>WNFL01284669.1_pt13 | contig 37288 bp, 38 predicted proteins | sample 5400361 | NCBI WGS metagenome assembly WNFL01 (sample SAMN13153351, study PRJNA577476) | soil metagenome | isolation source: 40 cm soil on Douglas fir-dominated hillslope | place: USA:California | collected 2013-09-17
CCGCCACTGGAAACTAGTACAGTACCAGCTGATAAATTTATATCATTTGAAGTTGTGTTTCCTATAACTACCGTGCCTTTTGCTTTATCCCCAACCAACTTTGTTCCCGTCGTAGCTTTCGTTTTATCACCGTTAACCTTCGATACAATTACTGCACCCGGGATTATGCCTGCGGATAAATTGCTTGTACCACTGGTGCTAAAAGAAATATTTGCATCTTGTGAGAATTGTTTTGGAGAAACAAAAACGGTAATAGACGCTTTAGGATAAAACCACCAAAAAACTCCTGCTATCAATAGTAGGGAGAGAAGTGCAACCGCGATATTGATGATCGGCTTCTTCTTAAATTGTTGTTTATCGGAAATTTTTTTAGAGAAGGCATGGAAAAGATTTTTTGTTTTTTGAATGTAATTAACTGTTGGGACTTTCGGTAAATTAGATGGACTATTTATTACAGGTGAGGTGGGGGTTACCGTAGTTGATACATCTTCTCCAACAATAAAACCAAGTTTTTCAGGAGTAATATCCTCCTCTGGCTGGGTAATATTTTCTAGTTCGCTATCTTCTGTTTCAGGTCCGATAGCGCCATCTTCATTGGCTACTTCTGAAACTTTAGAAACATGTCCGATCTCGTTGGCCCCGGCTAAAGACACGGCAATTACCTTGCGATCAGAAGGAAATATTTCCACTTTCGGGGCATGTAAAAATTTTACATCATCATCCCAAGATGCCCTAGTTAAAGTTTCTCTTGCTTCCTCGAGTTCTCCCCCTTTCCCGTCAAAAACTATAATTCTGGAAGGGAGAGGTGAAGCACCTTCAAACCTGGAAAGACCTTCAGTAACATCTTCGGTTAAAGAAACACTTCGGGAAACCTTGGTACTCCCCACTAAATTTCCCAGTTTAAAAACAGTTACTTCTAAAGATTCTTTTCCCAAGCCGACAATCACAGAGTTAAGTGGAGAGCCTTCTTCAGACTTATACAAATGTGCAATTGCTTCAGGTAAAACTACAAAACCAACGGGGGTAAGTGAAAGTTCTGTACATAAGGTTTTAATATCAGCTAAATGTATTTCCTGAATTTCACCGTCCTTAACCCAAGAAGATGGTACTCCAAAAACGGTTTTATTTGGCTCAGTATAATTTTCCGGCAATTTTTGTACACAGGAAGAGAGTGCGGCGTCTGCGGCGCCTATTATTTCTTGTTCAGTTTCCCAAGCCGTCGGGGGGCTTACGCTTACAACCTCAGCCGAAGATTCGCCAATATACCATATTCCTGCTTGAATCCAGCCAGGTTCAATAACCAAAGACCAGTAAAGTTCTGGAGGTTTATCGCGGGTATTTAAAAAGTCTTTGAGGTTCATTGTTCCAAAACAATATATAGGTACTATCGCGACAGTGCCGCGTAGATTCGGATTATTCCTGAACCTATTTTCTCTTGTTTATTTATTCTAACACGCCCGATAAGGCCGGTGTTAGTTACATGTGGGCCGCCGCAAACTTCGCGACTGAAAGAGCCAATACTGTAAACTTTTACTTCTTTTCCATATTTTTCACCAAAGAAGTGAAGGGCTCCTTTTAATATTGCTTCCGGAAGAGTCATTACTTCAAAACTTACCCGCAAATCTTCTTTTATTTTTTTATTGATTAAATCCTCGACTTCTTTTAACTGAATTTGAGTTAATTTCTCCGGGTGAGAAAAATCAAAACGCAGTCTTTCATTTGTTATATGACTCCCCTTTTGAGAAACATGTTCACCTAAAACTTGTCTTAAGGCAGCGTGCAACAAATGTGTAGTAGTATGAAGTTTGGTGACAGTTTCATCTGCGGCATTTTCCAATCCCCCTTTAAAAATTCCGGCGGACATACTTCTTGAATTTTCTTTATGTTTTTCAAACTCTGATTCGAATGCATTCTTCTCGTTATCTGAAAAGTTCATTCCATTTTGTCCCAAAATCTCAAGTGTAAGTTCAAGTGGAAAGCCGTCATTTTGAAAAAGATCAAATGAGAATTTACCGTCGATAGAAGTTCCGTCGCCCACTGCTTTTGTGAGTTTGGCTAAGCCGCGTTTTAAAGCAGATTCAAATCTTGTTGCTTCAGAGATTAAATTCTCTTCAATAAAAGACCAGTTTTTATCTATATTTGGATAGTTATTTTTTAAGTCTTGAGCAACTGCAGAAATCGTAGTGCCCGAAATACCGGTACCCAATAGATGAAAATGAAACATGGCTCGTCTTATAATTCTTCTTAAAACATAACCATGAAGTTTGTTTGATGGAATTACTCCTTCGGCTAAAAGATTACATGAGGTTCGAAGATGGTCAGCAATAATTCTAAAACTGCGGTCTTTTTTAATATCTGATCCATAGATGATTCCAACTTCTTTTTCAACTCGTTTAATAATCAAGTCAAAAACGTCTATCTTAAAAATATCTGGACTATTGTTAAAAGCAGCTACAATTCTTTCAAGTCCTCCGCCAAAATCAACATTTCTTTGTGGCAGCTCCGAAAGTGTTCCATCTTCCTCTTTTTTATATTGTATAAAAACGGAGTTACCAATTTCAAAAAACTTTCCACAATCACAATTTGGATGGCAAAATTTACCATACGCCGGATCATGTTCGACAGAGTCGAACATGTAAAACATCTCAGAATCTGGTCCGCCGATTTCTCCCGCCGGCATTTTAGAAGGCTCCCCGGCCCTACTCCACCAATTCTTTTTGGCATCATAAAAATGGATACGGTCTTCAGGAACACCAATTTTTTTCCAAATTTCATACGACTCTATATCTTTTGGCACCTGATCATTTCCTTCAAAAACTGTTACATGAATCTTTTTTGGATCGAGCCTCAATTCTTTTGTAAAAAATTCCCAAACCCAATTTAGTTGTTCCTCTTTAAAGTAATCGCCTAAACTCCAATTTCCTAACATTTCAAAAAGAGTGTCATGGCGATTGTCACCCACATCATCTAAATCTTGAAGCCTTAATGCAGGTTGTGAATCTACAAGTCTCGTTCCGAGTGGATGAGTCTCACCTTTGAGATATGGAACCATTTGCTGCATTCCGGAAGAGGTAAAAAGTGTCGTTGGATCGTTTTCCAAAACCAACGGAGAAGGTGCAATCTCTCTGTGCCCACGGTTAACAAAAAACTGAATATACTTTTCCCGAATTTCCTTGGTTGTCATGGCTAAAGTATAACCTCAAATTTGATCGCAATCTAGATTGTGCTAAAATTTAGCTAGAATGTCGGGAATATTTCTAGAACGAATTGGAATATTAAAACATCAAATAACAGTAGAGGAAATTGATGCAGGCAATATAAAATTGAAGGAGCTAACGGCTGATTATCTAACAGAGAGAATTGGTCTCAATGAATATAGAAGAGAAACGGAAAAACTTCCAAAGATAGATTTGAGGGCTCTTGCTCAAATACTTGGTAGGTCCTAACCTCCGTGAGTTTCCAATCTTTTGTTTTTGTGAAGTATTTCAAGAACGGAGGTAAGTTTTTCTGGACGGATTAAACCACCACCCAAAATAGCATCTTCCAAAATACTATTCAGTCTTTTTATTGCCCTTCTTAAATCAATAATAATAAGCATTACCTGAACCCCGACAACAACCAAAAGAACAGTCAGACTTATTACTACGATTATTAAAAGTGTTGAAATATTGTCCATAACTTGTTAAATTCTAAATCCGAATATCGAAAATCGAAACGAAATATTAAGTTTTCTAAATTTTAATTTTCAAAACGTTTTATAATTGTTTCGGATTTCGGGTTTCGTGCTTCGCATTTATTCGACCTTAATTGTACACCGAACTACCGTCTCTTTACCAGACCTTGAAATTGCCTTAATTATTATCTCTTTTGTTTCCGGAACTACACTAATATTAACAGAGAATTTTCCGTCATCCGATACAATAACCGGCTGATTATTTACTGTAATTTTGGCGTCTCCATTTGTGGTACCAAATACTAAAACACTCGCACCTGTTATCACCTGATTATCTTTGGGGCTATCGATATTTAAGGTTGGAGGAGAAATAAAGGCCAGATATTGAAAAATTAAATAACCAAATATCATAACGAGTATAGCGATTGTTCCGAGAGCAAAAGTTAGTTTCGGACTCCAGATAAACTTTGAGGAGACATCTGGTTTAGGATTAATGTTTAATTTACGGGGAGGGTAATCGCGTTTTAAAACTGCAATTACAGATTTTTCTTCCAAACCCAGAAGAGTTGATACGTTTTTAACAAATCCCAAAACTGTCGCGAACGGAGGAAGAGACTCCCATTTTTCGTTTTCTATAGATTCAATAAAATCTTTTTTTATTTTTGTCTTTTCTTCAAGATATCCCAAAGAATAGTTTTTTTTAAGACGCGCTTCTTTAAGTATTTGTCCAACTGTTTTCATATGACGGGTGATTACTGGGCAGGTGGTTGACCGAATGAGGCAAGAAATTCATCGGCATTTTGTATCAAAACTTCTCTGGGTTTACTGGATCCATCCGAGGCGGCAACTACACCTGAGGCTTCAAGTTGGTCCATTATGCGGGCGGCCCGAGCGTAACCAATCGAAAGCCGTCTCTGCAAAAGTGAAGAAGAAGCTTTGTCATACTGGCAGACAACCTTTACAGCTTCCTTAAAAAGATTGTCTGTATCTCCTTCAATTCCGGGCACCGAAACAGACCCCTTTTTTGCCATTGTGGTAACTTCTTCAGTATATTGCGGTTCAACTCCTTGATTCTTAAGGAAGGCAACAAGAGCGTTTATTTCTTTATCATTTACAAATGCTCCCTGAATTCTCATTGGCTTGGCTTGTTCGGGTGGCAAGTAAAGCATGTCTCCCTTACCTAAAAGTTTTTCAGCGCCTTGAGTATCCAAAATAACTCTGGAGTCTACTAATGAAGCGACAGCAAAGGCAATTCTACTCGGAACATTGGCTTTAATTAAACCTGTGATAACGTCAACTGAAGGCCTCTGGGTAGCAAGAACCATATGGATTCCTGTGGCCCTACTCATTTGCGCAATTCTGGTAATTGCATCTTCAACTTCAACAGGAGAAAAAAGCATAATATCAGCAAGCTCGTCTATAATCAGGACAATGTAGGGAAGAGCCTGAAAACCTGACATTTCGTTATAGCCGTCGATATTCCTTGCACCAGCCTCTGCAAATTGTTTATATCTTCTATCCATTTCTGCCATGGTCCACCTAAGTGCCGAGATAACTTTCTCGGGTTCTACAATTACTGGGGATAGTAGATGCGGAATTCCATTATAATGCGTTAATTCCACACGCTTCGGGTCTACCATGATAAGTTTTACCTCCGATGGACTAGCCCGAAAGAGGAGGGATGCTAAAAAGGCATTTATACAAACTGATTTTCCAGACCCGGTCTGCCCTGCAATTAATATGTGGGGCATTCTTGCAATATCGGCAACAATCGGTTTTCCGGATACGTCGAGTCCTAGAGAAACAGAAAGTTTAGATTTTGCTGCATGCATTTCGTCAGATTCCATGATTTTTTTAAGTGAAACGAATTCCGCTGATCTATTGGGTAACTCGATACCGACCAAACTACGCCCGGGGATTGGTGCCTCTATTCTTATGGTGCCTGTTGGCGCAGCCAGGGCGAGAGCCAGGTCGCGCTCGAGTGCAGTAATCTTACTTAGTTTGGTACCAAGTGCCACCTCTATTGCATACTGAGTTACGGCGGGCCCCAAATTAACCTCGACAACTTTTGCCGTAATTCCAAAAGATTCCAATGTTTGTTCTATTGTGGCCGCGTTTCCTTTTATATCTCCCCTGTCAGCCTTGCCCATTTCTGCTTCAATCAAGAGATCGATGCTTGGATATTTCCAGATTTTTTCCTCCCCAGGAACATTGCTTACCAATTTTTGCTCCAATGGTTCTTTGATAGCGGCATTTGCAGAAGCAGGTTGGTTAGACGAATCTCTTTTTTGAAAAATTCCACCCGATACCTTCATCGGTCCTTTGGATAGTCCCGCCCCCGCCATCTTTGGTCCACCGGCGCCAATTACAAAACCCCTTGCATGACCAAAAAAGCCTGCAATAATTTTTAGGACTTGGTCGATTGAAGTATTGAATAAAACTATTAAGCCGATCAGAGCGGTTCCCGCAAATACTACTCCGGCGCCGTATCCCGTAACAAACGCGGCTATTCCGTCCCATTCGGTTTTCCCGGCTATTCCCGCTTGCCCAAGTGCCATTATAGAAATGAAAAATAATATTCCTCCTACAACTACATTGGGTTGTCCCAAAACAAATTTAACTTTTGAAATTAAAAAGGCGAGAGATAAAAAGATGAAAGGTAAGATAAATGATGCCCAAGAAAAATAAGTCCAAAGAAAATCATTAAATTTAATGAGTATCAATCCTTGGCGCGTAAAAGAAATTAATACAAGAAAAGCCAAAATATAGAAAAAGATCTGAGAAATGGAAAAAGCTGTTTCTTTTTTAAGCTTCAATCTGAATCCGCGTTTTGTGAATCTTTTCCTCCTTTTAAGCATCGCAAACCATTGTATCCCAAAGAAGCCTTAAACCTCAACAACCACAGGGAGAATCATGGGGCGCCTACCCGTTTTTTGGGCGAAGTACTTCTCAAGAAAATCTATAGAAATGTTTCGGGCCAAAGTTGAGTTTGCAGACTTTTTCTTCTGAAGTTCACGGGCCAAATCCCGTCCCGCCTCATCCAGTACTCTTCCATATTTTTGCTCAAAGACAAAACCCCTACTTATAAGCTCGGGCGGAGAAAGAAGCGCCCCGTTATTTCTATCCAGATGAATAAGAGATATAACGATTCCTTCTTTGGAAAGAATATGACGGTCCCTAAGTACTGTATTGCCTACGTCCCCAATTCCAAGTCCGTCAATCAAAACTTCTTTTACGGGAACCCTTCCGGCAATTCTTGCATTTTGGCCCGAGTATTCCACTATTTGCCCTGGGGTTAGTTCCAACACATCCCGCTCTTTCGCTCCCATGCTTTGGGCAATTAAGCCGTATGCACGCATATGTCTTATGGTTCCACCTATCGGAATATAATATTTGGGTTTAACCAGGGCAAACAGCATTTCAATATCTTTCATGCTCCCGTGACCAGAAACATGCAAGTCTTCCTGCATATCGTAATAGTGGACACCAATGCCGGCTTCAATAAATTTATCGACCAGAAAATTAATTCCTCCGACACTTCCGGGTGGCCCTGGGTCAGCTGAGAAAATAACAACATCTCCTTTAGTTATTGTTAAAAAGTCGTGTTCGCCATTTGCCAAACGGTAAAGGGCACTCCCCGCCTGCCCGTAACAGCCGGAAATAATATAAAGAACTTTATCGGGGGGAAGTTTGGCCGCCTGTTTTGACCGGATAACTACATCTTTAGGGTAAAAAATATAACCAAGTTGTCTTGCAATTTCTGCTTTTCTTTCAATGGATCTGCCGATTAATACCACCTTTCTTCCCAAGCGTTCTGCGGCATTAATTGTTTGCTGCATTCTACTTATATTTGAGGAGATCGTGGTTAAATAAATTTTTCCTGTGGCATCCCTCCCTGCCGCTTCAATTCTTGCCTCAATAGCTTTCTCGCTTTCTGTATAACCCGGAGAAGTTGCACCAAGAGAATCCGATGCCAAGGCGAGGGCTCCGCCAGAAGCCAGTATCGCTAGTTTTGCCGCATCAAAGGGGCGTCCGTCAACGGGTGTCCAATCAAATTTGTAATCGGGAATGTGGAAAACCTTTCCTTCAGGAGTATCTATACAAAAACCAACACCATCAGGAACTGAATGAGCTACTCGGAAAGGTGTAACTTTAAAAACCCCAAGTGTTAAAACGTCACGGTCGGGGTCAAAAACATTGACACTTTCCGTGTCCATTCCCGAGTCAACCAACTTTTCTTGAATAAAACCTGCAACCAACTTTGTCGCATAGACTTTAGTATCAACTTCTTTGAGAAGATAGGGAAGAGCACCCAGATGATCTTCATGTCCATGAGAAATAAGAATTCCCCTTAGTTTATGCTTATTTTGAATAATATAGGAAAAGTCAGGTATCACGAGATCCACCCCAAACATTTCGGAATCCGGGAAACCCACGCCGCAGTCAACGACAATCATATCGTTTCCGTATTCGTAAACATATAAATTTTCAGTTACACCTGTTGTGCCTGAAAGGGCAATGAATTTTAATTTATTTGTATTATTCATATTGAAAAGTTCCGACCGATGAGGTCGTGAATTTTAAACTGTTCATATAAGTCCAACCTGTTCCGCTGCGATTTCTTCTTTAGTTTTCTTAATCTTTGGGGATCCTTCTTTCATTTTACTCAATTTTTCCTTCAATTGTAAGAAGTCCTGCTTTTCCGCCTCCATTACATTACCGTTTCGCAAGGAAGCCGCCGGGTGGTACATGGGAATAACTGTAATCATTTTCCCCTTCCATTCAATATCATATCTTTTGCCATGAACGCCAGAAATGAAAACATCTGGTAAAAATTTAGCCATGGAAAATCTTCCTAAAGTGATGATTACTTTAGGGTCTATTATTTTTATGATCTCGTCAAGATATCGGCCGTAGGCTATTATTTCATCTGGCAAAGGATCTCTATTCTCTGGAGGCCTATGATGAACAATATTGGTGATGAATACTTTTTTGCGTTCAAGACCCGCAAGAGATAAAAACTTGTCCAATAATTTTCCTGCTTGGCCTACAAAAGGTAGACCGGTTTCATCTTCGTTTCTCCCTGGCCCCTCTCCGATTAAGAGAATTTTGGTTTCAGTATTTCCACTGCCAAAAACTAATTTATTAGCAACTTTTTTTAGAGGAAGAGAGTCGTCTTTCTCCATGTTTTCTTTTAGTCTGTGGAGTTCTTCAAATTTACTCATTGTTCGTTTACGAATTCTATTGTACCAGAGGTTGTCTCAAAAACTGCAAAATTAATTCCGTTGATTATAGCCCCGGGGCGCGCAAATTTTGTAAAATTCACCATTTTTTCTTCTTTTGAATGGTAATGCCCGGAGAAAACTACTTTAAATTCGTGTAACTTTTCGTCTTTTAAACTTGCTTGGTGAATTACCCCAATCTTCAGGCCATCTATATCGAGTTTAAGAAGGTGAGGATCAAATTTTTCTGCATTAAATTTTAAATAGTCTTCAATTCCTTCTTCAACATCCGCATTCCCGAGAACCGCATAAAGCGGAATTCCATATTCTAAAACAGTCTCTACCGATTTGATATTATCCCAATCACCACAATGAATCACGGCCTTAAATTCCAATTTCTTCGCAATTTCCATAACCGCTTTGAGATTTGCGATGTTTCCGTGAGAGTCTGAGATTGTTAATATTTTCATATGTCATCCTGAATTTATTTCAGCTCGATATAACTAGCTGTTATGTCGGCAAGAAGGTTTTAACGTTTTCAGGAGTAATTTGAACACTCTTAGCTTTTCCTTCAACTATCATTCTGGCAACTTTACGGACAACTCCATCGATATTACGCTCAAGCGTACGGATTCCGGCATCGTAACCCAAGGGTCTAACTATATTTGGCCAAATATTTTCATCGATTACTAAAGAGCCCTCAGGTAAACCCGAAGCTTTCATTGCCGCAGGTAAAATATATCTTTGGGCAATCACAGTTTTTTCCTGATCAGAATAACTTGGCATTGAAATCGGCTCCAACCTATCCATAACGGCTGTGGCGATATTGGTAGTATTATTGGCTGTTGCTATAAAAAGGGCCTCGGAAAGATCAAAGGGAAAATCAATATAGTGATCAACATAAGCATAATTCTGCTTAGGGTCAAGAAGCTCAACAAGAACTCCCATTATGGAACTTCTCCCTTGCTCGGTAACGCGATCTATTTCATCTAAAAGTATAACCGGGTTTTTACTCTGAGTATCCCTTAAGGCTTTAATTACCTTCCCGGGTTCCGCCTCCGCATGCATTCTGCTTTGCCCTCGAAGGTCCAATGGGTCTCCCATTCCACCAAAAGGAATACGTGCAATTGGCCTGCCCAACGCTTCCGCAATTGAATAAGCAATTGTAGTTTTACCAGTTCCAACTAAGCCTACAAAACAAAGAATTGGGGCTCTATAAACATCTTTACTCTCGCCTTTCTCCTGTTTTAATTTCATTACACTCATATATTCCAAGACACGGGTTTTAATATCGTCCAAACCGTAATGATGGGCTTCTAATATTTTCTTGGCATTTTCCAAATCCAGGGTATCTTGTGTTCTTTTATTCCAAGGAAGTATGGTAATCCAATCAATATATTTTTCTATACTATCGAATTCGGGAAGGAAAGATGGAGAATTGGTTAATTTTGTGAGCTGGTTAAGACGCACCAAAACCATTTCACTTAGCTTTTCAGGCAAGGCGGCTTTTTTAACTCTCTCAATTAAAACATTTATTTCTTGGGCAGCAGGTTCCATACTTCTATTTTATCAACAATCCTCCCCATTCAATCAATGTAAACCCTTTTCTTTGCGGAGCAAATAATTTTTGAGGAATTAAATTAACCGGTTGATCTAACCCTTCAAAATCTAAAAATACTCTTATCATCGTGTCTGGTTTTGGAGAAACAGTAAGTGGAGCTAAATTATTCATTTCCAAAGTATTTAACCAGGTTAACCTAACATATGGTTTATTTGATATTTTTGGAAGCCAGAAATCCAGAAAATCAGATGTTTCTTTTTCATTCAAACCTTGGCTTTTCAGGTCCTCTTTTAGTTTATTTTCGACATCTTCCTTTTTGACAACAACGCCTCTATTTTTTACTTCAGGATAAATTCCATTCCCAAGCCCTTCCCAGAAAAGATATGGATACGTCGTGCCGTTATAACTTAATGCCCCATCAGGGCTGGCAAGGACTGTCCAGCCGTTTACTGGATAGGATGGATTGCTTTGGGTTATTTTTGCCCCAACTTGTACATTTACATTCTCTTTTTGAGTTGGATAAAGGTAAATTACTGGTTTACCACACTCGGCGAGTTGTGCATATTTTGGATTTAAGTAAAAAACCCAATCATTAAAAGCATCTTTAATTAAAATATTATTTTTATCATTTAAAAAGTCGTTATAAGAAACTGGCGCATCATTGTTAAGGCCTGTATGGCTGTCGTTATACTGTTTATATGCTTCCTTGAGTACCGCGCTGGAAGAATCTGCGAGCTTATAAACCGGATTATTGTTAGCATCTGTACCCACAGTTTCCTTTTGAACCGCGCCAATATCTGAGGATTTAATTACTTGACTGGAAGCATTGGAACTTCCGCCGCAACCACCCCAAAATGGTGAAGCTGCAAACGCTACGTCGTTGGCAACTCCTGAGCTCCACTTAAATTTTTGAACACTGTTATCATATCTATATTTACTAGCATCAACTGAGTATCTAACCACCAACCCGTCTTTTAATTTAAGATAGAAAATACGGTCGAAAACAGGATTGGGAGCAACTACATGGTTATAAATAACATAAACTGACCCGGAACTTGTGTCCGCAAGTTTAGCTGGAGACACTAAAGCATTAAATTCTTCAAATGCCGGATAGTCACTTCCATAAAGTTGAAGATTATTTACAATTAGGGTTTGGGGCATATCTAATCCCTCAATTCTTCCATGTTCGATCGGTATATTGGGCGATAATATCATCTCAGCATCGTCTCTATAGTAGCCAACACCGTCCAATATTGCTTTTACACTACCACCTTTTACGATGAAATTTATGTAGTAAACGCCATAAGAACTGAAACTCTTCGGAGTGTATCCATTCACCAAAATAGATCCGTCTGACAAGTCAGCTACTTTAATGAAATAAAATTTTGATGGATCAGGTGGCCCACTTTGAGATCCGTCTGGAAACTCAATATCGTAGGCTTTCTTAATTTCACTTGCGTTTTTAAATACACCCAAATTTGCAACCCGCACCGGTTCTATCCACGAAATTTGTGAGGATTTTAATACAACAGGCAACGGTGTCGGGCTGGGTTCAACCGCGGCTGATGGAGCAGGAGTAAAATTAAATAAATTTTGCGGAAAAGTTGCATTTTCCGTTGAAACTGTCTTTCGTAGATTTATTTTGGAAACAATTAGGGCTGTAATTCCAAGAAGGACCAAAATCAAAATAATTAAAATAGGAGCGAATCCTTTTTGCTTTTTATTTTTTATCATCAGTTAAATATTATATTCATGGCTTGGCAATTACAACCTCCCATTTTTTAACCCCCCGCTCAAACTCGCAAATCTTGAAGGTGCATTTAAGCGGTAAGAATTCCATTTTTATCTCAGTTGGAGTCTCAACTCCGGCAACAACGACATTGTCCATTAACAATGTTCCATCTGGAAGTTTGTATCCCTCACCTAAATTTAGACTAACTATATCTGTTCCATAAAAAAACCTTTCTCCCAAAGGTTTCAGGCTAAGCTTTTGGTCAATATTTTTTGCAAAAGTAAAAGTCTTTACATCATATTTTTTGGGGTTCGCAAATAACTTTCTTTGATACCAGCCAAAAACATGACTTGTCGATTCAGCATCTTCCGATCCAACCAGCTCAGCAGAATTTGTGTGGTTATATAAATTAAAATATCTTGCGTTATTATTTCCTGCAAATCTAATAAGGGTGTTAATGGATTGCGGACTATCTACTTCGATTTGACGGGGATTGGCTAATTCCATATTTGTTAGGGTTCTAATTGAATTTTCATCATGAATATTTGCGAGCCTGAAAGGTAAATAGTGAGAAAAATCCACGGAAGCTATTAATAAGCAGTCAAACTTACAAGATTTATCAATGTTAAATATTAAATCAGAAATTTGATCAAAACTCATTTCTTGACCGATCAGAATTGGGACTATTTTTGCATTTGGCCAGACAACATTTACATCTGAGGCAACATTAAAAATTCCATGGTCGTTGGCAACCAAGTTATTGTCACTTTTTAATTTTTTGGTAATCATTGAACCGACTTTTTTATCAAAGTATTGTTTGCCGGAAGGAAAATCCCATGTTCTATCAGAAAAATAAATTGACTTTTGGTCACTTGAAAAATGGTCAGGAGAAAGAATAATCACCGTTTTTGTAACCAACCTTTTGTTTTTTATTAGCTTGAGCATCTTAAGTCTTATATCAGCAACAATATTGTGATGCGGAACCACTAAAGCAATTGGTTGTAAATAAATTGCAAAGAAAAGAAGTATTAAACCAGACAAAAATAAAATCAGTATTAATTTTTTCATTTTGTAACCCATTCGGGTTGAGCAAAGTTTTTCATATAAATTGGTAACTTGTCGATTTTTGAAAGTTTGTTGTTTTGATAAAATAACTGCACCGCCAAACCATGTTTTGTTTCTTCACTCCAAAGTTGGTCAAAAATAAAGTTCCCGAGTGAGTAGAAAACGGGCTTTCCATTTATATAATCTATGTTTTGAACCCAGTGTGGGTGCCCGCCAATAACGACATCCGCCCCTGAATTCACTAATTCATTTGCAATTAGTTTTTGTCCGTTTGAAGGAATTGGCGTATATTCGGTTCCCCAATGGATCATTGGAATCAAAACATCTACTCTTTTTTTAGAGTCCTGAATTAATTGATAGTTTGCTTTGCTTGGTTTATTGTCAACAAAATCAAAACCCAGAAAGCCAAATTTTGTTCCGTTTTTTTCAATTATGACAAGATTGCCCTCTCCCACCCATTTGATTCCGTTACTTTTTAATATTTCTTCTGTTTCGATAAGTCCTTCCTCACCATAATTTAGAGTGTGGTTATTGGCCAAATTAACGATATCGACGCCGGCAAATTTTAGCCCCTCTACCATTTTTGGGTCTGCGCAAAATTTGAATCCAGCGTTGGATGGGGGACACTTAGAAATAATTGGGGTTTCTAGGTTTGAAAAAACAATATCGGCCTTACTTAGTTTGTCAGCAACTTTTCTGAAAGGATAATCAGGATCATTCATTTTTAAGCTCGCAACCATCACACTCCTGCCAAGCATAATATCTCCGGTAAAAATCAGATTAGTATCTTTATTTAGACTTTGAGTAGTAAAAAATGCAATTAAAAGTGACAGAAATGAATTAATTAATCTATCCATTAATTTTAAGTATAACAACTCTTAATTGGAGTTTGTCTTTGGTAATGATTACCTTCCGAAGTCTTTCTTACTGTCATCGACCAATCTTGAAGTCGGGAAATGCGGGCCTCCGCTTGTTCCACGATCTGAGTTGGAGTTGCTAAAATCACGTCTTGGTCCACCAAATCCTGTTCTTGGGCCTCTACTAAAACCTCCTCGGTCTCCCCCTCTTGAAAATCCACCTCTTGAACCTCCACCAAAACCGCCTCTGCCGCCCCCAAAGCCTCCACGGCCTCCGCCTCCTCTGGGTCTTTCTTCTCTGGGCTTATCTTTTGCAGGATCCATGTTCATGGATAAATTAATTCTGCCCATATCGTCAATTTTTACAACTCTTACTTTTACTTTATCTCCGATTTTAACAACATCGTTTGCATCTTGTACAAACTCTTCTCTGCCCATGTCGCTGACATGTACCATTCCGTCCTTGCCCGGAAGAATATTAACAAATGCTCCAAAAGGCATGATTCTGACAACTTCACCGTCATAAATTTCCCCTGCTTGGACTTCTTTAGCAAAACCTTCTACAAATTTAATTGCCTGATCCATCTTGTCCGGATCAACCCCGCTTACGGCAACACTGCCATCATCACTTACGTCAACCTGAACTCCAAAGTCGGCCATAACTTTCTTGATATTCTTGCCTCCGGGGCCAATAAATTCACCAATCTTTTCCACCGGGATCTTTACGACTTTAATCTTAGGTGCAAACTGCGAAACAGTTGTTCTTGATTCTTTAAGAGTTGCTAAGATTGCTTTCATAACTTGGCCTCTGGCATCTTTTGATTGCTCCAAAGCTTTTTCTAAAATAGCGGTCGTTAAATTAAGTGTTTTTACGTCAAGTTGAAGTGCTGTGATTCCTTTTGCGGTTCCTGCAACCTTAAAGTCCATATCTCCGTTATAATCCTCAATACCCATTATGTCGCTTAGGACTGCGAATTCAGTATCTGATTCAATAATAAGACCCATCGCAATTCCGGCAACCGGGGCTTTGATAGGGACTCCAGCATCCATTAATGAAAGGGTGGATCCAACTACTGAAGCCATTGAAGTTGAACCGTTTGAACTCATAACTTCAGAAACTATGCGAATAGTGTAAGGAAAATCATCTTGTGAAGGAATAACTGGTTCCAAGGCGCGTTCGGCAAGAGCACCGTGGCCAATTTCGCGTCTTCCCGGGTTTCCAAATCTTCCTGTTTCTCCGCTTGCATAAGGAGGCATTGAATATTGGTGCATGTAGCGCTTTTCCACTTCACCCTCGGCGGATTCCAAAAGCTGACCCATTGATTGGGCACCAAGTGTAGCAACTGATAAAACATGTGTTTGGCCTCTCTTGAATAATGCCGAACCGTGAACTCTAGGCAAATATCCAACTTCTCCTGAAAGCTTTCTGACTTCTGTTAATTTTCTACCGTCAGGTCTAACTCCTTTTTTAAGAATCTGTGCTCTTATGAAGTCTTTCTTTAAATGATCAACAATTTCCGGTACCCATTTAGCATCAGCCTCTGTAACATTATCTGTTACGGCGTCGATTAAATCGGCAAGCTCGTTAGACCTACCGTTTTCTACCTCAACAAGACTTTTAACGACTCCAGCCATTTTGTCTCCAACCAACTTTTTAACTTGGTTTTCAAGTTCTGCGGAAGGTTTTTCTTCTTTATAAGTTTCGCGGGTTCTTCCAACTTCTTTTGAAAGATCTTCTATAAGCTTTAGAACCGCCTTTGATTCTTTAAATCCAAATTCGATACCTTTAACTATTTGTTCCTCGGTTACTTCGTTTGCACCGGCCTCAACCATCAAAACTGCTTCTTTTGTGGAAGAAACTGTCAAATCCATTAAGGAGTTCTTCATTTCTGTTCTGGTTGGGTTTACTTGGTATTTGCCGTCTATCAAGCCGACCGTTAAAGGAGCAACCGGGCCCTTCCAAGGAAGAGTGGAAACATGAATTGCCGCGCTGGCTGCAATTGCACCCAAAATTGTCGGATCATTTTCCATGTCTACCGAAAGAACTGTAACGGTTACTTGAACTTCTCTTTTATAAGTCTTGGGGAAAAGGGGTCTGATGGATCTATCTATCAGGCGGGCTGCAAGAATTTCGTCATCTGTGGGTCTGCCTTCTTTTTTAACCCATTTGCTTCCTTTAATACGTCCTCCTGCATAGAGACGCTCAAGGTAATCAACTGAAAGGGGGAAATAATCCATTTCCATTCGAAGAGGAGCTGAGGCTACAGTTGCAAGAACTACAGTATCTCCCATTCTTCCCATGATGGCTCCGGCCGCTTGTTCTGCAAGTTCACCTGTTGTAAGAGTAAGAGTTTTTCCTCCTAAATCTATTGATTTTTCGATCTTTTTCATTTTTTCGTTTGAAGGTGTTTGAAGTTGAATTCTGAGGTCTGATTAGTCTCAGACATCATTTCCAACTTCTAACTCCGTCTATTATTTGTCTAATTTAAGTTCAACTAGCAAATTTTTGTATCTTTCTTCGTCTCTTCTGTGAAGGTAGGAAAGAAGCCTTCTTCTTTTGGCTACCATACTTAGAAGACCGCGCCTTGAATGAACGTCTTTCTTGTGTTCCTTAAGGTGGCCTACTAATTTCTCTATTTGAATTGAAAGGAGTGCAATCTGCACTTCAGGTGACCCTGTGTCGCCTTTTTCGCGAGAGAACTTTTTAATTATATCTTGTTTTGCGTCCTTGGCTAGTGCCATATGTGTGTCATGAGAAGCAAAGTAGGCTCATTTCAGAGAGAACTTAGCTTTCATCTATGGGAATAATACCACACCTTGTGGATAAGTTCAAAGGGGAGAATTAATAATGAATTACCTCTCCAGGGTGAAGAATCTTTTTAATACTGTGAACAATTAGCCTTATTGGACCGACTGCAAGATATATTCTTGAAGTTGTAGGCATCTGTTTCATTATATCGGGACTAATAGGTCTTGAATGTATTATTGCACCACTTGGTGTAACCTCCGTTTCCCACTCTGGTTCACTTTCAGGAATTCTTTCTTTCATAAATTTTTGTTCTTATCCTTATCCCAATCCTCTTTTAATTTTTGATATATCCGATCAGCAATTATCATTTGCTCATCAACGCCTCTTATCCGATCAGCAATAAGGTAGAGGGCTCTCTCATCGTAAATTTTGTCTAAAACACGATTGGCATTCTCAATTTTACAATCTTCTCCTCTCAAACACTCTAACATAAGAATATCTGAATAATAACTGTTTAAAGTTTGTTTGTAAACTTTTACCCTTTATTTTCGCTAAAGGAATCAGGATTGGTTGGGGTTTGGGAACCTTTAAAAACTTTGGGTTGGAGCCAATCATCCGGCGGGTTTATGTTTTCGGTGTTCACGTCCGCGGTATTTATGTCTAGTTCTCCCTCTTGGGTTCCTTCAAAATCCAGGATGTCCGTTTCTTGAGGCATTGGCATCTGGGGCATAGATCTTAACGCGGGCCTTGAAAAAGGGGTGTTTGGAATTGACCCAGGAGGAAAATTACTTGCTTGAAGTTTTTGCTTGGGTGGTCTTTGTCCACCGTTCCTAAGTAAAAAGGCAAATATTTCAAATGTTTCAGGTCTTGTTTCAGACGAGGTGAAATTTTCGCTTCCATCTTCAATTCCCATGATTAAGTTTGTAGCAGAATCGGCATCGAGAGGTAAACTATTGTCTTTGATAAGATTTGCGATTAATTCGCTAGTTGTTGCCCCGGGAGAAGCCAAGGACATTACATCGTAGCTGGTTGAAAGACCTCTGTTGCCAATATGTACAATTTTGGAAGCGCTTAGTTCAGGAGAACTAAGTATAGGGAAATCTGAATCGTTTACTCCGCCAATTAGTATTATTAAATCAGCAGAAACTCCTGCATAACTTAAATCCAACTGTTCATTTTGAGGAGCCACAAACCCTGTTTTTGGAACTACAGTTAACTTAAACTCTCCATTTTCGATATCATAACTCACCTTTTCAATATTGGTAGCATCGTAACCTGCAAATTTAATTGTCAGATTTTTATTACCAACTTCAGAAGTAATTTTGTTTACTCCAATTAAACGATTAAAACCTACCGTAATTGGCTGAGGACAAACTATTGAAGTTTCTTTGTTTTCCCGAAGAGAAAGATATAAGGCAAGGCCGGCTGCTGCTTGATCAAATGTAGGTTTTATTGGCAGGAGGACAAGAACTTGAGCGGCAGCATCGGTAAGAGTGGTAAAACTTGTGTCCATTCTAGCGAGTGGATACTAACACGTCGCCTTCTGTAAAATCAAGCTGTGGTTCCATTATTACTCCAAATTCCTCACTTTGGCCAACTGAGGCAACTTCGTTTTTCTGCTTTCTGATGGAAACGGCCTTGGCGCGCCCTACTTCTTTTCCTTCTCTCATTAATATCAACTTGTCTCCTTTACTGATTCTTCCATCGATAACTTTGCATCCGGCAACTTTCTTGTTATTAAATGGGAAACTGGCAACAACTTGGGCGTGTCCGAGCTCGACAAGCCTGCCTTTTTTAAGAAGGAGTTCGACTGCGGCGATCAAATCGTAAATGATATCGAATTTGGCAACTTGAATTTTTTCAGCTTCAGCAAGTTTAACAATATCATTTGAGATTTTTGTTTCAAACGAAAAAATATATGCATTTCCGGTTTTGGCAGTTATGATATCTGAACTGGTAACTTCGCCGACACCGCTTCCAACTACTACAACTTTCGGAGGAAGTGAGGCGATTATCGCCTCCAAGGCTCCTGCATTGCTTGCTTTTATTATCATAGGTATTTCATCTTCTTTAAGCCTTCTTAAATCGAATACCCCTTTAGCTTTGGCTATTTCTTTTATGGCTTCTTTCGGTTCACTGCTTACCAAGGCTCCAACCGGGGGAACTTCAGAAAAACCAATTACTTTGGCTGGGAAACCGGGCATAACTTCTTTCACCGATTTTCCGGTATCATCAAATATTCCGCGGACTTTGCAAAGCACTTCTTCTGCAAAAATTGTTTGACCAACACGTATACTGCCGTTTCTTACAACAAGAGAGGCGACTTGTCCCATTTTTTCTTTATTGGATTCGATAACAACTGCTTCCAAAAGCGCGGCTGGATCTGATTTGAGGTCACCAACATCAGCCATAAGTTCAAGTGTCTCGATGAGTTCATTAATTCCTGTACCTGTTTTGGCTGAAACTGAAACAAACGGAGTGTCTCCACCGCGTCCTTCAAAGAAAACTTCTTCTTTTTCCAGTTGTCCTTTAAGGGCCTCTGCACTAACTCCAGGAACATCAACCTTTGTTCCAGCCACAAGAAAAGGTACTTTTGCGTCCCTGATTATTTTTATAGCTTCTAAAGTCTGTGGAGAAACTCCGTCATCCTGGGCAACAACTAAAATCGCAATATCGGCTACTTTTGCTCCTCTGCCGCGCATCTTGGAAAATGCTGCGTGTCCGGGAGTATCAATGAAGGTTATTTTACGTCCGGTCTTTGTTTCAACTACTGTTGCACCTATTGCCTGAGTAATTCCTCCGGCTTCACGGGATGCAACATTGGTTTTACGTATGGCATCCAGTAAGGTGGTTTTGCCATGATCTACATGTCCTAAAACTACTACTATTGGTGGTCGTGTTTTCATATTTTTTTAATCGAAGAAATAAAGCTTTCATTTTACTTAACTTCTTCTGAATTCTTCATGACAGGAATTTCAACCGACTTTTCATCTTCATTTACTTCTTCAACTTTTTCTTGGGTTTCTACTGACTTTTCTTTCTTGGCAATTTTTTTGGCTTTTGTTTTGGTAATCGTTTTGACTACCGGGGCGGAAACTTCTTCTTGCTTTTCTTCAGGGGCAGAAATTGTGCCGTTTCCTTCAACTTCAATCCTGTAACCCGTAAGCTTGGCGGTTAAACGGACATTTTGGCCGTCTTTTCCGATTGCCATGGAAAGTTGATCCTCTGGAGCTTTGACTGTTGCTATCTTTGTTTCTTTATTAAGTGTTACTTCAATTCCTTCGGCTGGTGAAAGGGAAGACTTTATTAACTCGCTTACATCGTCATTCCAAGCGATTACATCAACACGCTCGCCTCCAATTTCGTTGGTAACTGCCTGAACTCTAACTCCTTTTTGACCTACACAGCTTCCAACTGGGTCAACTCCCTGCTGGCTTGAAAATACGGCAATTTTGGTTCTGACTCCTGCTTCTCTGGCAATTGCTTTAATCTCGACCGATTTACTGGAAATTTCAGGTACTTCTCTGGCAAAAAGTTTTTCTACAAACTCAGGTGCCGCTCTTGAAAGAAAGATCTCTTTACCTCTTGGGGTTTCATTTATGGCCTGGATTAAAAATGTTAACCTCTGGTTTAAATTAAGTCTTTCGTTAGGAATTCTATCCTCGGATGCCATAATAGCTTCAGTTCTACCTAGATCAACACGGACATTGGGGCCATCAAACCTAAGGATAAGGCCTGCAACCAATGAACCTACTTTTTCCCCAAATTCGACCATAATTGCACCTTTTTCGGCTTCTCTGATTTTTTGGTGAATAACTTGTTTAGCGGTTTGGGCGGCTATTCTACCAAAACCGGGAGGTGTGACATCACGCTTTTCTTTCTTTGCTGCTTCCTTTTGTTTTTCTGTAGCATCCTCAGGGGAAAGGGGCCAGGCAAAAACTCTTGTTTCACCGTTAACGGGGTCTATAACTGCATCGTAATCAAATGTATCAACTTCTATACCCTCCTCTTTGGCATCCCTTTTATAAGCGGCTACAATCGCCTGTTTAATGGTTTCTATAATCACGTCAGGGTCCAAACCCCGCTCCTGAGCGATGGCTTTTAATGCCTGTGCGAATTCTGTTCTTGCTGTTTGCATATTGTTGTTACAAAAAAGGGCGGGCCTAATTCCCACCCGTTTCACCTGTTCAAGTATGATTTTACCCCGAGACCAACATAAAATCAAGCCTCCTACCCGTTATTATGCCGTCCTTTAATTTGGTTCACTAGATTCTGCGAGGGCTTTTTCCAATTCTTCCCCAGAAATTTCTTTTCCTTCGCCTGCGGCCTTTGTCAGCAGTCTGCAAATAGGGCAATCATCAAAAAAACCATTACTGCCCAAAAATAACAAATCTTTTGAACTTGAAATATTTTTAATCTTTGTCACACCAAATATTATTAACATTACTTTACACAATCTCTGGTAAAAATAACATATTCAATCTGTTGCAACCTTAAGTATTTGAAGCCAATCTATAACCCCTCTTCTCCCATTTTCTCAATAATATTTTTCTGTTCTTTATTCAACTTATCAGGAATAATTACGTTGATTCGAACATATTCATCACCCTTACCTCGGCCTTGGAGATGCGGAACACCTTGTTCCTTTAATCTCATCATTGTTCCGCTTTGAGTCCCTGGGCGTACACGGATTTTAACTTCACTTTCAATTGTCGGAACTTTAATTTCACCGCCAAGTACCGCTAAAGAAAATGGAATGGCAACAGAAACATAAATATCATCATCCTGACGCTCAAAAAGTTTGTCGGGCTTAATGTTTACCGAAAGTCTAAAGTCGCCAAAATCTATTGTCGCGCCTTCATAAATACCTGCCGGAATCTTGATGTTTCTTTTTTTGCCGGCCACATCAACTTCTTTTGAAACACCTTTTACGGCATCCATAAAACTAATTGTCATAGAATATCTCGGAATTGACTGTGCTTTTGTTCGACCAAATGGAGAACCGCCGCCGAAGAAGGACTCAAAAATATCAAATGGGTCACCAAAATCCATATTTCCAAATGGATTTTCTCCTCCTTGTGTATATGTATAAGTGAAAGGACTGCCTTGCCCACCAGCAAATGGGTTTCCTCCGCCAAAACCTTGCGGGCCGGCACTTCCAAACTGATCGTAAGAACTTTTCTTTTGAGGGTTAGAAAGAACCTGGTAAGCCTCGTTTATTTCTTTGAATCTTTTCTCAGCCGCTACTTTGTCCCCCTTATGAGTATCTGGATGCCACTCCAAAGCCTGCTTACGGTAAGCTTTCTTTATTTCGTCTGCATTCGCAGATTTAGAAACTCCTAATATATCGTAGTAGTCGGTCTTACTTGCCATATTTGAGATTATAACCTATCTCCCAAGCTATTTATTCCAAGCGTGAAGGATGAAGCATCTGAAAGAGACTGCGAACCAAGACTGGTGCCACTTGTAGTAACAAGTGAATTCATAGCACGAATATTTTTTAAATGATCGTCAATTCCGACTTTAATACAATCAAGTTCGCTAAGATAATTAAATTTTGATTTAATTAAAATCTCATCACAATCAGGATTAGTAATATCTTTTTTATTCGTTTGTTGAAAAGGCTGAATTATTTCAAGAGGTCTGGGGGGGTTATCGCTGATTATCATTTGTCTTACTCTATCGCTTCCACTTCATCAACTTTCCAACCTCTTTATCGTAATGTTTCAAAGCTTTTCTCGCCCCAGGAACTTCTTTTAAAAGTGTTTCGATTGCCACTGTCGGGTCAGGTTGTATTTGATTGTTCCTCGCTGCTTGCGCTGCTGCCTGGTATGACCGCATTGCCTTCTGATCCTTCTCATTTAAATGAGAAAATGCTTTTGAGTATATGTTTTTAGCTTCAGGAACCGGAATATCCAAAGTTCCAATCAACGGGGTATTTTCAAAAAGGGTTCCGATTCGATTCTCTGTTTTTGACATATTATTCGACCACTTCGCCCTCTTCAACTTTTTCTTTTTTGTCAGATTTTTCTTCCTTTGCCTCGCCTGCTTCGTCCGCCGGAGCTCCGTTAGGAGCGGAGGAGGAATCTTTATACATTGCTTCTCCAACTTTAGAAAGTTCGTCGCTTAATTCTTTTGTTGCGGTTTCTATTTCTTCTTTTGAAGATGAATCTTTCTGTGCAATTTCTTTAAGAGTTTTTATTTTTTCTTCAACTTTTTCTTTAACGTCTGCCGGGGCTTTGTCTCCAGCATCTTTAAGTGCTTTTTCTGCAGTTGCGATTAAGGCGTCGGCATTATTTTTGGCTTTGATTGATTCCGCCTTCTTTTCGTCTTCTTCTTTATGTTTTTCAGCTTCCTCCTGCATTCTTTTAACTTCGTCATCGCTTAGGCCAACCGCACCTGTAATTTTAATGTTTGTGGTTTTACCGCTGGCTTTATCTTTGGCAGTAACGGTTAAGATGCCGCTAGCATCCATATCAAAAGTAACTTCAACTTGTGGAACTCCGCGCGGGGCCGGTGGAATTCCGTCTAGAGTAAATGTTCCTAAAGTTTTATTGTCAGCGCTAAGCGGCCTCTCTCCTTGAGTAACTACAATTTGAACTTGTGTTTGATTATCTGCAGCGGTTGAGAAAGTTTCGGTTTTACTGGTTGGAACAGTTGTGTTTCTTGGAATCATGGGTGTTGCTACCCCGCCAAGAGTTTCGATTGCGAGTGTAAGTGGGGTAACATCCAAAAGTAAAATATCTTTAACTTCTCCGCCTAAAACTCCACCTTGAATGGCAGCTCCAACTGCAACAACTTCGTCTGGATTCACCGATTGGTTCGGCTCTTTACCAAAAAAGTTCTTAACTGTCTCAACTACTTTTGGCATGCGGGTCATTCCTCCGACCATAACTACTTCATTAATATCGTGTGCATCTAATTTTGCGTCTTTCAAGCAGGCTTCAACCGGTTTAATTGTTTTTTGAATTAATTCTTCAACCAAACTTTCCATTTTGGCGCGGGTCAACTTCATGGTTAAGTGGAGCGGCTGGCCATCTTTTTGAGTAATGTAAGGCTGATTAATTTCTACTTCGTTAGCGGCAGATAGCTCAATTTTTGCTTTTTCTGCGGCGTCCCTTACCCTTTGATAAGCCTGTGTGTCGGCTTTTAAGTCAATTGCGTTTTCTTTTTTGAACTCAGAAACTATATAGTCGATAATCTTGGCATCAAAATCGTCTCCACCTAAATGGGTATCACCATTTGTAGCTTTAACCTCGATTACTCCGTCTCCAATTTCAAGAATGGAGATATCAAAAGTTCCACCGCCCAAATCGTAAACCGCAATTTTTTCGGCCTTTTTCTTATCAAGTCCGTAAGCTAAGGCTGCTGCGGTTGGTTCATTGATAATGCGCTCAACGGTTAGCCCCGCGATTTCCCCCGCTTGTTTAGTGGCCTGCCTCTGGGCGTCGTCAAAATAGGCGGGAACTGTGATAACTGCTTGAGTTACCTTTTCTCCTAAATATTTTTCGGCATCTGCCTTAAGCTTCATTAAAACTCTAGCACCAATTTCTTGCGGTGTGTAATTTTTACCTTCTATTTCGATGTCGGCCATACTGCCTTTGCCGCTAACTACTTTATAAGGAACCATCTCGATTGTTCTTTTGACTTCTGGATCTGTGAACCTTCTACCCATTAAACGTTTTGCAGAATAAATTGTATTTTTGGAGTTTAGGATCATTTGCCTCTTGGCAACATCCCCAACTAAATTTTTAACAGGCTCAACAACAGAAGGAGTGGTATTCCTGCCTGTATCGGAGGCGGATATTACCACAGGCCTACCACCTTCCATTACGGAAAGTGCTGAATTTGTTGTTCCTAAATCAATACCGATTATTTTTCCCACTTTGTTTAGTTATTAATTATATACTTTCACCTTTGCGAATCTCAAAACCTGTCCGTCTTTATACTTCCAACCTGCCACTAATACTTCTGCTATCTTTCCTGATTCTCCACCTTCTACTGTTTCTATTACTTCCTCTAGCTCGTGGTTAAACTCGTCTCCAACTTTAGGTGTTATTTCCTCAACCCCCTCTTCGTTTAAAACTTTTTTAAATTCTAAAGTTGCAATTGCTAAACCTTGATCTTTAAGGTGCTCCTGCGCCTTCTCGAGCATGTCCAAAATTGTCAAAAGCTTGGTTATAATAGTCTGAGAAGAAAACTTTATCCAGAGAGTCTTTTCCTCATCTGTTCTTCTTCTAAGATTATCGTAATCAGCTAAAGCCCTGGCAAGTTGACTTTTCAAAGCCTCAGTCTCACCATCCTCAACTTTTAAATTACCACTTTGTGGCAAGCTCTGCTTATCATTTTCAACTTTTTTGACTTTTATTTTGTTAGCCATTTGCTACTTCTTCTACGCGACATGGATCTTATCCATTAGCGACTTCTTCTATTAGATTACCAAAATATCTAAGAATTGGAATAACCGTTGAATAATCGGCACGGGCCGGGCCGATGACCCCGAGTGCACCTTGCTTTCCCCTAAGGTTAAAATGAGTTGAAATTACACCAGCCGTACCTAATTCCGGCCATCCCAGTTCTTCTCCAAATAAAACCTCGAGTGGGGAGGTTGCACTGTTTAATCCAAAAAATAATCTATCCATTTTATCAATTTCTTCAAAAATAGAAAAAAGATTTTGACAGACAGACATTTCTGCAAATTCCGGATTGTCAAAAATGTAAGAATGTCCAGCATGCCAAAACCTATCTTTTTTGTCTTTTATGGCAGCAACCGCTAAAGAATGTGTACGGCTAGCCAAGGCGTGCGTTGCCTCTTCCATTAAAGCATCAACATCGTCCCGAGAGTCCCAAACTTCTTCTTTGGCCTTGACCTCATCCACCAAGCTCATTTGCTTTTCCTCCATAAGCTGGTCTATATAAAATTTCATAGCGTTTGGAGAAGGGATTCTGCCTGCTGATGTATGGGGCTGTCTCAAATATCCGGACTTAGTTAGGGCAACCATTTCATTTCTTATCGTTGCGGGGGAAACACCCAAATTATACTTTTTGTCCAAGTTCTCACTGCCCACAGGCTCAGCTGTAGCGATATATTCATCGATAATGGTTTTAAGGATTTGGGTTTGGCGCGATGTTAGTCCGTCAGTCATCTTAGCAGTATACTACAATGAGTGCTAAGGGGTTGTCAATAGCTTACTGTTCCTGCGTATCTGTGGTTGTAGGGCTTACAGGCTCCTGCTCGCGGGTAGAAATCTCCGGAACAATTTTCTTAAGAATAAGCCTTCTAGCAACTCCCAAGAAATACTTTACTTCATCAATTCTTAGAAGGAGAGACATTACCAAATAAACAAGCATTCCGATCAGAAAAACCATAAAAGTAAGAATTAAAACGTTGCCTGTATATCGGGTATCCAAAACAAACTTTTCGAATGGTAAAAAGGAAAGGGCTTGGGTCCTACTTAAAAAGGAGAGCTGTTTAACCCAGACACTTTTATCAAAAAACTTCAAAAGAAAATACATCGAAAAACCGCTTGTTAATGTTGCTATCAAAATTTTTGCAATGTGTATAAAAAAGTTCGTATTAACGATGTCTCCAATTTTTTTATCTATAAGTACTGTGAGGATTATTGCCTCGACTATTGTCGAAAAGGAAAATGAAGCGGCCAATGCCCAAACAGGGAGTCCGAGACCTTTGACTAAAATAAAATCTCCGATAACCAAAAGGCCAAGCCCGATAAACGATATTTTTACAGGCGTGCGGGTATCGTGGAGGGCAAAAAATGCCCGGGCCAAGATAGCCATAAGAGTTTGAGAGACTATTCCGATGGCGTAGACCGAAAGAACCATTCCTGTTTGAACTGTTGCCTCCCAATCAAAAATTTTCGTTCCGTAAACAAGTCTAACTATCGGGATTCTCAAAACTATTAGGGCCGCGGCAAGTGGTAAGGTAAGAAAAATTGCCTGAAATACGGCAATTAGGAGTATTCTTTTATATTCTTTTACATTTCCGTCAGCTCTAGAAAGAAGGGGAAGGACTGCCTTGGCAAGAGATGTTCCAATTAAAGTTACAGGCAGAAGTTGTAGGGTGTTTGCAAAAATATAGTAAGTGTATGAAGCCTGAGAAATAATTGAGGAAAGAAATAACTCTGTGGTTTTACCAAATTGATCAAAAGCCAAATCGATTACCCGGGGATAAGCCAAAGTTCCAACTTTTTTAACTCCCTCATCCGCTTTTAGATCCCAAACAAACCTAAAGCCAAGCTTTCTTGAAAGTGGAAACTGAACCAAAAAATGTGCAGCTGCTCCAATTACAACCCCAACTGCAGGAGCCATCAGTCCCAAACGGGGAGTCAAAAAAATCGTACCAAGAATTATGCCGATATTATAAAAAAGCGGCGCTAAGGCCGGGACCAAAAAGCGGCGCAAAGATTCAAGAACCCCGGTTAATACGTAGCTGATTACAAAAAACCCTTGAGCTGCAAAAAGAATTCTGGCAAGGTTTGCGATTTGAATGGTTTCAGCGTCAGAATATCCGGGAGCAATAACAGAATAAATTTGAGGTGCCCAAATAGCCAAAATTATGGCTACGAAGCCAAATACCAAAAGGCCTATTGTCACCACTCTCCCGGCAATTTCCCAAGCTCTACTTTTGCCTTGCTTTAACGCTTTTGTAAAAACCGGAATGAATGCCGAGGAAAAAGTTCCAAAGACCAAAACCTCAAAAATTGCATCCGGTAGCCTAAATGCCGCAAAAAAAAGCGAGAGGCCTTCCGGTGTAAAATAATTGGCCAAAACCCTCTGCCGTATTAGCCCCAAAACACGGCTAACTACGATCATTGTCATGATTAAAGTTGCCGCTGAAAGAACGGTATTTTGCTGAGAATTTAAAAGTTTTTTACCTTTTGCGATTAGATCATTCATAGTTTTTAGATCAATTATTGCTATTCTAGCCTCTTTCTATTGCAACTGAAATAGCTTAATTTCATTAATACGAATTTCAGGCGATATCTTACAAATTGAACTTGTAAATTATAGGCAATAAGGTATATACTCACAATCAGAAAAATAAATTATGCCAGTAACAAAAACAGCCAAACGCGCCTTAAGGGGCAGTAAAAATAAAGAAACAGTAAACAAGATTATCGTAATGAAGCTTGAGGCTGCTGTAAGAACAGCCAAAAAAGGTAAATCAAAGGAAAAGGTAGCTAAAGCTATATCCCTCGCCGATAAGGCCGCCAAGAAAAATGTTATCCACAAAAATAAGGCAGCCCGGCTTAAGTCTCAAATGTCTAGATTATTAGTAAAAAGTTCCGCTAAGTAAACACCTTCCGACCCCATGCTTCATGTGCTATATTGAATGTACCTGTTCCTATGGCTAAATCGAAAAGAATTAATCTACTACCTCAAGAAGAATTTGAAGCATCGATTATGGGCAGAGTTCTTCGTTGGGCTATGGGAACATTTAGGATCATCGTAATAATTACTGAAATGATTGTTATGGGAGCATTTTTGTCCCGTTTTTGGTTGGATGCCCAAAACTCTGATTTAAGCGACAAGATCAAGGTTCAAAACGCTGAAATAACCGCCCAGGCAGATTTCGAAAAAGAGTTTAGAGGCGTTCAGACAAAATTAAAAATCTTCAATAATATCCATCAAGCTTCTACTTCATTCAAAACACTGAAAACAATTGCTTCTAAAATTCCAACAGATGTTGTATTAACATCTTTAACAATAAATTCTACAGCAACAGATATAAAAGGAGCTTCCGGAAGTGAATCAGGAATAGCTCAGCTAATCAGTAATCTAAAAGCAGAGCCCACTTTCAAAACCGTTGATTTGGGAAGTCTTGGTTCATCAGAAACAGATTCCGGAATAACAAACTTTTCAATTAGAATCTCTTATTAATGGCAACCAACTGGAGAGAACAATATCAAAGGTATAAAGAATTTTATTTAAATATCCAATCTTTGTATAAGCAAAGGGCGGACCTCAGGGCATTCCTGGAAATAATTTTGTCGGTTTCTACTGTAATTGTTTTTTTGGTCTTTGCTTTAAAACCAACCGCCTTAACTATTATCAGTCTTTACGGACAAATTCAGGAAAAGAAAAAGACTTCAGCCGATTTATCTCAAAAATTAACTGATTTAGAAACCGCTAACGCCAATTTTACAAAAAATAGCACTGTCATTCCTGATATTGACGCTTCCATCGGAAGCTTTCCTCAGCCAAGCGTTATCGTTCAACAAATTCAAGGTGCGGCGGCAAAAGATTCTGTCACCATTCTTGGCATTTCAGTAGGGGAAGTTACTCTAGTAGGCAACGTATCAAATAAAAAAACTTCATCTGATCTTAAACCATTACCCGGCGGGGCACTTGAAATGCCAATATCTATAAGCTCTAAAGGAAATTACTTAAGTCTAAGCACTTTTATTGCAGATTTAGAAAACCTTAGAACAATTATCAATATAGATAGCGTAGGAATAAATTCATCTGAAACGGAAAAGGGTAAAACTACTGTTTCGATCATATCAGGAAGGGTTCCATATTTAGGTCAATAAGCGGAGCTTGAAACCAAGTATGGAAGAAGTTTTGTTATAAAAATGCAAAAAAATAAATTACCAAATTTAATAACTATTTTAGTACTGACTCTAATTACAGTTCTACTCTGGATTGGCTTTTCAGTTTATAGAGCTTTTAGTTTAGCTCCTGAACCGAGTGTTCCTAAAAATGTATCAGAGCCTCTTGTCCCAACTCTAGATACGTCTGCTTTAAAGAACGTTGAGTCCGCACTGTTTTTTAGTCAATCCCAAATTCCGGAAGTAACTTTTTCATCAACTGGGACCCCATCGGCAACTTTGATTCCAACGCCAACACCGCTCGCTACAACTATTGCGAGCCCATCAGGAACGCCAGTCGAAACTGCCTCGCCATCAGGAACTCCCACGGTTCCCTAATAATATAAATGAAAAAAGAAAATAAAATCCCGACAATTCTTGGAATAATAATCCTTCTCGCAGGAACTTTTTTAGGTGTTTTTTACTTAAACATGACCCAAGTTTTTAAAATTGGCGCGAGCCCTCAAACTGCACCAAAAGATATACGTCTAAGCAATATCAACGACAGCTCGGCAACAATTTCTTGGGTTACAGACGGAGAAACTACCGATTTTTTAAATTGGGGAACCACTCAAAATAATGTAAGCCAGATAGAAAAAGAGGATAACCAAAATTCAAAATTTTTTGTACATAGCATTACCCTAACCGGGTTAACTGCAAACACAAATTATTATTACAAAATAAACTCAAATGGAACGAGCTATGATAGCGGAGGTATTCCTTGGCAATTTACAACAGGTTCCACACTTGACTTAAATAAGTCCTCCATGCCGGTTTCGGGATCAGTAATTACCCCGTCAGGCCAACCAGCTAAGCGGGCCTTGGTATATTTAAATTTATCGGGTTATCTTGCTTCTACATTAACGTCAGATACCGGAAACTTTGTATTGCAACTCGCAAATATCAGATCTAATGATTTAAAAAGTTATGTCCAAATTGATCCTAAAAACTCCTTATTGGAAATATCTGTTCAATCCGGTCAGGACGGAGTATCTTCTGCCAAAATTTTCCCTCAGTCGGCAAACCCGATTCCGGCCATGGTCCTGGGACAGGTTTATGACTTGAGAAATCTACCCCCAAATTTAGATGGCCAAAGCCCGGGTGTAAATTTACAGCTACCGGAATCAGCCACTCCAGAATCCAAATTTAATACAGAAAATTCAACGGGTTCTGGAAAACCGACGAGTGTTATTTTGGAAAATATTACTGAAGGAGAAACTGTTACAAGTACACAACCTCAATTCTTTGGAAAAGGACCTGCCGGAGAAAACCTGACAATTACTGTTCATTCGGAAACCCCCATAACAGATACCGTGCAAGTTCCTAACAATGGTTCATGGAGTTGGACACCGCCCGCAGGTCTTTCCGCCGGTGCACATACAATTACTATCTCTTGGATCGATGTCAGCGGAATAACCAGAAGCTTGACCCGCGATTTTATAGTACAAGCGGGGGAAGCTCCTGCATTTACGGCATCGCAGTCAGGTGCAACAGCAACTCCGAAAGCATTACAAAGCGCCAGTCCGGAAGCTTCACCAACCGCTACGCCAAAAGCAACAATTACTCCCAAACCAACGGCTTCTGCTTCGGCTCAACCTGTTCCAGTAACTGGAGAATTGACACCCACCTTAGTACTCTCTATCATGGGAATAGCGATAATGATATTTAGTTTTGCAGTTTGGAAATTAGCAGAAAATTAAGATGCCCAATCAAGATAATACAGATCCAAATAAAAACAGTTCTACACCACAAGCGGGTCAGCCCTCATCGGTTTTTCCCCAATCAGACCTTCCACCCCTTCCTCCCGAATTTTTACATGTTGAACCGGAAACTACAAATACTCCAGGTAGTCCTTTTGGTTCCGCAGCTCCAGGAAACATAGTTCCACCAATAATTCCACCTGCTCCAAAGAAAAAATTCGGCGGAGGACGGATTATCGCAACCATTTTGGGACTTTTTCTTTTGGTTGGCGGAGTTGGAGCGGGTCTTTTATTGACTCAGCAGCAGCAGATTTTTCAACCAAAAGCAGCCGGGTGTGGTGGATGTAGCGGTGGTTCAGTTTGTAATACCAACACGGGCGAATGTGAAAGAAAAATAACATCTTCAACGGGAAACACAACTACCCATGTTACTGATAATCAGGGTAACATCGGATCAGTTACTTCGGGAACTGGATCAAACCAAGTGTGCTCACCTGGTGAAAACAGAACTTGTCAATTGACAGGGCAAACCGGGGTAGAAACTTGTAATAGTGCGGGTACCGCTTGGGGGGCATGTGTCGTTACTCAGTCTAACGCTGCTGCGATTGACAGCTGTGGAACAGGAAGGGAATGTAAAAATTATTCCGGTGGTACTGCCTGTTTAAATGCTCAAGGAGAGGTTAATTCTTGCACATCAGCAACGGGTGTCCAGGGAAGTTGTTGCGTACCGATAACAACGGCCGCAACTACTTGTACAACTGCAGCAAATTGTCCGTCTAATTATGGATGTGTTGCCGGTAAATGTGTTGCCCCAGCCGGCAATTGTTCAAGTTATACAAGCGCCACCAAATCATGTTTTGTAACCACCTCGATTGGTTTTGCTCCTGATAATACTACCCGGTGCAATGGTGCGCATTGGACCACTTGCGCCTCTGGTTACACCTGTCAAACTCAAGGTACCACTTCAGATTGTGTACCTGGGGGTGGAGGTACAACGACCACAACCTCAACTCCTGGTCCGACTGCACAATGTGTGAATGTCACCGCTTATAGCACAACTTGGACAGCTCTCACCCCTATCGATCTTTCCGGTTTAGCTGCCGGTACTACAATTAATTTCTGTGTAGCAGGGTCAGCAGATTCCGGAACTTTCGATAAAGCCCGGTTCAAAATTAATACGACATTGGAAGCCGAAACAACAACAAAACGCCCGACATCAAACGACTTTTGCCAGTCATATACGATTCTACCAAATGATACAACCGTAAATGTTCAGGCAAAAATTCATCATTCAACACTCGGTTGGTTTGGAGAGACTATTTAAAATTAGACTATTATGAAAAACTTTTTTAAAGGTAAAGCAGCAACAGCAGTAATAATTCTGGCTACATTTGTTTTGGCCGGAATTGCCATTTTTACAGCAATCCGCCTTTACCAGTTGCGTCAAGTTCCGGTTGCTCCAAATGTTCCTTCAAGTATTCCCAGAGCCGCGGAAATAACACCTCCTGCATCTTGTACCCTTTCTTTTACTTTGGCTTTAAATACTCCGACACCTACGCCAACCGGAACACCATCGGGAACGCCTACAGCTACACCTACAGGAACTCCTGTAGTTACCCCTACACCAAGTACTACCCCCACAGGAACACCTAATAGTTGTAACGGAACCTGCGGAACCAACAGTAATTGTTCATCAGGCTTAATTTGCTCAAGCGGTTTTTGTAGAAACCCATCATGTACAACTAGCGTCAACTGTACTTGTAGCGGCACACCAGGACCTTCTGCAACACCTGCAGTTCCCACTCTTCCACAATCAGGAACCGATTGGCCAACAATAGTTGGAGCCGGGGTTGGTGTATTCACAATACTAGGAGCCCTTCTCCTCGCGCTTTAGTTTACTAACACATAATGTTGACCGATTTATTGAACCTCAGTATTAGTTTTATCAGAGAAAATTATGTCAAGATTTTACTGGCCTTGGGTCTTTCCTTTTTATTTTATTTAATTTTTTATGTAACCACCTTTTCTCTTAAAAAACTTAAGCTGGAAGCTTTTTCTTCTTATCCATTCGATACATTTTTTCCACAAGGAGGAAGTTGGTCCGTGGGCTATTTTCTAATTGTAATTTTACTTTTTGGAGTATTAATATTCCTTCTTCTAAACGGGAATTTTTATTCTAGCCCCGCCTAAAAATCATCTCCAAGAAGATACCCAATAATAGCTCTTATCCAACCAAAGAGGAATTTGGAGTCCTGCCCAATGAGGATAGAAATATAAAAACAAAAGAGTTGAAGAAATAAAGAATGGAAGAATCAATTTGGGACTTCGGCGGAGTACATATCCGGTTGCAATTGCCAAAAAAGGGATTGATGGAAGGTAATGATATAAAAACATAATTCGGGGAGAGGCCGCCCAAGGTACAAAAAATATTAAATAGGAAAAAACTACTAAACCTAGTTTTTTATTTTTCTCAAAATATGCATATACTAGCGATGTAAATATAGAGGCGAGACCAAACCAAAAAACTACGGGGTTTCCCATTGCATAAATCCTCGAGACCCACCCGCCAACTTCGTCGGAAGTGTAAAGATAAATAGGGCGCAACAAGAATGGCCAAGTCCACCAAGGCGAACTGTATGGATGGGTGGCACGGAGGCCCGTATGATACCACCACATCTGCTTTTGCATTTCCCACCAGACGGATAAATTGTGTCCTGATAAGAACATTGGCAAATAGGTTAAAAGATAAACAGCAAAAGGTAAAATTAAAAACCAAAACACAGCTTTAAGATTCGATACTTTAAGGACTCGGTCTTTAATGGCTTGCCTCAGCCAGATAATTCCTAGGATTGGAATGGCCCAAATCGCGGACCATTTTGAAGCCAATGCTAATCCAAAAAATATTGCCGACCAAAAGTGTTTTTTCTTGATAAAAAGAAAAATAGATAAAAGTACAAAAAACAAAAGATAGCTATCATTCATCCCTATCCGACTTAAAACAAGAGGCAGGCCGTCGAGACTAAAAACCGCCCCAGAAATCAAGCCAACCATTTCATCTTCAAAAAGTTTTTTAGCAATTAAATATACTAAAAACACACTGCCCACTCCCAAAAGTGCACCTGGAATTCTCCATCCAAAAGAATTCTCACCAAATATTTTCATGCCAATAACCATTCCTAATTTGGCGATTGGCGGGTGAGTCCATTCGTAAGCAAACCCTGTTGGAGGCGTATTCCACCACTCCCAAGCTTTCGGGTCGTTATGTAAAATTACTTTTGCCGTAAAGGCGTGATAAACCTCATCGAAATATTCGGTTTTTGGTAATCCTAAGCTGTAAGTTCTTGTAACAAAAGCAAAAAGAAGAATTAATGCCAATATTGTTTTTGATTGTTTATTGCTCAAGGACGATTTAGGCAATTTTACCAACGTGGGTTTTGTTTTTGAAAAAATGGTTAGTTTAAATTTAGGCAATTTTTCCCAGAACAAAAGTACAAAATAAGCACTCAGAAATATAAAACCAATTATTTTCGTTAGGCCCTGACTTAACAAATACAATCCTTCTGATTTTAATTGAGCCGGGTAATAATAAGAGTAGGGATAATATAAATTGAAGAAGCTCGCTAAGGACGTAACTGCGTAAATGATAAAAAGGTTTATTGACGAACTAAGTCCGGCCGAGGTTAATAAAAATGCGAAAAAAGGAAACAGATATCTTTCGTGAACCTTTGTGGGAAAAACAAAAAAACAAAGACTCAATATTGCGAAGAGTAAATATTGATTATTCTTTTTATCCAGCTTATTTCTAAAGATGTATAAGGCGGTGGAGATGGCGGCGACCAATAAAATTACGCCCCATTTTGCAAGAGATATTCCAAGGAATAAAGATGTATCAGGTTTCCAAAACCCGACCCAAGACCAAATGTTGAAAGCAAACACAGAGGTGTATGAGTAATAATTTCCCATTTTTAGTATTTGCTGAGGTAGGCCTAAGATTGGATTTTTAATAAAAAATGGCCACGACAAAAGAAAGAGTAGGGATAAACCGCCTAAGCCAGATAGCACTAACTCTTTAAATCTGGTTTTTTTAACAAAAGTAATCATTAGAATAGCGGGAAGTACTGCTATAGATTGAGGTTTAATTAAAAATGCCACCGACCAGAAAACCGTTGATAGAAAAAGGCTTTTGCGCTCTATGAGAAAAAACGCCGAAAGAAGTAAAAATAAAGTTAGAATTCCATCAATTTGTCCCCAAATAGATCCGTCAAAAATAACAACCGGGTTTAATGTATACAAGAAAAAACAAAGTATCGCTAATTTTGAATTAACTTTTTTAACAAGCGACCAGATTAAAACTCCGACCCCGATATCGGCAATCATTGTAGGAATTTTTATTGCCAACTCATTTACCCAACCCAGCTTTCCAATCGCCCAAAGGTAGTACATAAAGCCAGGGGTATACTGAGTCCAAGACTCATCTGTATAGAATTTGCCAAATCCAAGAGAGGAAAGTCTGTTTGCCCATCCAAGCCAACTCCCCATGTCAAAACCAAAACTTGGTAGAAAAGAAAACAACAATCTGACTACAAAAACAAATAAGATTCCAAGAGTTAATAAGTTAATCTCTTGCGAATTCTTTTTGTAAAAATCAATTATTCGCATATAATTTCAGTGTATGCGTTTTCGGATCGAAAAACTACTGATTTTTGTAATAGTAACGCGTGTCTTAATTTTGGTTTTGTCATGGCTTACGATCAATCTTCTTTATCCTGAATTGCCCCATCAGCTTTTTTTAAGTTTTACTTCAACTGCCTGGAACAGATGGGACGCTCCACACTATCTTTTTCTTGCCCACAATTGGTATACAAATGTTGGCGACCCGGCAAATTTTATAGTATTTTTCCCCTTATATCCATTAATTCTTAAACTAGTGATTTCAATCATGGGAAATGCGGCATTGTCAGGTGTATTTATTTCCAATATTTTCTTCGCCATTGGGTGCTATTTCTTCTATAAACTCGTTTCTTTAAATTATTCAGAGGAAATTGCAATGAGATCGGTAATAGTCCTCGCGATTTTCCCTACCAGTTATTTTTTTAATGCTCCTTACACAGAATCATTATTCTTTCTAATTTTTTGCGTATCGCTTTACGCCGCACAAAAAGAAAATTGGATTTTATCGGGAATATTTACCGGTCTTGGTGTAATTACCAGACCGTTCGGAATACTTCTTTTACCGGCAATTCTTACTGAATGGTTTTTGAATAAAAAAAGAAAACTTTCAAGTTTACCGATAATTATTTTACCAAGCATGTTGGCAACATATTGGTATCTTTATCTTAATAAAACCATCTATGGCAACTATTTTGCTTTTCAAAAAATATTAACTAACAATTGGCAAAAACATTTGTCCTCTCCATTTAAAAGCATCCTTGATTCCTGGCATATTGCACTTGGGGGAGGGTTAACAAATTTTACAATTCTTGTTGGGTGGGCAGAAAGCTTAACTATATCAGTAGCTTGGATTTTAATTCCGTTTGCATTTAAATATTTAAGAAAATCTTGGGCCGTTTACTATACCTTAAGTATTGTCTTATTTTCCTCAACAAGTTTTATTTTAAGTACACCTAGATATCTTCTATCTATTCCGCCATTTTTTATTTTAATTGCCCTAGCCCAAAAAAATCATCTTTTCAAAATTATCTGGGGATTTACTTCTGTTGCACTTCTTTTTTGTTTAAGTATTTTATTTGCCAGAGGGCAGTGGGCCTTTTAATTCTGAGGAGAGCTCAGAATCTTCGTTACCCAATCATTAATTTCTTTCCAATTACCGTTTCCTGCAGTTGGAACAAAAACATATTGCTTGTCGAAAGTTGCAGAAATTGGAGGGTTTTTCAATAAATCTTCTGGGATTAGATTTTGTTTTACTGTCTCTTTTTTACTGACAATATTTCTCGCGATGACGATACCGGAAGTAGCATCTATATCGGTCTCAATATACTTTTTAATAACTGAAAGTAATTTAAGATCAACATTGAGGGATAAAAAGACTTTTGGCCTCATTATCTTACTTTTAATTGACTCTATAATTTTTTGCTGACGTCCTTCGCGCGATTGGTCT
>WNFL01024756.1_pt1 | contig 37156 bp, 36 predicted proteins | sample 5400361 | NCBI WGS metagenome assembly WNFL01 (sample SAMN13153351, study PRJNA577476) | soil metagenome | isolation source: 40 cm soil on Douglas fir-dominated hillslope | place: USA:California | collected 2013-09-17
GGGAGGCTCATCATACCCAACATTCTCAATTACTCGTCACGGTATAACCTTCTCACTCTACTCACTGCCGTAGGCAGTGGTTTTACAAAGATAATAAAAGGTGCGGTGAACTTTGTGGGTAACACCCAAAAGGCAATCTCATTCTCCCAGAGGAACACTGGGAGAATGAGACATTGAAAAATATGCCCGGATAGTACATTATTCCTAAATAAAGCTCGCTGCTTCCCTGCTCAGGTAACACTCGGGTAGGGCCATCGTTAAACTTCACAAGACTTCGAAACATTCGATGCGTAAACGAATGCGAATTACCTGCCCCACCAGCATCACCGCGTTCAGGAGCGAAACACCATGATCAACAAATTCATCTTTTCAGTCTGCTCTTCCGTACAACTCCAGGGCGATGAAGTGCTGCGCCTGGTCTATGTGGATACGGAAGTAGCCACCTACACCCTGGCCGGTTTCCCAGAACGCCCGATTACGATCCAGGATTACCGGTCTTACGGCTTGGAGGCGCTTAACATACTGCTGAAAGATGGGCGCTCCCGCGATTTCAGGGCCAGGTTCAACCGGCCTTCGAATGTGCTGCTCTTTAGAGGCAATAACAAGGATGTGCTGGTCCAGCTCATGGAATCCACCGAGTCCGATCCGCTGTACATGCTATGGATCGCGGCCGGGGCCGAAGAGACCATGCCCCTGGGCCATTCCTACCTGTTCCGCGAGATCAGGGAACTGCCAGACCGGCGCAGGGCATTCCTCTCCCTTCACAAACAATCCTACCACGCCAATATCCCAGTGGATCGCCGTCCTACGGCGGACCCCGTCCTGCAGGAACAAATGCTGGAAATGGATGCGCGGATGATGCGTTGAGTGCTTGAGCTTAAACAGGCCAGGTCTGGATAACGCCCAGGCCTTGCGCGCAGTGCGGCGCCATTCTCTACTGAAAATAAAGGCGCGCTTGGCAGTGCCTGCGAAAACCATTGCTTTGGCTATTGTCTGCTCTGGCCTTGAATTTGCCAAATTCACTCACCTTACGCAGAGCGATGAAAAAGAAAAACCACTCACCACGAAGTACACGAAGGAGCACGAAGTGGCGCCACGGCGACGGAAATCTCAAAGACATCGAGCTCTTTTACTAAAAATCAAAGATTTTGATCTCCTTGATGCCGCTCCCTGGCACCTTCCGCGCACCCCGCCGGACTTCGGCGGGGTGCGCGGGCCGGGCCAGGGTGGTTAAAGCTTTTTGGGTTTAAAACCCTGAAACTGCGTAAGGTGAGTAATTCAGTAAATCACAGATTTACTGAATTTTTTTACCACCAAGCCGCGAAGAACGAGAAGATAATAGGTTTTCTCAGCAAGAAAGCCGTGTCCTCCCTGGTATCCAATGAAGTCTTGCAGGTGGTTTATAATAAACAGCGGAGCAGGTGCCTAACGTTGGCAGGTTTTGAAGGCCGACAGTTCAATGGAGCAGACCTTTTATGCAGGCACAAAGTTTGCCTTACGATATTGCTGTGATCGGCGCCGGCCCGGCCGGTTCTACGGCTGCATATTTCCTGGCCAAAGGCGGTTTGCGCGTTGCCCTGCTGGATAAGTTTGACTTCCCTCGCGACAAGACTTGCGGTGACGGGCTCACGCCACGCGCCATAAAAATATTGGAAGAAATGGGCATCCTGCCGCAGGTGGAGCAGTATGCCCGGCATTGCTCAGCCATCACCGTGCGCCATTCGGATGAAGTCACCTACCGGCTGGAACTATCACACCTGAAAGATTTGCCTCCCAATATCCTGGTCCTGCCGCGCTTGATTCTGGACGATATTTTACGTGAGCATGCTGTAGCTGCCGGGGCCAAGTTCATCCCACAGGCCAAGGTCGAATCGTTAACTCGCACTTCAAACGGGACCGCACACCTTGGGATCGAGGACGGCCGGACGCTTGAATGCGCACTGGTGATCATTGCCACCGGCTCGAACGCTACTTTGCTACGCGGGCATGGCCTGCTCAAAAAAATACCGCCCGTCAACCTGGCAGCACGCACTTATTTCGAGAATGTGGAAGGGCTGGATGATACGACTGTGCTCTTTTTCGACGGGGTCGAACTACCAGGCTACGGCTGGGTTTTTCCAACCGGTCCCGGCACGGCAAACGTGGGCTGCGGTGTTTTCTTCGATTCTCCCAACCCGCAGCCATCCCAGTTGCGTAATCTGATCCAAAACCACTCATACCTGCGCAAAATCCTGCGTAACGCCAGGCAGGTGGGCCCGATTAAGGGCTACCCACTGCGGACTGATTTTTCGCCGTCCAACAGCGGCAACGATTGGATCCTGGTTACGGGAGAGGCCGTGGGGTTGGTCAACCCGATCAGCGGCGAGGGTATCGATTATGCCCTCGAGTCAGCCCAACTCGCCGCCGATGCCATCCTGAGCGAATGGCATGGGGAACCTTCAAAGACTATTCAAACAAGATACCGCGCCAGCCTGGCAAAGAAATTCCAATATCAGTTATTGCTCAACCACCTGGCGCAGCGCGTCTATTGCCGCAGCGGCGTACTCGACCATCTTCTTGTGCGCGCCCGGCAGAAACCCCGCCTGCGCCAGGCCATGCTGGACGCCTGTTTTGGTTCTGCCGACCCGATCACCCTGTTTACGCCCTACACACTTTGGGATGTCTTCGGGCCTTAAATCTATGCCTTCCGGCCCGATTGGATCAAGGCAAAACCAACTACCCCACAAAGCAGGTTCATCCCGATGAACACCCATGTACCCAGACCGGAATAATCCACCTGTTTGTCCAGCGAAACCCCGGCGCTGGTCCAGACCAACCCGAGGATTGAAAGCACGCCCAGTGTCGCCAGGGTCAACCCCAACACCAGGCGTTCGGCAGAGGTGCTACGGCGGTTGATGATCCAGGCGCCAAGCGCAGGGGTAAGGAACGTGGCAGCATAGATACGGCCATGAAAGGCATCTATATGCCAGGGCCAGAAGGCCGTTACCGTTTCGGGCACCACGAGAAGCCCAATCCCATATAACCCAAGCAGAAGCACGCTTACCAGCAGCAGATTACGCACCGGCAAGGAGGTCTCCTCGCTGCCAGCAACTTCCCAGTCGCGCAGCTTATAGAGGAAAACCACGGAGTTGACCGGCAGAAAGATATACAAAAGCCAGAAGATGGGCGTGCCCAGGCGCGTCCATTCAAATTGGGGGATATACATGAACATGACCGCCGCGATACTGGTGGTAAAGGCAAAAATCATCCACAAGACAACGCGTCCTGGCGACCAACGCCCGACGATGGCAAAAACCACTAATGGAAGCAGGGCGGCCGCGTAGATCGCGCCGACATAACGGGAGTTGAACGGTGGTATAGCCCAGACCCAGGCAGTCTGCGCGAGCGCGGGGAAAAAGAACAGCACGCCCGCAGCCGCGACAACCACAAAGCATTCGATGATGGTCACAATGCGTAAAAAGGATGGTACCTGCGCATTTTGGGAAGAAGTATCGAACATAACATAAGCTCCTTTCGAGAATGGAAAGCGACTCTTAAGACAGGCGTCATCAAAACATTCGCCTTTCCAGGGGTGGCTTTGCGTTAGGGCCGGAACAATCAGCTTGCCAATTGATATACCAGAAAACATTTCGCAAATCAAAATAATTCCCATTATAGTGGGATTTCGACATTCCGCTTCGATGGATGTAATCGTGGGGTGTGCGTCATTTTTTTGGAGAAAAGGCTATATCGCAGCCAAAAGCGCATTTGGTAGTTAAATCCATCGCCAGAATCCGATGTCAGCCTGCTTCAGCAGGCTTCCATGTATTGAGCCGGGGATTTCATCCCCGGCGGATCTGGACATAGGGGCAACTTCCCCAAAATTTTGACGCGCGCCCGACTTACGCCGAAGACTTGAAAAATCTCATCCATGAGATAAAATAGGTCTACCAGAATTGATTCTTGGAAAGGAGCTGAAAATGGCAAACAAGGAACAAGGGAAAAACAAAGATAAAGACAAGAAAAAGAAAAAGAAAGACAAGGAGAAAGCCAAATAATTTCCCCTTGCCATATCACATAAAATGCGCCCGCACGGACAATCGCGCGGGCGCATTTTGTTATAACATAACCCTGTGTCCGCCTGGGATTATCGAGGCTGGCGCGACTCAGGGACTGAGCGTCACTTCCAGCGTGAAGGATACTGTTTGCCCGCTCTCATTGACGGGCATGATCCTGTAGGTATCATCAGCGGGAAGTTCCAGTTCAACATGGTTGCCTGTGGTTACGTCACGGGCAATCGGCTGGTTATCCCCTTCGCGACCTATGTTGAGGAGCACCACCGTACCCGGTGAGGTGACGGTAACAACCAGCTTTTGGCCTGCCCCGGCTATAAGCAGATAAGAAGCCGAGGGTTGGGTAAAGAGCTTCTGATCCGTGATAAACGCTCCCTGCGGCCCAACGGTACCCGTCAGCGTGGCCGCGCCGCCTTCTGCGGGTATACTGATCCAGGCGGGGATATCGATATACAAGTAGAAGTGCACAGCCTGTGGTGCTCCCCACAGACGGATCAGGTAATCCTGCGTGGCGGGCAGAACGCCTTTCCAACCTTTATTTTGGCCCCCGAGCAATCGCCCGTCTGGCAAGCTATAGACGGAAACATCCACCGGCGCGTCCGGTGCCAGATCGGTCTGGACGCCTGCCGAGAGGATTTGCCCCTGCCCGGCAGCAATGACGTAATCCAGTACACCGGCCGCCGGCAAGGTATCGCCGATCATGACGGAGGTCGCGCCCAACTCGAATCTGATGCGCTGTGCCGAATCCACGCCGAGGGTCGCTGTGGGTATCAGCGAGTCCGGTGACGTGTATGTAGGAGTCAGGTCCGGTAGGGAAGGCAGCGGTGTGAGCGTAGAGGGCTGAGTCGAAAACGCAGTGGCGGTCTGCACGCTCGTGGGAGAATACTCAACATGGAGGTCGAAAGTGCCGCAGGCCGTGGCCAGCAAGGCAAGCAGGCATGGGAAAATCCTGTTATATCGGTACATGGAAAGCTCCCGCGGAAAGTGGTCGATAGCATCCAGCATAAGTATAGACGCTGGATGTGACCGGGTCGTCACGGTTTGTTACGCTTTTGAAACAGGCCTGTCCTAGTCGGCCTGGCCTTTTATCAGCAGTTTGCTGTTCGAAATACGCAAAAACTACCGAAAAAACTGGTATTTATTCCAGTGACAGGAATGTCAAAGCAAGATAAAGTCTGCTGAACAAAGGATTGATCCCATGCTTACATTGCTGCCTATCATGAACGTGCAGGTTTTTTCGCTGGGGATGGACATCCACTACCTTACTTCACAAGAAGGCATTTTGCAATACACCGGATATACCATGATCAAGATTCCGCTGTGCGCCGCCCGCTTGATCAATGGAGGGCCGGTCGTAGGCCAACGCTATTCTGTCCGTTATGTCGGCATGGCTCAAGATACTTATCCCCCGGAATTCTGCTATGTGGGGGTGATCGACCAGCAACTTATTTTCTTAATAGCCCAGGCGCAGATCGCAGCAATTGGTGATATTTGGCCGGGTTTTGAACGGAACAGGCGGGATATTCATTAAATCCAAAATTGCTAAAGCAAGCATACAAGAAAATTCCCAATCCCGCAAGCAACTACAGAGCGGCGCAAGTCACTTGCTAGGACAAGAGCCAAATTCCTTCTTCGTCATCTGCCCACTTGCTTGGAACCCAGACGTGCGTGTCTACGTTCTGTCTACGCCCGGCTGGTATGCTGTTAGTTAAAGGCCTCCCAGTTCCAGCAGGAAGTTACCACATCACAGTAACCAGGAGCCAGGCATGGCAAAAGTCAGCTTGAATTCCAGCATCGAGCAGGTGCGCAAGCCAGTAAGCGAGCCGCTCTTCCGCGACCAGCCGGGCAGCCTGGCCTTATAGCAAGCCGGTACCAGTCCATGACTCATATCGGCTGCCCAAACCCATCAAAGGCTTTTATGACATCATCATTTCATGACATGGAAGGAAACCAGCATATGCCCAGCCGTACTGCACCTATCAACACCTACCGCATGTATATCCCGCCCGAGAGCGCCGTCCGGGAATCCGAAGCCAATTACATCAAGAATGATCGGCGCAAGGCAGTTTCCGAACGGCGCCAGGAGAACTCCGACCGCCGTAAAGCCAGAGCGGAACGCCGCCGGCCGGACGAGAAACTGTTCGAACCTGTACTCCAGGAACTCCGCAATTCTTTTTCCTTCCGGTACGAGAACGAGCAGGCGGCCAGGCCGGAAGATGCGGATTCATCCACTGTTCCGCGCAGTGCCAGCGACACTGTGAATTAATTAATTTCCAATTTCCCTGCTTTGTTAAGGGGCAAAGCGGCACACGACCTGGTCTTCACGGCCAGGTCGTGATCTTTTAATAAACAGACATCGACCAACAGAAAAATTGTGGACGCTCGACAGGCTACCCTGACGGCAATCTGACAGGCATGACCATTAAGCTTGCGCATCCACCATCACAGCCCAGTTGCCCAAACGAAAACCTTTAGGGTCTTAAACCATTGGTACTATTTGCGCCCCGGCAGGGATACTTTAAGCTTATTCTGTAATACAATCCTGAACGGGATGTGCAAGCAGATCCCAACCACTCAAGGAGAAAAATGCGACGAAATACGTTCATGACTTTATGCCTGGCTGCGGCACTGGCCGGGTGCAACCTGCCCACGCCCACACCCATGGTGCTGCCGATTTGCGACACCGCCAGCCTGCAAGCCGTGACGCTGGTCGACCCACCCATGTGGGGCAGCGTCGCTTCACTGACCCCCAGCCTATACTGGACCTATCCCGACCCGTCCTGCAATCCTGAAGGCTACGCCATTACCCTGCGTACCGGCCCGCTCTTCAGCGATGACCGCGGCGGCGGGACCGGCAACCCATCTACCAGTTGGAGCCCGGGCTCCCCGCTTGAGCCGGGCAAGGAATACGCCTGGGGCGTCGAGCCGATCAACGGCACCACGCTGGGGCCCTTCGAAGGCTCCAATTACTTTTTTACCGGGCCCACATGCGCCACAGCCGCGCTGGTAGCCCCCACACTGCTGCAGCCCATCGACGGTGGCAGCTTCGATGAGAACCACGATAGTCTAATCTGGGACTACCCTGAAGACTGCGCCCCTGAAGGGTATCGCGTCGACCTCTCTGTTGACCCGGCCTTCGCGGATACCAGCTTGAGCGGCGGCACGGGCAACCCCTCCACACGCTGGGGACCGGGACATCCCCTCAGCGACTGCCAGATCTACTACTGGCGCGTGGCCCCGATCAACGGCACCACGCTTGGCCCGTTCTCGCCCAGCCGCAGCTTTGTGCGCGACGCAACCGGCGCTTGCGGCGGCCCGGGCGGCAGCCCGCCGGCCTCCGCCTCCATCGCAGGCACGGTCTGGGATGACGAAAACGGCGATGGCGTTGACCAGCCGGCCGAGTCCGGGATCTGGGGCGTGACGCTCGAACTACGCGATGGCGTCTGCCCCGGGACGAGCACACTCGCCACCGGAACGACCGCCATCGACGGCAGATATATCTTCGACGGGCTGAGCTTCACACCCCCGGTCACTTACTGCATACGCGTGGATGCCGGCAGCCCCCCGAACAATGCCATCCTGCCCCCCGGCGCGTGGACGTACGCCCTGAGTTCCATCGACGGCAACCTGGCCTACGCCGAGTTGACCTTCTCATCCGTCAACCCGGTAGACCACGTGGAATTCGGCTGGCACTTCACTGGCAGCACAGCTACCCCGGCGGCGGCTCTGGGAGCACCGATCTTCACGCTCGACACGAACGCTTTCTGCCGCCAGGGCCCGGGACTGGTTTACAAGGACATCACCGCCATCCCGGCCGGGGATACGGTCGATATCCTGGGCCGCAGCCAGGATAACCTGTGGTATTTCGTGTTCTGGAAAAAGTTCGGTGCCAAATGCTGGATTGGCGCCTCCACAGGCCACCCCAATGGCGACCTGACCGGCGTCGTCATCCTGGTTGCGCCACCCACCCCCACGTGGACGCCCACACCCGCCCCGGCCAAAAAACCGTCCTCCACGCCCACGGGGAAACCGTAATGAATAGCTCATAATATAAAAAAGGCCCGCCTTGATGGCGGGCCTTTTTTAGTGCCGGGGGAGAGATTTGGACTCTCGACCAAGGGCTTATGAGTCCCCTGCTCTGCCACTGAGCTACCCCGGCAGGGCCCTGAACGCAGTCGAAGGGACACAGAGCGGGCTGTATTTTATACTGCTCTGATTGATTTGTCAACAAAACGGCTCTGTAAAATTGTTTCCCCTCTTTCCGGAAAAGGCATTACAATGTCGTCGTCCGGCTTCCAATAACATCCACCGGAGATCGAAGGAGACAATAGATGAGTAAAGACTTGAAGATTGAGGACGGCCAGGTGGTTTCGATGGATTACACCCTGCAGGTGGACGAAGAAATAGTCGATACGTCCAAAGGACACGGACCGTTGGAATTCATCCAGGGGACAGGCAATATCATCCCCGGCCTGGAACGCGAACTGTACAATATGGTCATCGGTGACAACAAAAAAGTGGCCGTGGCCCCGGCGGACGGCTACGGCGAACTGGACAAGGAAGCCTACGTCGATGTGCCGCGCGCCGAGTTTCCAGACAATATCCCGCTGGAAAAGGGCATCGAGATCCAGGTACGCGACCAGTCCGGGCACCCAATGTATGCCCGCATCGACACGATCGGTAACGAGTCGATTAAACTGGATTTCAACCACCCGCTGGCCGGCAAGACGCTGAACTTCGATGTGACCATCGTGGCCCTGCGCGATGCCACGCCAGACGAACTCTCGCACGGGCACGTGCACGGTGCAGGGCACGAGCATTAGGAAGAGCAGTAACAGGTAAAAAAGTAAACAAGTAAAAAGTAAAGTGCAAAAAGGTTCCGGGATATTGAAATCCCGGAACCTTTTGATTTAAAGGCAGGGGTCAGGCCAGCAGCAGCGCTGCCAGCATTCCAAACAACCCGCAACTCAGATTGACCAGGTCATTGTCGAGCCACGGCCAGCCGCGCAGAAGTGTAGTCGCTGTGCCATCCCCGAAGGAACTTGTACCTCCTTCAGGGACTGCGCAATTATGCAGTGGGTGATGCTCGGTCTCCTTTTTGCAGACCGGGCAATAATAGATGGCCTGGACGGTCGCGCCCAGGAACGAGTCGAATAACGAGCCGAGCAGGCCAGCTGCGGCGACGGCAACACCCACCCGCCAGGAAGCAGGATATGGGGCGATCCATACAGCCAGTACCCCGATCAGCGCGGCCCCTGCCAGCGCGGCCAGGGTGCCAGTCAGTGAGACTGCGCCCGAGGTGCCTTTTTCCACTTCTCTTCCGGGATTTGTGAGCATACGCGGCGGGTGTGGATTCAAGACACCCAGTTCCGTAGCCCAGGTGTCGGCGTTGACCGCGGCCAGGCTGCCGGCAAAACCAACCCATACCCAGGCTGCATCAGGATAAAAAAAGTGCAGCCCCGCAAACAGGGCCGCCAACGCTCCATTGCCGAAGACCTGCCCGGCATCGCGCCGGCTGCCTTTGGAAAATTTCTCATCCAGCCCCGCTTTCCGTTTGCGGAAGGAGCGGCTGAGCGCACTGGACGTAATGAAAAAAGCCAGCAGGAGCAGCGCCCACTGCCAGCCACCAACACCGAAGACGAGCGTACCAACTATGACCGCCGCGTATGCGCCGGAACGGCTCAGGCTGCGTGCGCGGTAGGCGCCGAAAGCGATCAGAACGGCGATCAGGAAACCCAACAAAAGCTGCATGTGCTAAACGGGGGTAGTAATCAGGAAAAAGACGGCCAGCAGGAAAAAAAACGCGCAGATGACGCTCGAAGACCAGACCGAGAGCGCCAGGACGCGCTGGTCGGGGCGGCGGTAGAAAAACAGCCCGCTCAGCCAGCCGATGACAAACGACAAAGCGCTCAATACCGGCAGCAGGATCAACTGCACGCCCGGCACGGCTTCCTGCGGCGTGCCGGCTGGGGTAAAGCCGAGGGGGATATGCTGTATGCCGGGAGCAAGCACCGTCACCCAGACCAGCAGGCCAACATTCAGGAAGGCACCTGCCAGCCACAGGTAACGGACGATGAGGCTCTCCCAGGCGACCACGACGACAAACGATGGATATTGCGAATGCGCGTCCACGCGAGACAGGCTGCCCATTTCGATGGCGCGTTGAAAGGCGGCGATGAAGCCCGCCGGGTCTGCCGGGGAGATGGCATACACGCGGCGCGCCGTGGCAACCAGCAAAAGCGTTTCGGTTTCGGAAGCCAGGAATTCGATCGCCCCCACGTCCGGGTGCAGGGTTGAGCCCAGCAAACTGCCCGGCAAACGCAGCCACGGCAGGGTGATCGGGGTGGTCAGCGCCTGCACAGGACGCACCCATTCCACATTCGCCACCGGGATCTCCTCCATACGCAGGCCCCACATCAAGCGCAGGTTATCACGGTCGAGGGTGTAATTGCCACGCGTCAGCGCATAAGCGCGATACGCCAGGATCGGCAGGGGGATGAAGGTCAGCAGCGCCGCCAGGATATCCAGCGTAAAGAGCAGCCCCACAGGCGCCTGGAAGACGAACCAGAACATCGTTAGGCTGACCGCGCCCAGCACAACGATCAGCGCCGCATGGATGACCAGGCCGCGCTGGCGCTCAGGCGGGAACTCATTCATTGGAGCGCCTCGCTGAGCGCCATGCAAACATAGTCCACCTGCGCCTCGCTCATCACGCCGCTGAATGGCAGCGCCAGCCCACGCCGCCCCAGGTCTTCGGTGACGGGGAAATCGCCCTGGCGGTAGCCAAAACGCTCGACCATATAGGGCTGCAGGTGGATGGGCAGGAAGTAGGGCCGTACCGGCACGCCGCGCGCTTCCAGGCGTTTGGCCAGCTCGTCACGGTCGCGGCCTTTTTCGAGGCGGATAACGTAGACGAACCAGGACATGCGCGTGGTGTTGGATTCGACGCAGGGAATCTCGATCCCGGGGATTTCGCTCAAGCGTTCAGCATACCACCCGGCAACGGTCTCCCGTTTCGCAAGCAGTTCATCCAGCCGGGACATTTGCACCGTACCCAGCGCGGCGGACATTTCGTCCAGGCGGTAGTTGTAACCCAGGTAGGTGTGCGAGAGCCAGGTATCGCCGGGGGCGCGTCCCTGGTTGCGCAGGGCCAGCATCAACTTCGCGGCTTTTTCATCGCTGGTGACGATCACGCCGCCCTCGCCGGTAGTGATCTGCTTGTTGGGGTAGAAAGCGAAGACACCATACTCGCCCAGCGTCCCGGCCGGGCGGCCTTTATAGGTGGCACCGAGGGCCTCACACGAGTCTTCGATCACCTGCAGGCCGTGCTCGCGGGCGATGGCGTTGATGGCATCCATGTCGGCGGGCTGGCCGAAGACGTCGACGGGTAAAAGAGCTTTCAATTTACGATTTTCGATTGACGATTGACGAGGGAGGTATTTTTGAATATTTTTGGCCGCATCGGCGACAAGTTCCGGGTTGATGTTGCCGGTCTGGGGGTCGACATCCACAAAGACCGGGACGGCGTTCTCGAACAGCAGCACATTCGTCGAAGCGACGAACGAGAAGGGCGTGGTGATAACGTAATCCCCCGCGCCGATGCCAGCGGCGCGCACGCACAGGTGCAGACCGGCCGTGCCGGAGTTGACCGCCACAGCGTATTTCGCGCCGGTCAGTTCGCAGAAGGTCTGCTCGAAGGCTTTGATATGCGCGCCCATGCTCAGGACAGGCGTATTCATCACGTCCTGTACGGCGCGGCGTTCGGCCTCACTAATATCGGGGGAAGACATGGGGATTTGCATTTTTCACCAAAGGGACAGAAACGAGAAACGAGAAATCAGGAAGACCCGGGTCACTCGTTTCTCAGCAACTCAGTACTTATTTCTTCTACTATCGAATCCAGGCTCACCAGACGATTTTCAGCCGCCTTGCGCGCTTTCAATTCTACCATTCCATTCTGCAAACCCCGTTCCCCTGCCGTGATGCGCAGCGGGCAGCCGATTAAATCTGCATCGTTGAACTTGACCCCGGCACGCTCGTCGCGGTCGTCATACAGCACGGAGATGCCGGCTCCGCTCAGCCGTGCGTAGATATTTTCGGCTTCAAAAGATGTATTGATCAACTTGCCCGGCACGTTCATCAGGTATACATCGAAGGGCGCCACCGCGCGAGGCAGCATCAGGCCTTTCTCGTCGTGGTGCGTTTCTGCCAGGGGCAGCAGCAGCCGGCCGAAATGGATCTCGCTGCCGGCGGCGAGCGTTTCGGCGGCGCGCACTTCCAACGGCGCACTGCATTCGGGACACGCATCCCCGTCACGGGCCAGGACGACGTCTGCGATTAAATCTGCCTGAAAATCGCGCGGCGTATTGACATTCCTGAAATGGTAACCCGCTTCGTTGGCGCCCGCGACAAGATTGGGCGAGTGCGGGATCAGGTCATCCACCACAACCAGCGCATTCTGCAGGCCAATGGGCGAGGCATAGCCCGCCACCGCGCCCGAGATGGCAATCTCGCTTTCCGTGGCCGGATGCGCCTCGCCAATGCGCTGGCGTAATTTCGCTTCACTCAACTGCATATCGCCGCGCACGACAATGAACACGAATTTTCCGTCCGCGAGACGCGTATACATGAGCGCCTTGGCGGTCTTCTCTCTGGGGATGTGCATAAAACCGGCCAGCGACTCGATGGTGCTGCAATCAGGTGTGGAGACTTTTTCCACAGGCAGGTCTTCTTCAATGCTGAAGGATTTCTTCTGCAGGCCTGAGATCTCGCGCCGCGAGGCATAGCCGCAGGCGGAACACAGCGTAATCTCGTCCGCGCCGGTTGCGATGGGAAAATAAAGCTCGTCGGCGGTGCGCGAGGTAACTACGGCCAGCCCTAGGCGCGAGAAAAAAGCCTTGGTCAACTCCGGGGCCGAGCCAAACGTGGCCATCATGTTTTCATGTAACTTGCGGGTATTTTCCAGCACACAGTGCGCCAACGCCAGCGGCTCGCCTGTACGTGTGATGTACCCGGCGCGGTACAGGAATGCAGAGCCTGCCGTGCGGGCGTTGGAGGGAGTCTCGCGTTGAGTCTGGATGGAAAGTTCGAGGAGACGCATTTTACGGTAAGGGCGACGCAGTGCGTCGCCCTTACTCCGATGGCGGCGTGGTGGGGATCGTATCCGCAGCCGGGTCGGGGCCCAGGTCGAGGTCGATCTGGTCTTCCATACGGATCTGCCCGCGCAAGAATCCCCCATCTTCGGTGACAAAGGAGGTCGTGACCACATCCCCCCACACGCGCCCGGTGGCGCGGATCTCAAGTTTCTGGGTAGTGATGTTGCCGCGCACGGCCCCGGCCACGATGACGTTGTTGGCGCGGATGTTCTCGCAGGTCACGCGCCCGCTCTCGCCGACCACCAGCATGCCGCGCAGGGCGATCTGCCCTTCGAAGGTGCCTTCGATGCGCACCCCCCCGGAGCCCGTGATCTTGCCTTCCCAGATAACGCCCGGCCCGAGCACCGAGGTGATGCGTTCCACGGCCTGTACGACGGGCGGGGTGGTGAGTTGTCCGGTTGTTGAGTTGCGTTTAAACATTATGCTGAAATTCCTGCACTAATTTGATATTCAACTGGCAAAAGGTCTTTCAGATTGACATGCACAGACGCTCCAAGAATTTCAATGCCAACCACCCTTTCATCTGCACCGATGTCGAGCACAATATCGTCAGAGACACGGCGATTGACCACGGTTTGTTTCTGCTCGTCGAAACGCATGTAAAGTACATCTGTTTTGGCGTTATAGAGGATTTGCATATCAGTCCTTCCATTCTCCATAAAAAACATAGACGGTTATGGTCACAAACTGCTTTCCTTCAACCACGTAAATCACTTCGATGCGCTTTTGCTCATAATATTTATTCAGGCGTTCCTGCTGGAAAAGATAAACTTTGGCCTTTGCCTAGCGGCCGGCTTTGGCAGGCATAGAAATGCCGTTCGTAAGCACATCTTCAATTTCAGCAACACTCGCGCCACGTTCTTCAGCACGCTCAATAGTATGCGGCTCAATTTTAATTTCCATTAACTATCCTGGCAAATAAAATAAGGGTACGGAAACCCATACCCTTATTTTATCACTTTGCAAGCAGCTTATTCAGCCTTCGGCTCCTTGTTCGCATCCGGTTCGGGAGCTGCCATGATGTTGTAACCGCTGTCCACATAATGGATCTCGCCGGTGACGTGCGCGGCCATATCCGAGCACAGGTACAGCGCCGCGTTGCCCACGTCTTCGATGGTGATGTGCTCGTGCATGGGCGCCATTTCGGCAAAGTTGCGGTGCATGTCGCGGAAGCCGGCAATGCCCATGGCTGCCAGCGTGCGCAGCGGGCCGGCCGAGATGGCGTTGACGCGGATGCCCTGCGGGCCGAAGTCGCGCGCCATGTAACGGGTAGCCGATTCCAGCGCCGCCTTGGCTACGCCCATCATGTTGTAGTTCGGGGCCACTTTCACCGAACCGTAATAGGTGAGGGTCAGCAGCGCGCCGCCCTTACGCATAATCGGCTGGAAGGCCCTCGCCAGCGCGACGAACGAGTAGACGCTGATGTCCATGGCAAGGTGGAAGCCGGCCCGGCTGGTATTGTAAAAATTGCCCTGCAGTTCATCCTTGTTGGCAAAACCGATCGAGTGGACGATGATATCGACCTGCCCGAAGTGTTTGGCCGCTTTTTCAGCCACTGTGGCGATCTGCTCGTCGCTGGCCACGTCGCATTCCTCGACGAACTTGATGCCCAGCTGCTCGGCCAGCGGCATGACGCGCTTTTGCAGCATCTCGCCCGCGTAGCTCAGGCCGATATTCGCGCCCTGTTCATGGAAGGCCTTGGTGATGCCCCAGGCGATGGATTTGTCGTTGGCCAGGCCGAAGATCAGCGCGTTCTTACCGGTTAAGAGTCCCATAACACGTCCTCCGAAATTAGATAAGTAGAGAGTAGAGAATAGAGAGTAGAGCGGAGAGACTAGTCTCTAGTCTCTATTCTCTTTTCACCAGTCACAAGAAAGCGCCAGGGCATTGATTTCCACGGCTCTGGCACAGTATATAACCCCACACGCGGCCCAATCGTCACGGATTCATCCGGAACTGGCAGACCCGGGTCGATCCACAGGCCAGCCGCGCTGGAGGTCAGATCGATCTCATTGAGCGACTGATCGATGCCCATGGCCTGTGTCAACTTTCCAGGCCCGGCCGTATCCCGCCCGCTGCGGCGCGCCAGCATCAGTTCCACGCCATCCAGCGGCCGGACAGCGCGGATGAGCACGGCGGCGGGGAAACCTTCCGCTTCCGTGACGGCGTTCAGCATCCAGTGGTGGCCGTAGGTGAAATAGACGTAGGCGTGGCCCGGCGGCCCATACATGACCTGTGTACGCCGCGTGCGCCCAGCTTTGGCGTGGCAGCCCAAGTCCGTCTCGCCCACGTAGGCTTCGGTTTCGGTAATGATGCCTACCAGTTGGACGCCGTCCAAAATGCGTACCAGCCGCGCGCCGAGCAGCTCGCGGGCCACAGTCAAAGTATCCCGTTCATAAAAGGCCCTGGGCAGGGTTTTTGTGTTCACTTCTTCCTTCTCACTCGTCACTTTCCTTCCAATGCGCCCGGTCGCCGATGATGTCCACGCGCCAGCGATGGCTGGCAGGGTAATAGCGGAAGCGCGAAAAGGCAGTATTGCGAAAGCGGAAGCGCGGGCCCTGGTAATTGGGCTGGGGCGCAATGCCCAGGATGGCATACAGGGTCATGGTCAATGTGCCGCCGTGCGAGACAACCAGGTACTTCCCCGGCGGGCGCTGCAACAGGTTGAACAAGGCCTGCCCGGCGCGCAGGTAGACCTGCCAGTCGCCCTCGCCGGTTTCGGCAAACGGCTGGTAGGGGTTGAAAAAGGCCGGCTCTGGGTACAGCGCCCGGGCCTCGTCCTGTGCCAGCCCGGACATTTTCCCGGCGTGACGTTCCATCCACAGTGGGTCGAGCTCCAGCGGGACGTCCAGCGCTTTGGCGACGATCTCGGCGGTTTCGCTGGCGCGCAGCAAGGGGCTGCTGATGGCCGTGTCGAAGCGCAGGCCTTCGGCCTGCCAGCGTTTGGCCAGGGCGCGCGCCTGGGAACGTCCCTTCTCAGAGAGCGGGTAGTCCGCCTGCCCTTGCAGGCGGTTTTCGGCATTGCCGGTTGACTCTCCATGCCGCAGCAGGGTGATGTGGTAGATGTTATCGTCGCTTGTCATTCATCGACTTTGCAGGAGCAGGGATATCGGCTTCTTCAAGCCCTTTCTTGAGCAGGTAGACCGGGCGGCCTTTGACCTGCTGGAAAATGTAGCCCACGTACACGCCGATAAAACCGAGCAGGATCATGATGATTCCGCTGGCGATCAGCAGGACAGCCATCAGCGAACTCCAACCAGGGACGATCTGGCTGTACTGCCCGGTCAGCCAAAGCACCAAAACGTAGATCATCTGCGCCAGGGCCAGGAGGATGAAAATCCCGCCGGCGCTCAGGCCGATGTATAAAGGCATCAACGAAAAGGAAAAGATGGCGTCGGAGGCCAGCCGCAGCATTTTGCCCAGCGAGTATTTCGATTTTCCGGCCACACGCTGCGGCTCGTGGTATGGCAGGAGGACAGTCGAATATCCCGTCCAGGCGATCATGCCACGCAGGAAGCGATGATACTCGGGCATGGACTTGAGCGCATCCAGTGCCTGGCGAGAGAGGGCGCGAAAATCTGCTGCACCCTGCTCGATACGCGTGCCGCTGATATGGTTGATCAGCCAGTAGAACACGTCTGAGGTGATCTTCTTGAACGATAACGCCCGGCCTGCTTCGATGCGCTGGGCCTGGACAATGTCATAACCCTGCCGGATGAGCTCGATCATCTGCGGGATCATTTCCGGCGGGTGCTGGCCATCGCCGTCCATCGAAATAATCACGTCGCCGCCGGCATGGTCCAGCCCGGCACTGAGCGCGGCCTGGTGCCCGAAGTTGCGGCTGAGAGTCAGCGGGTGTACGCGGCTGTCGTGGGCAGCGAGCATCTCCAGGGCTGCATCAGTCCGGTCGGACGAGCCGTCATCCACGTAAAAGACTTCGACCTCGTGCGGCAGGCTATCCAGCACGGCCGCAAGGCGGGCATGAATATGTTCGATCACCCCGGCTTCATTGAATACAGGGATGACAATGGAAACGAGCAGTTTTTTCTTGAGCACGGTCACTCCAGTTTTAACTTATCTAGCCCACAGGGGGCCTTCGGCTCTGCCCGGCGAACATAAGAATATAGGGCGAATATGGCTGCCCTGTCCCACCTGTCCTAACGGTGTTGGTCAGGGCGTTCGCTTGCCCCGCGGTTTTGGCGGGGTCGCGGGATCAAGGTTGCCTCAGCCTACATCTTTATAAAGTCCGGGTACTCGCCCACAGGGGGCCTTCGGCTCTGCCCGGCGAACATAAAAATGTGGGATGAATATATCTATTTCAAGGCTGCCTCAGCCCATATCTTGATGAAGTCCGGGTACTAGAGTCTAACCGAAAAATCGAATTCTCTGTATGCCTTCGCGCGTCGAAACGTCTGGTCACAGACTCACCCCGTGCCTGTCTCTCAATAAATCGACCGTCCTGCCCACCTCGGCTTTCTTCTGGTCCCCGGCCCAGCCGAGTGAATCACCCATAATATCTGCCAGTTCTTCGACGAGGGGCAACGTTACATTTCCCAGCCAGGCCAGTGTGGAGCGACGCAGTAGCAGGTCATCGACATGCAGGGCCTTCTCATGCTCGACGAGGAAGCGCACTTCGCGCTGTGTCCAATCCGCAGCGGATTTGAGCGGCTCATCCTGGCCCGCCCGGCTGAACCTGGCAACTTCCAGTGCGCGCGTGCCGTAGCGTTCGAACAACTTTTCAGGTCGAAAATCCCCCGGCCCGGTTTCATCGGCTACCCCTTTGATGAACTCTATCTGTGCATAGCCCGTCCGGGGATAGTCGCGCCCGCCGCCGATGGCAAGTGCTTTCGTATCGGCTATCCGTGCCCGTCCCAGAGCGCCAAGGACCTTGTCCGTCACCTGCCCGGCAAAGGCGCGGTAGGTTGTCCACTTGCCGCCAACCAGTGAATAGACCGGGATATCCCCAATCCTATCCTCTTGGATGACGTGATCGCGGGAGATCTGTCCGGTGGTTTTCGCCTGACTATATGGCAGCGGACGCACACCCGAGAACTGGAAAACGATTTGCTCGCGCCGAACGTGAATATCCGGAAAAACGCGTGCCACCAGGCCGATGAAATAGTCGACCTCTTCCATAGTGCAGCGGGCTTCGTCGGCGTTTTCGATGGGAATGTCGGAGGTGCCGATGATGACCTTGTCGTGGAACGGGAAGATCAACACGATGCGGCCATCCTTGTTTTCGAAGAAAAACTCGTTGTTTCCAATAGCCCAGCGCAGTTCGGGATGCTCCAGCACCAGGTGCGAGCCTTTGGTCCCGCCGATATAACGGCGCGAGAGGCCCAGGCTGGCATTGACCGGGTCGATCCACGGGCCGGCGGCGTTGACGATCAGGCGCGGGGAAAGCTCGAAGGTCGAACCGGTCAATTCATCCCGCAACGTTACCTTGCCACCTCTGACCCCGGCCAGCGAGACGTAGTTCAAAGCCCTGGCATGCGGCCCCTCGGCTTCGGCGTCCAGCACCAGTTCAATGGCCAGCCGCTCCGGTGAAAGGATCTGGCCGTCGTAATAGGTGGCGGTATAGCGGATTTCTGGATTCAGCCGAGGGTATTTTGCAAGCGACGCCTTTCGGCCCTCGAATTTATGCTTCGGGACGCTGCCCTGCCCAGCCGCGAAGGCGTCATAGAGCAGCAGGCCAAGTCTGATCACCAGCGCGCCGCGTTCGGCGGGTTTATCCAGCAGGTTGAAGAATTTGAGCGGCGCATTCAGCAGGCCCGACCAGAACTTAAAGATCGGGATGGTGGTGAGCAGCGGTTTGACGACGTGCGGCGCATTCTCGATCAGGCGGTTGCGCTCCCGGACGGCCTCGCGCACCAGCCGGAACTCGCCGTTCTCGAGATAGCGAATGCCGCCGTGGGCCATGTGCGAAGAAGCCATAGATGCCCCCGAGCAGAAATCGCTGCGGTCGATCAGCAGCACGTCAACGCCGTTGAGGGCCTGGTCGCGGAAGGTGCCAATGCCGTTGATACCCGCGCCGAGGACGAGGATGGAAACGTTCGGATTTTCCCGGAGTTGTTGGAAAATGTCATATCGATCCATATCATGTTATCCCGGGTGAAATATAAATACGACCGCCCACAAAAAGATTGCCAGAATAATCTGAAGTACGTCGCGCCGGATAACCTTTTCCACGTCTTCATGAAGCAATGCCACCTGAACTGCCAGGTACGAGTAAAACGTCAGGTAAGGCGTCAGAAAAGGGCTGGCAGCCAGGGCAAAATAGGGATTGCGCCTGCGAATTGCCAGCCACAGAAAAAATAATCCCAAGGGAACAGCGTATGGAAACAAACTGCGGTTCCATGCATCCGTGCTGGACTTGTTAACAAGATGTTCTACAAACGTTGGAAAGAGCAAAGCTGAGATCAGGTAAGCAATTGTCACCGGGGAAAAGGTACGCACAATGCCGGAAAACCTGCCCTGCCGCCAGGATTCAATCAGATAATATATTGCAACTCCGGCGCCAATTTGCGGCTTGATCAGCAGCAGGAACAACCCCCATACAGGCGGGAGCAGAATGCCAAGGTAAACAAAAGCGTCTAGGTTGCCGATCAACAACGCGCCGATTGCAGTTGGGGACAACAGGAACGCCGCCATCGCCGCTAAGGGGGTATGCATACGCCACGCCAGGTAAATCAAAACCAGCGTGCTGGCAACAAAAAAGAGGCCGCGCGAAACATACGGCGGAAAGATTACGAAGGGGAACACGAGCAGTATGGCCCAAGGTGGGTTGGCAAAGCCAGACAATTCGTAAGGCGAATGACCGGAAAAAATATGACGTGCGGCCGGGTCGAAGGTTGCGTACCAGTCAGCGGTTGGCAGCAACGAGGCAAAATAGACTGCCAGAACAAGCAGGACAATGAGAACCGGGATGAACAAAATGCGCCAGCCCATCGAACGAAGGGATTCCATCATGCTTCTATTTTACGCCGGAATCAAAAAGGACAACCGTGCCGCCGCCCTTCCGACAAACCATTATGCTTTTGCCAGGCTGAGGAACACATCCTCCAGGGTAGGTTCGCCTGGCAGAACGGAGACCAGCTTCACGCCGGAATGTTCCAGCGTTGTGCGCAGGTCTTTCTCCCGCATGCCGCGCTGGACGATCACGCGCAAGTGGTCTCCCGCCAGGCCGGCCTGCAGCACCCCTTCGGCGGCAGAAAGCACATTCAACCCCTCCAGCAGCGGCTCGGCATACAGTTCCCATACATCGCCGAGGATGATCTTTTCTTTGAGGGCCATGGGCGTATCCATGGCCAACAACTTGCCGTCGCGCATCATGCCCACGCGGTTGCAGTATTCAGCCTCGTCCATGTAATGGGTGGTGACGAAAACCGTCACGCCGGTTGCCGCCAGGTCATAGATCAAATCCCAGAAGGCACGCCGGGCGGTGGGGTCCACACCCGAGGTGGGTTCGTCCAGGAACAGCAACCTGGGGCCATGCACCAGAGCGATGCCCAGCGCCAGCCGCTGGCGCCAGCCGCCAGAAAGGGCGCGCGTCAGGGTGGATTCGTGCCCACCCAGGCCGACGTGCGCCAGGGTTTCGTGCACGCGGGCCTTGTCGGTAATCCCGTAGACACCGCCGTAGAACTGCAGGTTTTCCCAGACGGTCAGATCGTCGTAAATGGCAAATTTCTGCGACATGTAGCCCGCCCGGGCGCGCACCTGTTCAGACTGGCGGAAGGCGTCGAAACCGAGCACCATGGCCTGGCCCTCGCTGGGGGCGAGCAAACCGAGCAGCATGCGGATGGTGGTCGTCTTTCCCGACCCGTTCGGGCCAAGATAACCGACCACTTCGCCCTGGTTGACTTCGAAGGAGACGTGATCCACAGCGACGAAATCGCCGAAGCGGCGGGTAAGATTATCAACATACACGACAGGAAGAGCCATATTGTTCTCCAGATGCTGTTTTAAAGCTTTAACCACGAAGTACACGAAGAAAAACAAAAAACAACCAATTAATGCTTTTACAACAAACCCTAAGAATGTCTAACAAAACCTGTCATGCTCCCATAAAAGCATCGGGACGATGTGAGGAGTGAAACGACGAAGTGTCGCATGGCGCCATGGCGACACATCTCGCTGTCTTGTTAGTGGCTCTAAGCCCCTGACTCCAATACCGATTTGAGTTTTGCCAGGTTCGTTTCCATCTGGCTTTTAATTTGATGGGTCAATGGCCCCTCGGCGAGTTTGAACAAGCCTCCGGGGTTGCCCTGGGCATTCAGCGTGATCTTCGCGCCCGTGCCGACCGGTTTGAGTGTAACCGTTACCGTCACCTGCATGGGCCCGGCCTGGTTGGTGAAACCAAATTTCATGGGTGGCTCGTAAGCAGTGATTTCCATCAAGCCGTCGATGTGGCGGCCCAGCATTTCAGCATGGACATTATATTTCGACCCAACGGCGTTCGGGCCAGGCGTGGCCTGTTCGATGCTTGCAACCATGGCCTGCCATTTGGGCAGGTTGAGCGGGTTCGATAGAAAATTGAATATATCCGTCACCGGACGGTCCACCAGGGTGCTGAGTTCAAAGTTGATCATGGTCGAGCCTCCTTTTTAAACATCGGCATCGTGTGCGAGGGCAATGAAGACATCCTCCAGCACGGGCGGGACGGGCCGTACCTCTGTCAATTGGCCGCCGCCGGCAGGGACAGACTTCTTGAGGCTACTGATGACGGCAGCGGCTTGATCCTTGCGCACACGTAAATGCAGGCGGTCACCAAAAGCGCGTACATCTTCCACGCCAGGTTCGCGGGCCGCCAACTGCTTGAGCAGCGGCAGCGGTGTACCGCGCACTTCGACGATGCGCTCGTTCAAGATGGCGCGCAGTTCCCCCGGCGTTCCTTCGGCAATCAGGCTGCCCTTTTGCATGAAACCGACCCGGTTGCAGCGCGCCGCTTCGTCCATGTAGGGCGTGGAAATGATCACTGAAACTCCATCTCCTTGAACGGATACGAGCCGGATCAATAACTGCCAGAAATCCTGGCGCGTGACCGGGTCCACGCCGGTGGTCGGTTCGTCGAGCAGCAGCACCTTCGGGCGCGTGACCAGCGCTGAGGCCAGGCCGAGTTTTTGCTTCATGCCGCCCGAAAGCTGGCCGGCACGGCGGTCCTTGAAAGCCGCTAGGCCGACGAAATCCAGAATCTCCATACAGCGCGGCAACCAGGCATCCGCTTTGAGCCCACGCACTTCGGCAAAGAAGCGGATGTTCTCCAGCACGGTCAGGTCTTCGTAGAACGAGAAGCGCTGTGACAGGTAACCGATATTCGCGCGCACCTGGTCGATCTGTTTGCGCACGTCGTAGCCGCATACACTGGCCTGGCCGGAATCAAGCGTCAGGGCGCCCACCAGCAGCCGCAGCGTGGTGGTTTTACCGGCCCCGTCCGAGCCGACCAGCCCATAGATCTCGCCGGCGGGAATGTTGAGGCTCAAGTCGTTGACGGCATGAACGGGACCGAAAGATTTGCTTAGATTTTTAGCTTCTATCATCGTTTTGCCGTTCTCCAGTTTTCCCGTTTGCCGCTGAAACACTGTATTCCGGGCGGTGTTCACGTACACGGCGGGATTTTGGATTTGATTCAAGGTAGAAAATGAAGCTTGCCAACTGCCGGACGGCTTTATCCGATACATTGAGCGCCTGCTTAAACTGCTCTTGAGTTATATATTTCTGATCGCTGGCGATATACAGCTGTGAACGCACTTCGGCGGCAGAGGCTTTTGCAATCCCCAGGTAATTGATAAATTGCACCTGCGTATGGCTTTCAAATCCTTCGGCAATATTACTCATGACTGAAACAGCCGCGCGCCTAATCTGGTCTCTAAGACTGAAATCTTTCGAAAATGGACCTAGTCCACTGATCTGATAAACCAAGTTCGTCAACTGGCGCGCAGTTTTCCAGGCATCGATCTCTTCAAAGTGTGAAATAGTAGCCATACTCACCTACGATGTAACGGAGCAACAGGATAACGGAATAACGGGAATACGGAATAACGTTTACTTGAACGTCACATCCGCGGGCATACCCGGTTTCAGTTTGCCATCGCGGTCTTCGACCCGCAGCTTGATGGCATACACGGTTGCTTTGCGGCCTTCCGTCGTCTGCACGTTGCGCGGAGTGAACTCACCTTTGTCTGAGATGTGGATGACGGTCCCTTTGAACGTCATGTTTGCGAAAGAATCCACCTTCACCTCGGCCTCCTGCCCAAGCTTGAGCTGGCCGTACAGGTCCTCGGGGACGTAGACGGTGATGGTCAGGTCTGAGAGCCGCGCCAGGGTAAGGACGACAGAACCGGGATTGACCACCTCACCGGGCTCCACGCTGCGGGTCAGGATCACGCCGTCCACAGACGCGCTGACCGTCAGTTTCCCCATCTGGGCATCGAGCAAGGCCAGGTTGGCCACGGCCTGGCTGATGGCGCCCTGCGCCTGCGCAACGGCGGCTTTGGCCTGCACGAGAGCGGACTGCGCGGCAACGACCTTGGGGGCTTGCTCCCCGGTCTGCAGAGTGCGGAGCTTGTCCTGGGCAGTATCGTAGCGTTCCTGAGCCACTGAGAGTTTGGCGCGCGCTTTGAGCACGTCGTTGGCGCCATCGGTCGTCAGGGCATCGTCATAAGCCTTCTGCGCATCGCTCAGCTCAGATTTGGCATCGTCCAGGCTGTTCTGGGCCTCGTCTTTCAGATTCTGCCCGTCGACGGCGGTGTTGGCGCGCGTGAGCACATCCTGCGCCACCTGGAAAGCCGTGCGCGCGTCAAGCAGGCGCTTCTCGGTCTCCAGGAAACTGCTGCTGGTGGACTTCTGTTCCACGAATTTCTGGTTCTCGCGAGCAGCCTCCAGGGCTTTCTGCGCGGCAGCCAGTTCGGTCTGGACGGAAGCAGTCTGTTCGGGTTTGTTGAAATACCAGGCAGGCTGGTTGAAATCGGCCGGTTTGGTCTGGGTCCAGTTGGCAGTGCGGTTGGCCCTGTCGTCGTTCAGGGCCGTGTTCAGCGCCATGTCATATTGGGCCTGAGCCGAGGCGACGGCCGCATCGGCGGTCTGGGCGGCCGCTTTGGCGGTATCCACGTTCGCGGCGGCCACGGCGCGCTGGGCCTTGAGCAGGGTATCGTCCAGGCGCAGCAACACGTCGCCGGCTTTGACGGTGTCACCTTCATCGACGGATACCTCCGCAACCTTGCCGGAGAGTTCCGGCGCGATGGAAATCTCAGTCGTTTCGACCGTACCGGAGGCCGTCAGGCCGCCGTTCGCGGCGGGACGGGTGGCGTTGTAGATAAAGTACGCGATCAGGGAGAGCACGATCACGAGCACCAGAATGATTACCGGGAGTGGGGGACGTCTTTGTTCCATGGGATTCTCCTTAGTTATAGAGAGTAGAAAGAAGAGAGAAGTGATAAAAGCTTAGTCGAGGCGTTTCTTGAAGCGCAGGGCCGCCGCGCCCATGATGACGATCGCAAAGATGACCAGCGCCAACACTTCACGCCAGAGCACCTCCAGGCCGACGCCCTTCAACAGCAGCGAGCGCACGATGACCAGGTAGTAGCGCATGGGCATGGCATACGAAACCAGGCGCAGCAGCGGAGGCATGGCATCCAGCGGGAAGAAGAAGCCAGACAGGAAAATGCTCGGCAGCAGCGTCATCCAGACCGTCAGCATGGCCTCCTGCTGCGTATTGGCAATGGTGGAGGCGAACAGGCCAATGCCCAGGCCGGTCACCAGGAACAGGCCCGAAAGCAGCAGGATCAGTGCCAGGCTGCCGCGGATCGGCACACCGAACCACCAGTGACCGATAGCCAGAATCTCCAACGTATCGATAAAGGCCAGGATGGTGTAGGGTGTCAGTTTGCCGACGATCAATTCCCATGAACGGATGGGGGTCACGATCAACTGCTCGATCGTCCCGCGCTCGCGTTCGCGCACGACCGCGGTGGCCGTCAGAATGGCGGTAATCGCAAACAGGATCATACCGATCACACCCGGGATCATGAAATAGGAGCTGATCAGGTCCGGGTTGTACCAGACGGTGGTGCGCACTTCCACCGGCTGCTGAAGCTTGAAGCTCTGCCCGGAGCGGGACACTTTCTGGGCCAGGATTTCTGTGGCGTGCATCTGCCCAATCAACTGTGCCGCAGAGAGCGAGGTGGAGGCCACGGTCGGGTCGGACCCATCCAGGACAAAGGCTACCTGCGCGTCATCCTTCTTCAGGTTGGCGGCATAGTCCGGCGGGATGATTAGCCCGGCCCGGGCACTGCCCTGCTCGATCAGAGCCTGTATCTCCGCTTCCGAGCCGACCGCATAAGCAATGCGGAAATAATCCGCGGCGCGGTAGGAATCGAGCAGGGCACGCGATTCGGCCGTTTGCGACTGGTCGAAGACGGCCAGGGGGATATTGCGCACGTCGTTGGTGGCCGCATAGCCCAGCAGGAACAACTGCATGATCGGAATGAACAGGGTAATCGCCAGCGTGCGTGGGTCGCGCAGGATCTGGATGAACTCTTTACGGATAATTGAAATCAGCCTGGAATTGAACATGGTTTCTCCTACGCAGGTTTATCGACTAGAATGCCATACAAGAAAATTTCGACGAAATGATCGAGCGCGTCGGCCTGCATCTCCGGCGGCATGGCCGGGCCAAGCAGGACGCCGGTGATGTAGTATGAAAAGAACATGCCCAGAAAAGCGCGCACCAACACCGGCGCCGGGATGGGGCGCACCGCGCCCGGCAGGCTGGCAATGCGCTGCCCGAGCGGCAGGACCAGCGGGAAGACCTTTGCGAACACCAGCGGTACATGCTCGCCTTTGAACTCGACGATTTCGGTCAGCATCAGGTTCAGGAAATCAGGGTGGTGGCCAAGCTCGTCGATCAGCAGCCGGGCGGCCCTGCGGACGAACTCCTCGATCGTGCTGCCCTGGACCGAATTGAGCAGCGGCAGGATTTGGAAGAAGGGATGACGCTCCAGGATGATGGTGCGGAATACGTCCGCCTTGGAGGGAAAGTGGTTGTAGATTCCGCCCAGGGCCAGCCCGGCGCGCTCGGCGATCTGGCGCATGGATGTGGCGGCGTAACCCTGCTCGATGATCAGGCTGTAGGCCGCATCCAGGATGGCCTGGTGCGTGCGTTCTCTTTTGGTGACGCTTTCTGTGTTTGTCTCTTCAGGCATCTTCATCTTCCGTAATGAACGAACGTTCGTTTTTATTATATGCCAGTTATACATTGTGTCAAGAGGGAATTTCCTATCGGATCTGTAGACTAAGTCATGAAAGCTGGCTTTGAATAGGCTGCATTCCTTCCGGTCTGTAATCATTCTTTTGTTCCAGCCTTGTCAACACCGGCCGCACGCCATCATCAATCACGTCGGTTATACTATCCCCTATACTCTACCCATCTTCCCTCTTCCATAAGGAGGCTGACGTGCGTGCAAAATACATAACCATAGCGGTCCTGCTGCTCGTGCTTGGCATGAGCTTGCTGCCCTGGCAGCCCGCCGCGGCGGATACCGGTCCCAAGCCGACGATGGACTTCGAATTCACCCAGGCCTTCCCTGGCCCGCAGGTCGCGATCACCTCCGGGACGATGTTCGAATGCAAGCAGGCCGATTGCAGCGACGCGCAGGAGCTCCAGATGCTCGGCCCGCAGGGCTTTCGCTGCGGGAACAGCAGTTGCAATGCGGTCGGGTACGGCTTCAGCACCTACCACCAGCTCGAGATGCAATTCTCGGACGGCAAGACGCGCAGGAGCAACATCTTCCAGACTGCCGGCTTCGACTCGAAATACCGGGTCACCATCCAACCTGAAGACCTGCTGGTGGAAGCAACCACCGCTCCTGTTGTGCTGGCGGGGTCTGTGCTGCTGATCTTTTGCTGCTTTTTGGGCTTCGTGCTGATTTCGGTAGTGATCGTCATCCTGCTGCTGCGGCGCAAACGCGGAAAGCAGTGACCGGCAGCCTGCTCTTCACACTCTTCATCGAAGGGCTGGTCGTGCTGGGCTATGCCGCCTGGAAGAAAAAACCGGCCGGCCGGCTTTTGTTAGTCAGTGTCATGATGAATATGGCCACCCAGTCCATGCTGTGGCTCGCGCTCAATCTCTTTACAGACCATTACCTGGTCACATTATCCACGGCAGAGGTTTTCATCTGGCCGGCCGAAAGTGTCTGCTTGTATGTTTTCCCCGGCAGCCGGCTGTCGCGGAAAGAAGCAGTCTTGCTAAGCCTGGCGATGAACCTGGCAAGTTTTGGCCTGGGCTGGTTTTTGCCGGTGTAAGGGCTGCTCATCGTAAAAGACTTCCGAAGCACCACACCACCGGTTGTGCAGGCAAGATCGGCGAAACTTCGGAAGTCTGCCGTCTGCCAGGTCTGCCGGCCCCTCCCCGACCGCATTAAGCGGATGGTGAGTTATTAACTCACCTTACGCAGCCACGCTCAAAGGTGGGCTCGCGTTCTTTGCGCCCTTTAGGGTTGCCCGCCGTGTTTGGCAAGGAAAATCGCAGGGGCACAGCCTCTCCGGGAGCAAAAGTGCGTAAGGTGAGTTATTAAGGAATGGGTACCCGGCCAATTGGGGGGAATAATGGTCCCAAACGCGTAACACATCGGGGAGATCCAGCGTACCTATCTTTAGAGCAGAGTTGTGCCTCAAAACCACGGCTCTGTATATCCCTTCATTACCAAAAAGGAGAATAATATGAACCTGCTCATTTATCTGATCGTTGCCGCTGTAATTGGTTACATCGCCACGGAATTGATGAACGACCGCTCGAACCTGTTGATCAATATCGTCGTGGCCGTGGTTGGCGCCTTCCTGGCTGGTTACTTCCTCAGCCCGATCTTCCACGTTGGGACGATCAACGACGCCATTACTATCCCGACCATGCTCGTAACCCTGCTGGGTTCGGTCCTCCTGCTGGCGATCGTGAACTTCTTCCAGAGGGGCCGCCGGATCTAGTACTCGGGCCTTCCAAAGGTGGATGGGAAGGTGCCCTTCAACACGGTAAGCAAAAGTCGAACCGTCAGGCATCGCCTGCACCTGCCTGTCCTGACGGTTTATGCTCAGGGCAAAATTGATCATTGCAACCATCATACACGCATACAGGAAAATCAACATGTCCGAAAACAGAATATCCCAACGAGAACTGGACCGGAGACGCTACATTATCATTCCCCGGACCAAGGAGAATCCCATGAAAAAATGTGAAGATGTTATGACGCAGAACCCCGTTTGCTGCCTGCCGGACGATTCGGTAGCAAAAGTGGCAGAGTTGATGAGCAGCGAGAACGTCGGTTCGATCCCTGTGATCGAAAGCCGGCAGAGCATGAAACTGGCCGGCATTATCACCGACCGCGACTTGGCTTTGAAGATCGTCGGCAATGGGCACGATGTTAAATCCACGACTGTGCAGAAGGTCATGACGCGCCAGGTGGTTACCTGTCGCGCCGACGATGACGTACAAAAGGCGCTGGATGCGATGGCCACACACCAATTGCGCCGTATTCCCGTCGTGGATAAAGACAACAGGATCGTCGGGATCATTGCCCAGGCGGACGTGGCTACGCGCGTGAACCAGCCGGCAAAGACCGCCGAAATGGTCAAGGAAATTTCGCAGGCCGGTACCAATTAATAAGTGTTCTCGAGGCAAAGAGATGTTACATTATAAATACCTGGTCATTGGCGGAGGCATGACGGCCGATGCGGCAGCGCGTGCCATCCGGAAACTGGACCCAAACGGCACGGTCGGGTTAGTTAGCGCGGAGTCGGTTGCGCCGTACAACCGCCCGCCGCTTTCCAAGGGCTTGTGGAAAAAGAAAAAGCTTGAGAGCATCTGGCGCAGGACCGAAGACGTGGGCGTCACCCTTCATCTTGGGCAAACCATCAACGCGCTCGATTTGCCGAACAAGCGCGCCATTGGGGACCTTGGCCAGGCCTACGGCTTCGACAAGCTGCTGCTTGCCACCGGCGCAAGGCCCCGGCGCCTGCATTTTGGCACCGACCAGATCATATACTTCCGGACGCTGCATGATTACGAACGCCTGCGCGCCCTGGCCGAAACAGGCAGCCGCTTTGCCGTGATCGGCGGCGGCTTCATCGGTTCAGAGATTGCTGCGGCCCTGGCGATGAATGGAAAACAGGTCGTCATGATCTTCCCGGACGAAGGCATCGGCGGGCAGATGTTTCCGCGTGAGTTGGCCCTGTCCATGAACGACTTCTACCGTAAAAAGGGCGTAGACGTATGGGCGCAGGACTCGCTTACCGGGCTGGAAAAGCACGGCGCGTTGTATACAATTGAGACCGAAAAGAAACAGACGGCCAAGGTGGACGGCGTTATCGCCGGGATCGGTGTCCGTCCAAACATTGAGCTGGCTGAGGCAGCCGGGCTGACCATCGAGAACGGGATTGCTGTGGACGAGTTCCTGCGCACAAGCCACCCAGATGTTTATGCGGCCGGAGATACAGCTTCTTTTTATAATCCCGCGCTGGGGAAGCGCATCCGCGTGGAACACGAAGACAATGCCAACAATATGGGCGAGTGTGCCGGCCTCAGCATGGCTGGCGAACCCGTACCCTATCACTATCTTCCCTCTTTCTATTCGGACCTGTTCGAGTTGGGCTATGAAGCCGTCGGGGAGTTGAGCATGCGCTTCGAGACGGTGGCCGACTGGAAGGAGCCTTACCGTGAAGGCGTAGTCTATTACATCAAGGATGGGCGCGTGCGCGGCGTGCTGCTCTGGAACGTCTGGAAGCAGGTCGATGCGGCCCGCCATTTGATCGCCGAGGCCGGGCCCTTCTACCTTGAGGATCTCAAGGGCAGGCTGCCGGCGACGGTGGCTGAGAAGGTGTAAAAGCTACGTTCGTCTGCGGCCAGCCACTGGCAAAGAAAATGGGATCAAGGATATCTCCTTGATCCCATTTTGCTGCTGCATCCTGATGCTTCAACAAGATGCGTTATTGATTCTGACTATGTTCCATACCCGGGCTGCTCTTTCAAGATCACGTGACTGAAGGCGGAAGTATCATTGCTGTCGTTATCACCTGCGTCGAAGCCGATCGTCAAATTGACAGAGTCATTTAGGCGTGAGGGTCGGCGTCAGTGTTGGTCCGTCGTCAGTGCCGTACACCTCAAACTCGGCGGCCTGGCCGTTCGGCGCGCCGGTGTTGGCCGTATAGCTCAAGCGCACGTAACGTAGCGTAGCGGCCGGGAATGAGATCGTAATCTCGTTGCCGGTGGCAGGGTCAAAGGCATAGACAGCCAATGCTTTCAGGACGGTGAAGTTGGTATGGTCCGCGCCGCCCAGCACCGAGAGCGTTTGCGTCCGCGCTGCCCAGATCGGATCGGGATTGAGCTTGATCTTGACGCTGCTCACACTCTGCGCAGAGCCCAGGTCGATGGTCAACAGATTGGGATAGTCCTTCCCCTCCCAGTAGGTGTCCAGGTTGCCATCGTTGGCATTTCTCGCCTCAAAATACAGGCTATGTCCACTATCAAAGATCGGTTTCTTCTGGGCAATGCCAGGGACAGGCGTCTGCGTGGGTGTGGGCGTTTTGGTCGAGGTTGGCGGGAGGGGTGTATCGGTCGGGCAGGCTCCCGGGCAGGGTGTATTCGTCCGGGTAGGCGGGATGGAAGTGTTGGTTGGGCAGACGCCGCCCGGGCAGGGTGTATTGGTAAATGTCGGCGTACTCATTGGAGTGGGCCAGGGGCCACAATAAGGTGTAGTATTCCAACCAGCGTTACCCGCGCCCTGGGTAATCGTAAAATTTGTTCCGCATTGCAATATACCCGATGCGCCCAGCGCTGATGCGGTCACAGCATTGAATGCTGCTGCGCCGGCAGACTGAATCTGTACACCGAACGTTCCCGCCCCGCTAATATTATCGCCATTAAAGGTCACATTACTAACGGGCGATCCCAGGAATTGGATGGCTTCATAGGAACTATCGTTGATTTCGTTATTGTTGATGTTAATGGTAGCCGTCATGGCTGAGTCAGCAGCCCGGAATGCGATTGCGCCAATACCGTAGCGGTCATTGACCTCAAAGGAGCCGGCCCGCACCAGTGTGTTGCGCTCTATTAGATTCGTCCCAGTCATGGCAACCGCCTTGTATTGATTGCCATAATCAATACCGCTGCCCTGCCAGAGCGTATCCGCCAGATAATTATCGGTAACGTTGTTGTTGTACCCACCATAGATGCCGATATTGTTTGCCAGGTTGGGCATCTGCACGGTGTTGAACTGGAAGACATTATCGTGCCCAGCCGCTTTGTCCGACCACATGGCCATGCCGTCGTCGCCAGTATTGCGGATATTCGACTGCTGGAACGTAAGATGACTCACCGCGCCGTGCAGGTTGACCCCGTCTGCATAGGTATCGCGGATGCGCACGCCGGTGACGGTTGCACCGTCCATTGGGCCGTTGAACCACAGGCCCACTTTGGTGTGTTCGATCCAAATATTCTGGATAATCGAGCCGCCGCCCATCGCTCCCCCAAGGGCTTCATGCGGCAGGCCATCGTTGCGCACGGTGTCCTCTCCAAAAATGGCGAAATCAGAGAGTTGAACGTTTGTGCTAGGCCTATTCCCGAACACCCCGGCACCATAGCCATGCAGTACCGAGTACCATGGGCCGGCGCCCCGCAGCGTTACATTGTCAACGATGATATGACCCGCAGTATAAGTCCCCTGGGGAATCCAGACCACTTTCGCCTGGCTTTGGCCGGCGTTGACCGCATCCTGGATGCCTGTGGTCGAATCGATGGCGCCTGTCGGGTCAGCCCCATACGTGACGACCGATAAGGAGCCTGCCGGTTGGGCAAGCGCTGCAGGGACCTGTTCAAAGTCTGCAAAGTCGATCGTATAGGATGCGGCGGTGCTGGTCGAATCCTTCTGTAAACGCACCTTGCTGCCTGCTGCCATCTGTCCTAACAGCATGCGCGTCTCATCATAGAAACGGTGCGCACTACCACTACTAGGATTATTGGTAAATGGATAGGCTCCATACAACCAGCTATAGTGCGAGGTCAGGCCCAAATCAGTCTGGCGCGCGTCATCGATATACAGGCTCAGGGGCGCGCTGGTGCCCGTGCCATCAGCGGAATCGGGGATGCTGTAGCGAATGACGATGGCGTTGGCCTGCTGCGGCAGCGTGAACTCCACGTATTGCCCCGCTGCGTTGAGCGTGACCGCCCGCCGTCCCGAGGCTTCGGCTGCCAGTGTTTTGAATGTTCGATCGGGGCCAATGACGGTTCCGTTGGTGGTTGCGTTCTCGGCTTCCAATTCAATATAGGGGAGCCTGGCGCCTCCAGTGATGGGCGTTGCCGTGGCGATGGGAGCCGGGCCGGACAAGCAGGCCGTTAGGATGCTGACGCTGACTGCTGTAAGGAATATGGACTTTATGATATTCTTCATGGCTCGAAAATGACCTTTCTTACAAATTTATGCATCGTCCTGAAGCGATGTCTCTTCGGGAGGACGATCCATTTTATAGTATGGAACAGCGGCGCATCTTGCGATGCGCCGCTCCTGTGTGGACCACCCTCCCGTTATTGCGGAGGCGGTTTTCTAATAAACTTCCAACTCGGAGATCTGCGCACCACTCGCGCCAGTGTTGGCCGTGATGTTCAGGCGGATGTAGCGCCTGCTCGTGCCGCTGAAGTTGATCGTCACGGTGTTGGCACTCGGCGCAATGGTATAAACCGTCGAGCCTACGATTGTGGTGTAGGTTACGTTGTCCGTGCTGCCCAGGATCGACAGCGTCTCGTTGCGCGAGCCCCAGCCGGCGGGCAGCTTCAGCACCACGCGGCCGACCATATAGTTAGTGCCCAGGTCCACCGTCAGTGTCTGCGGGAAGCCGGCGACGCTCTCCCAGTAACTTCCCTGGTTGCCATCGACCGCATATGTTTTCGCATACAAACTGCTCAGGTCGCTGCTGGAGGTCACCGTCTTGTTGAGCGCCAGGTTGACGACGCTGGCCGTGGCGGTGGCCGTTGGCCCGCTGCCCGAAGCGATGCTGATGTAGTTGAAGTTGGTGTCATTCCCGGTAAAGTAGATGCGCATCACCTGCTGACCAGCGCTCAAGCTGACTGTCTGGCTCAGGTTTGCCCAGGTTTGCCAGCCGCCCGTGTTCGGGGTGATGACATTGCCGGTCTTATCCACGCCGTTGAACTCCACCCGGAATTGACCGGTGGCAGCGCCCGAGGCGACCCGTTCTGTCAGGGTATAGGTGCCAGTTGAAGCCACATTGACCGTATATTCCATCCACTCGTCCGTGCGCGTCCAGCCCACATTGTAGCCGCCGCCCGTGTCGGTAGTGACTTCGATATCCACACCATCTGCGGTGCGATACTGGCCGCCCTGGTTGGCCGTCTCGGCATCATGGTAGGCAACCGTCTCGCCGCCCAGGTCGAAGTTCTCGGCCTGGATCGTGCCGGGAATGGCCCAGGCCACACCTGAAGGATAGGCGCTCTGGCCGCTGGCCGGCGTGTTGGTACGGGTGGGAGTATTCGTCAGCGCGGCGGGTGTATTCGTGCGGGTCGGGGTATTCGTCGGCCCGACGGGCGTGTTGGTTTTGGTGGGGGTCGCGGTCGGCGGCACAGGCGTGTTGGTCGGCGTCGCGCCCGATTGCTGGATGATCTCGATGCCGTTGACCATGGGGTTATCCGCGCCGCCGTTGGTAAAGGCGATGACGATGTTGCCGCTACCGTTGGCGGTGGCGTTGAAGGCCTTGCCGACGGCGTGCTTGAATCCGGCGGCCGCAACGACGTCAAAGGCGCTCAAAACGCTCGTGCCGTTGATGGCCACGTTGAACTTGCGCGCTCCAACGGCGTTGAGGGATAGTTCCGCGAAGTGCAGCAGCACCACATAACTGGAGTTGGCAGTCAGGCCGGTGACGGTGTAGGTGAAGGCGGTATTCCAGCGAACATTCTGATAGACAATCTGTGGCGCAATATTAGTATCCAGCCAGCCAGTCGTATCAATCGCGGCGGAAGTATCCTCGAATACATTGCCTGAGTCGAAACCGGTGTCAGCCACCCAGTTGCCAGTGGCTGCGCCGCCCGCATTGATGGCTCTCACCACCGTGCCGGGGATGGGCGAAGGGGTGGGGGTATTGCTGGGGGTATTCGACGGGGTCGGTGTGTTTGTATTGGCCGGGCAGGTTGCGCAGGGGGTGGGTGTTGGGCCGTTCGTAAACTTGTAGGAACAGGTCTTGGCAACACCCGGAGCCGGGTCACCAAAGGTGGCGTTGGTACAGGCCGCACTGTTGGAGAAGGTGCCATAATTGAATGCGCCGTTCGCACCGTAGGCAACGCTTGCCACTCCGTTGAAGGAGCAGGTCTCGTTTTCGTTGGCGCAGTAGGTATAACCAGCAGGGAAGAGATTGGTGTTGTAGACGGGGTTGGGCCAGGTGCCGGGGCATACGGGGGTTGTATTCCAACCAGAGTTCCCCGTGCCTTGTGTAATGGTAAAGTTTGTACCGCACTGATAAGTCCCGCCTACGCCGAGCTGAGAAGCCGTCAGCGAAGTGAAGGAGGCACTACCCGCAGTCTGAATCTGGACGCCGTAGGTTCCTGCACCCAAAATGTTATTGCTGGCATTAAAGTTTACATTTGTAATGTTTGATCCCGCGAAGTTGATGGCGGCATAGGTGCTATCGATGATCTGATTATTGCTCAGGTTCACCGTGGCCGTCATGTTCGAGTCTTCAGCAAAAAACAAGATCGCGGCAGCGGGCCAGCCCTTGTCGTACTGATAGGAGCCGGTGCGTAGGAGCGTGTTCCCGGTAACAGTCGTTGTCCCGGTCATGGCTACCGCGCCAAAGCGGTTGGCAATTTGGATACCATCGCCATTCCACAACGTATCCATGAGCAGATTATTGCTGACGGTGTTATTGTAACCTCCGTAAACACCAATATTGTTCGCAATACTGGGCATTCCGACGGTGTTATACGAGAACGTATTATCGTGTCCTGCGGCGCCATTCGAGAACATCGCCATGCCATCATCGCCCGTGTTGCGGATACTGGACTGCGTAACGGTTGTATGCTGAACGCCAGCCCATAAATTGACGCCATCGGCATAGGTGTCACGGATACGCCAGCCAGTGAAGGTGGTGTTGTTTGTGGCACCGTTCGGAAAGAACCCGGATTTGGTGTGTTCGGACCAGATATTCGAGAAACCGGAGTTCGTCCAACTGCCAGCGATGGCTTCGTCCCGATCACTATCAATGCGATAGGTGTTCTCGCCAAAAATGGACAGATCCGAGATGTGAATATTATCGCGTGCGATACCATCCGGGGCAGCGAACGACGCGTGTAAACCTTTGATGGTGGTGTACCACATGCCCGCGCCTTTGATGGTGATATTATTGGCGCCAATGTCGATATGCCCCATCTTATAGGTTCCGGCGGGGAACCAGATCGTGCCACCCGCATTAACCGTGTTTTGGATCGCGGCGGTCGAATCATTCACGCCCGTTGGGTCCGCGCCGTTAGAGACAACCGATGTGGAGCCTCCGGGTTGGGTCAACGCGGCAGAAATTTGTTCAAAGTCCGCGAAGTCGATGGTGTAGTTGGCGGCGGAACTGTTCGAGTCTTTCTGTAGTTTTACCGTCGTGCCTACTGCCATCGATGGCAAAATGAAGCGCGACTCATCATAGAAACGGTGCGCATTCCCACCGGATACGACGTTGTTAAAGGGATAACCGCCATACTGCCAAGCATACTTGGAGGTCAGGCTCAAATCCGTTTGGCGCGTCCCATTGATATACAAGCTCAAGGGAGCGGTAGCGCCTGTGCCGTCCGCCGAATCGGGCATACTATAGCGAATGACCATTGAATTCGCGGCCGCTGGCAGTGTGAACTGGACATACTGCCCGGTGGCGCTTAGCGTAACCGCGCGGCGTCCCTGTGATTCGCCTGCCAGGGTCCACCTGGTACGATCTGGCCCAATGATAGTTCCGTTGATAGTTGCATTCTCAGCCTCCAATTCCACATACGGAAGAGTAGCGCCGTTTGGTAAGGCGGCCGGCGCCGCCATGGCCGTGGGCGGCTTAGTAGTAATCAGGCCCGCTACCAGGGCACTGGTGCTTATTAATATTGCAAAGAATATCAGGCTGGCTCTTCGTACGGATCTCATGAAAGTACCCATAATGATCAACCTTTCTTCTCTACTAAATCTCCGCAAGGGAGTTGTCTTATGGAATTGGCCTATACAAAATACTCTTAAGGATATAGTCCATAGTATCAAGGTAATTGTAGCAATTTGTGCGGCTCGGCCCGGTATATTATTTTTTGGGTGACAGTCTAAAATCCATGCTCTTTTTTTTAAAAATATGCAGGCAGTCCACTGCAAGACAGCAAAAAACGGCTGAAGTACGCCGTTTTTTGCTGTCTTGCCTGAAGCGGTCATGCGCCCCACTAATCCTTGATCACTACCTGGGCATTAATCTTTTGTATCCGGCTTGGTGGTCAAACGGAACTCAGTTGGCGAAACCCCGCTAAATCTTTTGAATACCAGATAAAAATAGTGCGGATTGTTGTAGCCAACCTCGAAAGCGATTTCCTTGGCTTTCAGGCTGGTAGTGCGCAGCAGTTCCCTGGCCTTCTTGATGCGCTGGCGCGTGAGATACTCGATGAACGTTTCCCCGGTCTCGCGGCTGAAGATCATGCTAAAGTGGCTGCCGCTCAGTGAAACATACGCCGCAACCTGGTTGAGGGAGAGTTCCGCATCCGCAAAATGTTCATCGATATACGACTGCGCTTTATGGATCATGTCATCGTACTGGGACTGCTTGCCGGCATGATTATCCCTGAAATCCAGGGCGGCCAGCAGAAACTTGTAAGTCTGTTCTTTGATCTGCTGGGGGGTCTTGATGAAACTGATGACCGTCTCGGGTTGTTGCCATTGAGATAAAATGTCGCCCGGGTTG
>WNFL01052689.1_pt2 | contig 37025 bp, 34 predicted proteins | sample 5400361 | NCBI WGS metagenome assembly WNFL01 (sample SAMN13153351, study PRJNA577476) | soil metagenome | isolation source: 40 cm soil on Douglas fir-dominated hillslope | place: USA:California | collected 2013-09-17
CGAGCGGCGCAAGCGAGCGCTCGATGAAGACGGCCTCGCGATCGAAGAGGTCCACCTCGGCATCGGTCACCTCGCCGTGCACGAGGAGCGGCATGCCCGCGCCCTGCATCGCTTCGAGCGCCGCATCGCATTTGCGCAGGTCCGTCACGCCCGAGTCGGAGTTCGTCGTCGCGCCGGCGGGGTAGTACTTGACCGCCTTGACGAAGCCGGACGCGCTAGCGCGCTCGATTTCCGCGGGCGAGGTGTTGTCCGTGAGGTAGAGCGTCATGAGCGGCTCGAAAGCCGCGCCGCCGAGCGCCTTCACGATGCGCGCGCGATAGGCGCGCGCCTCTTCCGTCGTGGTGACCGGGGGCTTCAGGTTGGGCATCGCGATGGCGCGGGCGAATTGCCGCGCCGTCGCGCCCACGACCGAGGCCATCGCCTCGCCATCGCGAAAGTGCGCGTGCCAGTCGTCGGGGCGCCGAAGCGTGATCCTGTCCGTCATTTCTTCTTCATTTTAAGCGCGAGCGCGTAGAGGTCGTTGCGCTTGCCGCCGGAGATGCGCGCGGCGAGGGACACCGCCTGCTTCAACGGAAGCTCCGCGAGCAGCGTCTCCAGGAGCGGGCGCGGATCGGCCGCCGCGCCCGAATCGATCGCGCGCGCCTCGATGATCAACACGAACTCGCCACGCGCGCGATTGGGCTCGGTCCGCACCCACTCCGCGGCTTCCCGCAAGGCGACGCGCGCGATCGTCTCGAAGCGCTTGGTGAGCTCGCGCGCGATGACCAAGTCACGCTCGCCGAGCGCTTCGCCGAGGTCGGCCAGGGTTTCGACGATGCGATGCGGCGACTCGAAGAGCGCGATGGCCCATGGCGAGGCCGCGAGCTCGGCCAGGCGTTCGCGCCGCGCCTTCCCCCTGACCGGAAGGAATCCGGCGAAGACCACGCCCTCGAACGCGAGCCCGCTTGCGGAAAGCGCCGCCGTGAGCGCGCTCGCTCCCGGTATCGGGACCACCGCATGGCCGGCATCGCGCACGCGGCGCACGAGCAGCGCGCCCGGATCGCTCACGCCGGGCGTTCCGGCATCGGTCACCAGCGCGACCGCCTTGCCTTCGGCGATGAGGGATGCGATCTTTTCGCCCGCGACGCGCTCGTTGTGCTCGTGCAGCGCGGTGAGGCGCTTCGAGATCCCGAAGTGCGCGAGCAACCCGCGCGTCACGCGGGTGTCCTCGGCGGCGACCAGGTCGACATTGCGCAGGACGTCGAGCGCGCGCACCGTCACGTCGCCAAGGTTCCCTATCGGCGTGGCGACCACATATAATCCGGGTGCCATCCCCGAGCTTTCCCCGATGTCGCGCTTCACTGCGCTACTCCTTTTCGCTCTCGCCGCAATCCCTGTCCTCACCTTGTCGAACGGGCCGCCGGCATTCTCGGCCGAGACGGGCGTCGTCACAAGGATCGAGCAGGTTGCGCCCGAAGAGATCGACCCGGCCACCGGACTCGCGCGCACCACGGTCGTGCGGCCCCTTCGCGATTTCCCCGCCGCGCAGGAACCGCGCCCCGCGCCGCGCGAAGCCATTCCCGCGGACGCCCGTCCCCATATTGCGCTGATCCTGCCGACGACATCGCCGGCCCTCGGTCGTCTCGCGGATGCCGTGCGCCTCGGTTTCGTCGCGGCGGTCGAAGCCGCGGGCAAGGAGTCGCCGCCGGTCACATTCATGCCGATCGAGAGCGAGGGCGAACAGTTGCTCGACGCGTGCCGCAATGCGCAGCGCCGCGGCGCGGTGCTCGTGGTCGCCGGCCTCACGCGCGATGGAGCCACGACGCTCGCGCGCAGCGACTGCCCGCGCCTTCCCGTGCTCGCGTTGAACGAGCCGCAGGGAATCCCCGGCGACCTGCCGGCGAATCTCTACCACGTGTCGCTCTCGCTCGAGCCCGAGGCGCGCCAGGTCGCCCTGCAGGCGGTCGCCGACGGCTGGCATTCGGCGATCGTCATCACGTCGCCCTCGCCGCTCGCGCGCCGCGTGCAGGAAGCGTTCGAGCGCGAGTGGGTGCGCGCCGCTGGTGAAGTGCGCCGCGTGAGCTACAGCGGCAATCCGGAGGACGCGCCGCTCATCCGCGAGCGCATCGCCAGCCTGCGCGGTGACGTCGTGTTCCTTGCGCTCGACCAGCCGGAGGCGCGGGCGGTGCGTCCCTACATCACCGGTGCCCTGCCGGTCTACGCGACCTCCATGAGCATCGATCCGCGCGCCGATCCCACGGTCAACGTGGACCTGCAGGGCGTGCGTTATGTGGACATGCCCTGGTTCGTCCAGCCCGATCACGCCGCCGTCATGGTGTATCCCGTACTCAAGGGAACGCTGTCGGTGGAACAGGAGCGCCTGTATGCGCTCGGCATCGACGCGTTTCGCCTTTCCACATTGTTGCTGCGCGGGGAACCTTCCACCGTGCTCGACGGCGTCACCGGAAGGATCACCCTCGCGCCCGGCAACGCGTTCGTGCGCACGCTCACCCCGGCGGAAGTCGACGGGGGTCGCGTCACGGCGCTCAAGGGGCCGCTATGACGCTCGCCACCGGCCGGCGCACCCCGGCGCAGGCGGCCGGGACCCATGGCGAGGACCAGGCCGAGCGGCTGCTCACACGCCACGGCCTCGAGATCCTCGCGCGCAACTACCGAACCCGGTTCGGCGAGATCGACCTCATCGCGCGCGATGGCGCCACGCTCGTCTTCGTCGAGGTGCGGCTGCGCTCGAGCGAGCGCTTCGGCGGCGCGGCCTCGAGCATCACGGCGCGCAAGCAGCGCCGCGTCGAGCTCGCGGCGCGCCACTACCTTTCGCGCCTCCCCGCCGAGCCGCCGTGCCGGTTCGACGTCGTCACCCTCGAGGGCGCCGAGCCGGTATGGATGCGCGGAGCCTTCGACGCAACAAGCTAGAATGTCCGGATGAATCTCGCGACACACATCCGCGCGCACTTCGACGAGGCGATCGAGCTGAAGCGCCGCATGGCGGAAACGCTTCCTGCCCGCAAGGTGCTCGCGTGCGGCAACGGCGGATCGGCCGCGGATAGCCAGCACTTCGCCGCGGAAATCGTCGGGCGCTTCGAGCGCGAGCGTCCCGGAATGCAGGCCATCGCGCTCACCACCGACACATCGGCGATCACTGCGATCGCCAACGACTATTCCTACGACGTGGTGTTCTCGAAACAGGTCGAGTCGCTCGGCCGGCCGGGCGATTTCCTGCTCGGCATCTCGACTTCCGGCAACTCGAAGAGCGTCGTCGCGGCAATCGGCGCCGCGCATGCGCGAAAGATGCGGGTCATCGCGCTCACCGGGCGTGACGGGGGCGCGATGGCGAAAGAGCTCGCTCCCGGCGATTTCCACCTGAACGTCGGCCATCCGCGCACGATGCGCGTGCAGGAAGTGCACCTGCTCGTGATCCATTGCCTGTGCGAGGTCGTCGACAACGTGATTTTCGGAGAGAAGAAATGACGCGAAAGCTGATCGTTTTCCTGGCGCTCGCAGCCGCGATGCCGCTCATGCAAGGTTGCGTACCGCTCGCGGTCACCGGCGCGGGCGCCGCGGTCCTCATGGTCGACGATCGGCGCACGGCCGGCATCTACATCGAGGACGAGAACATCGAGTGGAAGGCGCTCGCGCGCATTCGCGACGTGGCGCGAACCGCGCACGTGAACGCGACCAGCTACAACCGCAAGGTGCTGCTCACCGGCGAAGTAGCGAGCGAAGAGGAGAAGAAGCGCATCGAGGACGCGGTGCGCGAGACCTCCAGCGTGCGCGAAGTCACCAACGAGCTGCAGGTCGCCGGGGCCTCGTCCTTCGCTTCACGTGGCAGCGACGCGCTGATCACCTCGAACGTCAAGGCGCGCCTGGTGAACAACGGCAAGGTCTCGCCCAACCACGTGAAGGTCGTGACCGAGGCGGGCGTCGTTTACCTGATGGGCCTGGTCTCGCCCGCGGAAGGCGATGCGGCCGCGGAAATTGCGCGCAACACGAGCGGCGTGACCCGCGTCGTCAAGGTCTTCGAATACATCGGCAAGTAGTGTCTGCGCCGGTCTTCGAAGCCAAGATCTGCGCGCCCGAAGAGTTCCCGGGGCGCGTGGGCGCGCTGGCGCGTCCGCTCGTCTTCACCAACGGCGTGTTCGACATCCTGCATCGCGGCCACGTCACCTATCTCGCGGAAGCACGCGCGCTCGGAATGTCGCTCGTCGTCGCGCTCAACTCGGATTCTTCCGCGCGCCGCCTCGGCAAAGGCGACGATCGGCCGATCAACGCGCTCGCGGACCGGCTGGCGGTCGTCGCGGCGCTCGAGGCGGTGGCCCTCGTCACCTGGTTCGACGAGGACATACCCCTTGCCCGCATCATCGAATGCCGGCCCGATCACCTGGTGAAGGGCGGCGACTGGCCGCGCGAGAAGATCGTGGGCGCCGGCGAAGTCGCCGGTTGGGGCGGAACGGTGCACTCGATTCCCTTTCGCCACGACCGCTCGACCACGAAGCTCCTTTCGCGCATCCGCGCATGAACGACGCGTACCTGCCGCCAAGCCTCACCGACCGGCTGAAGGCGATCGTCGGAGAGCGCGGGTATGCCGATGCGCCCGCCGAACGCGCGCCCTACGAAGTCGACTGGCGCAACCAGTACCACGGCAAGGCGGCGGCCGTCCTCAAGCCGGCCAGCACCGCCGAGGTCGCCGCCGTGGTGAAGGTTCTCGCCCAGGCGCGGATCGGCATCGTCCCGCAAGGCGGCAATACGAGCCTCTGCGGCGCCTCCGTGCCCGACGCTTCGGGATCGCAGGTCGTGATCAACCTGTCGCGCCTGAATCGGGTTCGCGCGGTCGATCCCGAGAACAACACGATGACGGTCGAGGCGGGGTGCGTGCTCGCCGCGCTGCAAGCCACGGCCGAGCAGAGCGACCGCCTCTTTCCGCTGTCGCTCGCCGCCGAGGGCAGCTGCGAGATCGGCGGCAATCTCTCGACCAACGCCGGCGGCACCGGCGTACTGCGCTACGGCAACACGCGCGATCTTGTGCTGGGGCTGGAAGTCGTGCTGCCCGACGGACAAGTCTGGAACGGGCTGCGCGGGTTGCGCAAAGACAACACCGGCTACGACTTGAAGCACCTCTTCATCGGAGCGGAGGGCACGCTCGGCGTCATCACCGCGGCCGTCGTGAAACTCTTCCCGAAGCCGCGCTCGCGCGCGACCGCGATCGTCGCGCTCGACGACCCGCGCGCGGCCGTCGCGCTCCTCACGTGGCTGCGGAAGCGCTGCGGCGATCGCATCACGGGGTTCGAGCTGATGTCGCGGTTATGCATCGACCTCGTGCTGCGCCACATCCCGGGCCAGCGCGACCCGTTCCGCGACGCGCATCCTTGGTACGTCCTGGTCGAGCTTTCCGACAGCACCGAAGGCCCCGCGCTCGCGACCGTCCTCGAAGAGGCGCTCGCCGAGGCGGCAAGCCGGGGAGCCCTGCGTGATGCCGCCCTGGCGGCGAGCGAAGCGCAGGCGAGCGCCATGTGGCAGCTGCGCGAGAATATTCCGGAGTCGCAGAAGATCGATGGCGTATCGGTCAAGCACGACGTATCGGTCCCGGTGAGCCTCGTCCCCGAGATGATCGAGCGCGCGAGCGCCCGGCTGGCTGAGCGCTTTCCCGATGTTCGCATCGTCGCCTTCGGCCACGTCGGCGATGGCAACGTGCACTACAACTGCTCCATGGCCGAGGAGCGGGCCGACAGCGATTCAAGAGGCGCGAAGGCCTTCCTCGCGCAAGCTCCCGACGTCAACCGCATCGTGTACGACGTCGTGAGCGAGCTCGGCGGCTCGATCAGCGCGGAGCACGGCCTCGGTGTCCTCAAGCGCGAGGAGATCAAGCGCTACAAGAGCGCGCTCGAGATCGAGCTCATGCGCACCGTGAAGCGCGCGCTCGACCCCGACGGGATCATGAATCCGGGGAAGGTGCTGTAGGTTCGTCGCGCCAGCGCTGCGCCTGCAGCCGCACCACGTCGGGAAACGAGCGCGTCTCCTGGAAGCGCTCGCGCAGCCAGCGCGAATCGTTTTCCGCCTTGGTGACCGCGGCGATCAGCGGATTGATCGCGCGCTGCGTTCCCATCTGCACCGCGAGCGGACGCAGGCGCTTCAACGTCGCGAGAAGGTCGTCGCGTAGCACGACGTGGTTGCGCGCGTACGCGTCGACCAGCTCGGCGTCCAGCCCGAAGCGGCACGCCTGGAAGCGGTTGTAGCCGTATACACGATAAAGCGGCAGCAGCGGCCGATCCACGCGCTCGGCGAGAAGGTCCGCGGCGAGCGTTTGCGCGTAGCCCGCAAGCTGCGCCGCGCGCTCCACGGTGAGCGGCGTGTCGCAGATGCGAATCTCGACCGTGCCGTACTCGGGCTTCGGCCTGATGTCCCAGTAGAAGTCCTTCATGCTCTCGACGATGCCGTATCCGGCCATTTCGTCGAAGTAATGGTTGAAGTCGTGCCACGTGGCCACCGGCGGCATGTGGCCGGCGAGCGGAAAGGCCGAGATCGCATGCAGTCGCGACGTCTCGAACGACGTGTCCTCGCCCTGCGAATAGGGCGAGGAAGCCGAAAGCACGATGAAGTGCGGGATATAGCGCGCCAGCCCGTGCGCGAGGTAGATCGCGTCATCGCCGCTGCCGACCCCGATGTGGATGTGCTGGCCGAAGACGGTGAACTGCTTGGCGAGATAGCCGTAGAGGCTCGACACGTGCTGGAAGCGCTCGCCCGGAAAGATGCGCCGCTCGCTCCACTTGTGGAACGGATGCGCGCCCCCGCCGGCGATGGCGAGGTTCAGCCGATCGGCCACCTGCACCACCGCATCGCGCGTGTGCACGAGCTCGGCGAGCAGGTCCTCGTAGCGCCGGTTCACCGCCGAGTTGAGCTCGATCATGCTCTCGGTGATCTCGGGCTTCACCTCGCCGGCGAGCTTGACCTTGGCGAGCCGCGCTAGCAGGTCGTCCGCGCCGCGCGCGAGGTTGTAGTCGTGCGTATTGAGCACCATCAGCTCGAGCTCGACGCCGAAGGTGAGCGGCTCGGAAACGGTGAACTCGAGCGCCATGCGATCAGGCCTGCGCCGGCGCGGGCGGTGGCTCAGGGTGCGCTTCGCCGGCGAGCTTGAAGCCGAATTGCACGGCGAGCGGACCGATGAGCTCCATCACGATGACGCCCCCCACGACGACGACCGCGAGGTCCTGCCCGAATTGCGGGAAGAGCTTGGTGATGTCGTGCTGCAGCAGGAGCGCGAGGCTCGACATCGGCATGAGCGTGGCGGCGAGCCCGGCGACCTGGCGCAGGCGTAGCCCACTGAAGGGAGCGATCGCGGCCACTCCGACGATCTTGCCGAGCGCGCGCGCGCCGACGAAGGCGAGCGCGAGCCATCCCGCCGAGACGAGCGCGGTCACCGGAAGGCTCGCCCCGGTGATGACGAAGAGCACGATGTAGAGGAGCCGGCTCGCGCGCCCGAGGTCCACGCTGAGAAGGTCGTGGGAGCGTTCGGCGTTGCGCGCGAAAAGCCCGAAGGCGAGGAGCGCGAGGATCACCGAGAGCTTGAGCAACGTCGCGATGCCCACCGCGGCGACCACCATGCCGGCGATCAGCGTGAAGTGCAGGTCCTTGGACTTGTCGACGCTGCGCGCGAGCACGCGCGTGAAGCTCGCCATCACGCCGCCGAGCAGCAGCGATCCGACGAAGAGATACAGCGGGTGCAGCACGGCGGTCTCGAGATCGAGGCGCATCTCGTAGTGGGCGGAGGCGAGGAGGATCGTCGAGATGATGGAAGCGAGGAGGCTGTTCAGCGCGACGAGGTTGAGCGCGCGCGCGGTGACTTGCCCCTCGGAGCGCAGGTCCTGCGAGATGAGCAGCACCACCGCGGGCGAGGTCGCGATCGCGATCGCCGCGGCGAGTCCCGCCTTGACCGAGGGAAAATCGTAGTACAGCAGGGTGAAGAACACCGCGCAGAAGGTAAGCACGCTCTCCAGGAGCCCGGTCACCGCGAGCGTCCAGTCGCGCCGCATCCACGTGAGGTCCATCCGCCGCCCGAGGTCGAAGAGCACGAGGCCGAGCGCGAGGTCGACGAAGATGCGCGCCTCATCGATGAGGGGCCCGAGCTTCATGCGCTCGACGATCGGCGCGACCAGGAAGCCGATGAGCACGTAGCCGATGATCCGCGGCAGCTTGAAGTGCCGGGCGGTCTCGCCGCCGAGCATGCCTGCGACCAGCAACGCGCCGAAGAGCAGCGCATAGCTCAACTGAAGGGGCAGCGAGGGGAGGAACGCCGTATTCATCATCCGCTCTAGTATGATGGCTCGACCATTCTACGGGCCCGGATCGCGCTCGCGCGCGGGCCAGGCCGACAAAAAATCAAGAATACTTTTTTTCCCGCGTTGCTTCTCCTGGCTGCGTGCGCCGCGCCACCCACCAAGGTGCCCGAGCCCGAAAAAAGCGGCCGGATGAAGGTGACCGAGCCCGAAAGGGCCGGCCGGATGATCGAGGCTCCAGGCCCCGACGTCTGGGCTTACCACGCCTACTGGATGCGCGATGCCTGGCGCGTCTACGACCTGGCCGCTTTCCGGCGCGTTCTTTTCTTCGATCTCGTGGTCGCGGCCGATGGCAGCATCGAGAACCGGCACGGCTGGCCGGAGCAGTGGACCGAGTTGCGCCGGCATGCCGACGATGCGCGCGTCCCTGTGGATCCTGTGGTCAGCGTATTCGGCAAAGCCACGTTTTCGGCGCTGTTCTCGAATCGCGAGGCCCGCACGCGCTTCGCTGCCGAGCTCGTTGCGCTCGGGCGAGACGCCGGCGGTGTCCACCTCGATGTCGAGGTCTTCGAAAGCGTCGGTGAGGCGGAGCTCAGCGGCTTTCGATCTTTCCTTGCGGAGCTGCGCGCGGCGCTTGACGCTCCGCCGCGCAAAGTGCTGACGGCGTTCGTCACGGCCGGCGGCGATTTCTACGGCGTGAAGGAGCTCGGATTGCTCGACGCCGTCGTGGTCCAGGGCTACGACGTCCATTGGCGCGACGGCCCGAATGCGGGGCCGGTCGCGTTGCTGCAGGCGGAGTCCCGCGCCGCATGGCGGACGGCGGGGGAAGCGCTCGGACGACAGGGTGTGCCGCCCCGCAAGATCGTCTTCTCGACGCCGCTCTACGGCTACGAATGGCCGACGGTTTCCGGCGAGCCGCGTGCTGCCACGCGTGGCGCGGGGACGGTCATCACCTACGCGCCCGTGCCGTCGTCGCTGCTGCCCGACATTCGCACCAATGCATTGACGCGTTCGGCCGAGCACGGCCTGCGTCGCGAATCCGCCACGCAAGCGCCGTGGTACGCCTTCAGGGACGCGGAAGGCTGGCGACAGGGTTGGTTCGACGACCCGGTAAGCCTTGTTCCGCGGCTCGAATTCGTGCGCGACAACAACTACCGCGGCGTCGCGCTCTTTCTGCTCGGATACGACGGTGGGGCGTTGCTGGAAGCGATCCAGTCGACCTTCAAGGGGCAAACCGAAGGCGCAGCCGGTGCGCGCCGGCCGGCAGGGCGCTGAGCACTATCGCGATATTTCCCTCGGCGTCGGCCTGCAGCTGGGCGCCCGCGACTTCCTCGAGGCGCGCGTTCTTCGCTCCGGGCGGCGGCTCGATCGCGATGGCGAGGGGAAAGCGCATGGCCTCCACGGCAACCACTTCGAGCGTCATCGTCGAATCGCCCGGCGACCACGCGCTCGAAACCCTGAGCTGCGCGCGCGCTCGCCACCACTCGGCCACGTCCGCGGCGCTCGCCGCCCAGGGCGCCCTCGCCTTGCGCGCGGCCGTCGATTCGATGAAGGTCGCGAGCGCGGCGTCGACCGCCGATTCGCGCATCAACGCGGCCGCATCCACGCCGACGAAGGCATAGCCGCCAAGCATGTCCGTGCGCGTCGTGGCACCCGCAAACCCAGCGGCGATCGCATCGGGGGTCGAGGTCCCATCGAGATTGGTGCTCGCGGACAGGACGACGAGGCGCCGGCCGTCGGAAAGGACCGGCACGGCCGAATCGACGCGTCCCACATCCACCAGGTAATCAAGCGAAGCGGCGGCCTTTTCAGTGGCCGCGTCGGTCGCGCCCTGCGGCGCGCGCAAGCCCCTGACGCTGAAATCCGCGCCCAGCGCGTCGCGAAAAGCCTGCGCCATTCGCTCGATGCGCGCGCGTTGCTCCGCTTCGGGCTGGCCGGCGAAGGGTTGCACGTCGTCGCCGAAGCCGCCGACCGATTGTCCCGATTTGACCAGGTCGTGCACGAGCGCCGCGTTGGCGCGCGCATCGGCGGGCAGGAAGTGGAACGATGCGCGCATGCCGTGCATCGCGGCGAGCTCCGCGACGCGCGGCACGTTCTCGAAGCGCCACAGCGAGTCGATACCCACGGTGACCGCCCCGCGATACGGCCAGGGCCACGTTTTCGCGTAGGCGATGGGCCGGCCCTCGATCCAATCGATGGCAGCGCCGGCGAGCGCGCGATACTCCGGGGACTTCGGGTCCCACGCGTTCTCGGGCCAACCGAGCAGCACGCGACGGCTCTTGCCGACGGTGGCAAAGGCAATGAGCCCGCTACTGCCTGGCGCGCGGCTCCAGTCGGCGAGGTAGCCGGCGCCCGTGGTCGCGAGAAGAGGCGTGCGATAACGCTGCTCCTTGCCGACCCAGAGGCGCGTACCCGCGGCAATCGCATGCGTGATGGGCGTGTCGCCAACGGTGACGAGAAACCCCTTGTCCGCGAAGGGCTGCGTCTTTGCGGCCACCTGGAAAGTCTGCTCGATGAAAGTCGCCGCCACCGGCTCGCCGCGGGCGTCGAGCGTGCCGGGCATCCAGGTGGCGAGAAGGCTTTCGCCCGCGGCGATCCGCTGCGCGATCAGGCGGCGCTCTTCGTCGCCCAGGACCACCGCGGAAGGAAGGATCAGCGCGCCGCCGGCAGGCATCTGCGCGAGCTGCGCGGGGTGCGTGACGATGGTGAAGGACGCGCCGCGCTCGGCGAGGAAGTCGCGCCAGCGATTCACGCGCGCCTTGAGGTCGTAATTGTCGGCCTCGAGGAACTTGCGCGCGCTCGGCGACGCATAAATGATGAAGGCCGCCTTCGAAGCGCCCGGTTGCGCCGCCGTTTGACCGACCGCGGATACGGCTGTCATGGCGAGCCAGGCGGCGGCGATCGCCAGCACCCACGCACGCGGTCTCATTCGAACACCAGCTTGTAGGCGTAGTGGCCCTTCCCGACCGCGCCGAAGGTGACCTGCGAGCTGAATTCGTCGATGCGGCGCACCGTCGCCTCCGGCGTCCACGCCTTGGTGGGCGCGATGGTCACCGTCGCCGCGCGCGGGTGATAGACGATCGCGGTTGCGCCCTCGACGCTATCCTCGCCGAGGTTCGAGATCTCGATCTCGTAGCGCTTGCCCAGGGCGTTGAGCGAAATCTTCACGTTCTCGCGCTTGCGCCACCAGTCGGCGATCTCGCTCCCGGTCGCGAGCCAGACGCGCGGCCGCAGCTCCGCGAGCGTCAGCAGGTACGCGGGCACCGCCTGCGACATCGGGCCGTCCTTGGCGAAGTTGCGGCTGTGGATGGAGAGCATGCCGAGCGCACCCCCTTCCACGACCATGCTGAGCTCGCCCCGCATCGCGGCGATGATCTCGTGGAGCGGCGCGTCCGCGCGCTTCAGGTGGTTGATGTCGTCGCGCTGGGTCCGCGGCAGCACCACGATGTCCTTGTCGATCGGCGCCTTGTTGGCCTTGGCGAAGAGCGGCAGGCGCGCGTCGGTGCGATTCGGATCGACGGCGTGGTAGCGCACGCCCGACGTTTGCAGCAGCTCCTCGGTCCTCGCGTCGTAGCTTTCGGCCGGGGCGCGGAAGCCGACCACGGGATTGTCGAGCCGCAGCGACGCGACCTTGCGCTGCATCTCCTTGATGCGCTGGTCCTGCTCGGGCCTCGGTTGGGCCTTGAAGCCCTGGTTGCCATCGCCGTGGTAGGCGATCTCGTGGCCGGCTGCGAGCGCCTTTATCGCGGCCGGAGACTTGAGCGCCGCATCCGCGACCACGAAGAACGTGCCGCGCATTTTCAGGATGTCGAGGCTCGAGGCGAAAGCCACGGCGTTTTCGGCGGACTCGTCGACGTTCATCGACACCATGTGCGCCGCCGCGAAGCCGCGCGGCCACGAAGCGAGGACTGCCTTGGGCTGGCGCTGCAGCCAGTCGATCGCGCCGTCGGCGAGCGTGCGCATCGGCGTTGGCGCCGGGTCCCACGCATTCTCCGAGAAGCCGAAAAGCACCCAGCGCCCGGAGCCCTTTTCGCCGAACACCACGCTCGCGCCCTTGCCGTCGTACGTTCGCTCCCAGTCGAGGAAGCGTGCCGCGACCTGCCCGCCCTCGAAGCGCAGGAGGTTCTCGGGCGTCTTGCCGACCCAGTATCGCGCGCCGGATGCGAATCCCACGGTGATCGGCACGTTCGCGGCGGTCACCATGAAATTGGTTTCCACGGCTTCCACTTCGTCGATCACGCGCGCGCCGAACAATTGCTGCATGAAAGCCCAGCCGACCCAGTTCCCCGCGCCGTCGCGCGCGCCGAAGGGTCCCGTGGCGAGAATGCTTCCACCCTTGCGATGGTGCTCGACGAGCGCTTTGCGCTCCGCGTCGTCGAGCGCCACGCCCGAGGGCACGACGATCACCGCGTTGCCGATATCCGCCAGCGCCGCGGGATCGGCGATTTCGCGAAAAGCGCGTTTGTGCTCCGTCAGGTAATCGCGCCAGGGCTTCACCAGGACGTCCTGGTTCCCGGAAACCTTCGCGAGAAATGCGCGCGTGGTCGGCGACGAGTAGAGGACGACCGGCGCGGGCGGCGCCTCGACGAAGGCGCGCACGACGGAGCCCTCCGGCTCGGCCCCCCAGCTCCATCCCGCCCCGTACATGCCGCGCGCGTAGAGCAACACGGCGAGGCTGATGCCGCCGATCAGGATGAGCGGCAGGTAGAGCTCGATCCGCAGGAAGTACGGGATCTTGCGCTCGACCGGGTCGAGAAGCTCCTGCTCCTCGCGCTCTTCTTGGTCAACTCCGGCCATCAGCGTGCGGCGTCGGAAGCCGCTTCGATGTCATCGTCGTCGGGAACATAGCGCTCCAGGAATATCGGCTCGATCATCTCGGCGGAGGAAGTCGAGGCGCCTTTCTTTCCGGGCTTGCGGCGCTCGCGCATCTTGAACGCGGCGTAGGCGGCGAGCGCGACCGCGAGGGTGGCGACCGTGGTGAACAGGAGAATCGTGGCGAGAATCGAAATGAAGTCCATGGCGATGCCTTTGCTAGGTGAGTTTGCCTTCGCGTTCCAGCTTGCCCCACGTCATGCGCGTGCCGCGCATCTCCTCGACCGTGGCGAGCACCTTGGCCACGTCGATGATCTGCATGTAATAGAGACGGAACAGGATCGCGTACATGATCAGGCGCGGGTCTTCCTTCTCGATGATCACGCAGTACGCCGCCGCGATGATGTCGAGCAGGGTCAACTGCAGCCACCAGAAGACGATGAAGCTCACCACGCCGTGCTTGATGCCGATGTAGGCGAAGAACACGTTGCCGAGGATGTTCGATATCGGCCACAGGATCGCCTCGAAGAACATGTACCAGAGGGTGAGCGAGGTGAGGAAGCCCGCCTTGAGCGGATGCTTGAAGACGTAGCGGTGCTTGCGCAAGGCCTGCAGGATGCCGCGCGTCCACCGATAGCGCTGCTTCAGCAGGTCGAGGAGCCGGCTCGGCGTCTCGACCCACGCGACGGCGAGCGGCTCGTAGGCGATGTGCCAGCCCCCGACCAGCAGCTTCAGCGTGATGTCGCAATCCTCGGCGAAGGTGTCGAGGTCGTAACCGCCGACGCTTCGCATCACGCCCTTTCGGAACATCGCGCAGGGGCCCGGAATGATGTTGACGGTGCGCACGAAGCTCTGCGCCTTGCGCACCATCGCCAGGCCCTCGACGTACTCGAGCGCCTGGATCTTGGTGAGGATGTTCTCGCGGTTGAGCACCCTCACGTTGCCCGCGACCCCGCCGACCCGCGGGTCGTCGAAGTGGCGGATCATCGCGCGCAGCGAATTGCGCGAAAGCTTGGTGTCGCCGTCCATGCACATCACGAACTCGCCGCGGGCGAGCGCGACGCCGGTATTGAGCGCGTCGGCCTTTCCGCCATTGCGCTTGGTGACCACCCGCACCGAAACCCGCGCGCTGCTCTCGCGCGCCACCGCGCTCGCGAGCGCGTAGGTGTCGTCGGTCGAGCCGTCGTCGACGACGATGATCTCGTAGTCCGGATACTCGAGGCTCAGCAGGTTGCGCAGCGCCGGCTGGATCACCATCGCCTCGTTGTACGCGGGCACGATCAGCGTGATCAGCGGCAGCGTGTCGTCACGCTGGTAGTTTTCGGTGAACGTGGGATCGGTCACCAGCACGTATTCGATGTGCTCCAGGAAGGAGAAGAGGATCAGGGTGAGGTAGCGCAGGATCAGCAGGCACAGGAAGAAGAGCAGGTAGGCCCCGATCGCGAACATCACCATGTCGTCGCCGAAGAGCTTCTTCAGCAGCGCGCCCAGGTCGATCAGCTGGGTGTACGAGAACGCCACCAGCGCGAGGATCACCGCGATGCCGACGAAGACGTAGACAAAACTGCGGACGGTCCGAAGGCTCATCGCCGCCTCACCAGAGCTTGTCCACGAAGAGCGTCACGCCATCGGCGCGGTACTTCGATTCGCGGGTCCCGCTTTGCGCAAAGGCGTTAATGCCGATGGCCCAGGCGTCTGCGATCCAGCGCTTCGCGATGAGCGAGCCGGCCCACGACGTGCTCGCCTCGCCGAAGAGCTTGACGCCGACCTGGGCGGTCGCATTGATCGACCAGTTGCGGCTGTCCCATTCGCCCTCGAGCCCGACGTAACCGAGGCCGTAGCGGCGCGGGGACCAATATGCGGGATCGGTGTGGTCCGAGAATCGCCAAGCGACTCCGGCGAAGGGCTTGAGCTCGCGCCCCCACGGCCGCCATCGGCTCGTGAGCCGCATGTCGCCGTTCTCGATGCGGTTGCCGTCGGAGATCGAGAAGTGGTTGGCGAATCCGCGCACTTCGCCCGCGCCGAGCTGGTACTTGCCCTCGACACCGTAGCGGTCGGCGCTCAACCCGAGGTCGAGGGCGGGAACCGTGAAGGAGAGCTTGCCCCAATTCACCCTGCCGACGTTCACGTAGAGCGGCCACGTCGCCACTTCGAGGCGCGCCTCGCCGAACGTACGGCTGCGCGGCTCGGTCTCGCGCGATACGGCGAGGCGCGGCGCGAGCCACCAGTCGACGGCCTCGAAGCGCAGGCCGTATTCGCGGCGGGAAAGGCGCGTCGCGTCGTTCCAATCCTCGCCGCCACTGCCCTCGATTCCGAAGATGAGGGTGTTGTCGCGGGCGCGGAACGTGTGGCTCACCATGGGCTCGCGTCTCGTGGTCGGCGTGTTGTCGTGCAGGTAGCCGAAGCCGGCCGTCGTCTTCGCGCGCAGCTCGCGGCTCGCGAAGAGCAAGCCTTCCTCGCCGATGTCCTGGTTCGGATAAGCGGCACGCAGCTGCTGGTACAGCGGCAGAGACAAGTCGGGGCGTCCCATCCAGCGCCAAGCGTGGGCAAGGCCGAGCTTCGCTTCGTCCGCCTTGGGTCCCGCGAGCAGCATCTGGTAATGCGGCACGGCTTCGGCCATGCGTCCCGACCACGCGAGCCCATTGGCCATGTTCAACCGGGCTTCGGCCGCGAATTCGCCATCGAGCAGCAGCCGGTAGTGCTCGATCGCCGGCCACTCTTGTCCCGACCAGAGCAACGCATTGGCGAGAGCGAGACGCAGCGCCGCGTTCCACGGCTCGGACTCGAGCGCCGCGGACCCCTCGGCGATCACCTCGGCGTATTTGCCCGCCTTGTATTTGCCGATGACGCGCTCGCCCGCCGGCCAACCTTCGTCGATGGGGGCTTGGGCGATCGCGGTGAGATTGATGAGGGACAGACCGATCGCGGCCACGCTGGCACGCAGGAAGCGCATGGGCGGCAACCGCTACGCCTTGTTCGCCAGCGACAGCTCCTTGTTCGGAACGGTGGGGTCGCGGTTCGGCATGGCGACCGCTGGAGCCCTTCCGCTCCTGGCCATCTGCGCCAACTCCCCCAGCTGCGCCTTCACGGCGGCTTCCTGGACCGCGAAGGTCATGTCCTGGAACTCATCCTCGAACTTGTCGCCGGCCACGCGCTTGAGCGTCGGCAGGAGGCTCGCCTCGGGGCAGGCGCTCAGGAAGAGGAAGATGTCGTCGTTGATCGCGGTCACCATGTCGCCGTTGCGGTTGAGCTTGAAGCGCCCGATCGCCTGTTCGATCGACTGCCCTTTCGGCGCCTTGGCGCGGATCAGCGCATAGGGGATCGTGAGCGCCTTGCTGCGCTCGACGATGTCGCCAACCTGCTGGCCGAACTGCGCGGCGGCGACGTATCCACACCCGTGGGACGTCGAGACGCTCGCCAGCGCCGTGTCGAAATTCACGTCGACCTCGCGGCTGAACGTCTGGCCGTTGAGCGACTGGATCGCGAGCTGCAGGCGCGCCACCGGCACGTCCCGATGCAGCATGAGGTTCGCGCCCAGGCGCAGCAGCAGCAGCTCGTTCTGATAGCGCAACGAGGCGTCGAGCTCGCGGACGATGATCTTGATCTGCTGTCCGAGGCTGGTCCTCAGCGTGTGCACGGCCTGCGCCAGCTGGCGAAGATCGGTGGTGCGGTCGAAGACGAGGATCGCGGAGGCGGCGACCGCGCCGCGCGACGAGTGCATGAGCCCGACGAGGCTGTCGCAATAGAGCCATTTGCCGGGCGCCTGCTTCGAGATTCCGGTGAGCGTGGAATCCATGAAGAACACGTCCTGCTCGTCCTGCGCGACGGCAGCGGCCAACACGGTCTTGGTCGTGTCCCCTTTACTCTGCGTCCTGTCGGCGGTCTCGGAGATGGCGAGGACTCCATTGGACTCGATGCGCGCACGCAGCGCGCGCGAGGCCACGACGCCCGAGGGCGAGGCCCAGAAGTCGACGATCCACTCGAGCTGCTCCTTGGTGCTTTCGAGCCGCACCGCGCCGTCGACGTGATCGAGGAGCGACTGGTAGGTCGAGGCGAACTGCGAGTTGCTGCCGAGCAGCGTGAAGACGAGCAGCCCGCAGCCGTCGCGCTCGCGGACCCATTCGCGGTAGCAGCGGATCTGCTCGGCCGCGACGAACGGGTCCTGCAGCGTGAAGAGATCGTCCGCGCCGTCGAACACGAAAAAGCCCTCGGACGGGAAGCCGAAGAGCTCGAGCTCCTGCACGAAACGCTCGGGGCCGTGGCGGAAGATGTTCTTTGCGGTCGACTCCTTCAGAGTGAAGACGGCAAGCGTTTCGTCGCGGATCGCTTCTTTCAGGCGCCCGCGGCCCAGCAACCGCCGCAGCGATCCGTTGGTCACCAGCACGGAGGGCTGCTCATCGCGCAGCGCCGCAGAGAGCGACAGCGTCACCAGCGCCGAGCGCGCCGGCGGGGAAGAAACCTGCACGGCATACAGCCCCCCCTTGACCATGTTGCTCAGGAGCGGGGGCATTCCGGGAATGCCCAGCTGGAACCCGCCGGATTCGGTGATTGCCATGACGAATTGCTCTCCCTTGCTTGTGCGCTGCTGCCGCTCGCTTGCGGCTGAAGTGTTGGAACCGGAATGGACGCCTCTTGACGTGCGTCTTCTCAAAGATCTTGTTGCGCCTGTCTCCTAGGAATGCACCACCAGCGTGGCGTCGTCGTCGCCCCTTGGCGCCGCGCTCGTCGCCTGCGGTATCTCACGCTGGTCGAATGCGGCTTTCAGCGCATCGGCGAACTCGCGGCCGCTCTGGTAGCGGTCGTCCGCGCGCTTGGCGAGCGCCTTGCGCACCGCCGCGTCGAACGTTCGCGGCACATTCAGGTTCAGCGACGATGGCGGAGCGGGATTCTCCGAGAGCACCTTGGTGATCACCGTCGTGGCGCGCTCGCCGGTGAACGGTTTCTCCCCGGTGAGGAACTGGTAGAGCACGACACCCGCCGAAAACAGGTCGGAGCGCCCGTCCACGGGCTGCCCGAGGAGCTGTTCCGGCGACATGTACGTGGGGGTGCCGATCGCGGCGCCGGTCTGCGTGAGATGCGATGACTCGAGCCGCGCGATGCCGAAGTCGGCGACCTTCAGGGTGCCGTCCTCCAAAAGGATGATATTGCTCGGCTTGATGTCGCGGTGAACGACGCCCTTCCTCCCCGCGACGTCGAGCGCATCGAGCAGCTGCCCCATGAGGCGCACCACCTCGTTCAGCGGGAAGCGCTCGTTCTTGTCGAAGTAATCCTTGAGCTCGCGTCCCTCGATGTACTCCATCGCGATGAAGTACACCTCGCCATCCTGGCCGAACTCCCACACCGCCACGATGTTCGGATGCGACAGCCGCCCGGCCGCTTTAGCCTCGCGCTGGAAGCGCTGCAGAATCTCCTCGGCCTCGGCGCTGTCGAGCTGGTCCTGGCGGATCGTCTTGATCGCGACGCGCCGCTCGATGGACGGATCCCATCCCTCGTAGACGACGCCCATCGCGCCGCGGCCGATCTCGCGCTTGATCTCGTACTTGCCGAGCTTCGAAAGCGTGCGCACCGTGGTTCTCGCCGTGAGGTCCGCGATCGTCGGGGTCGCCACGGGCCTGCCGCTGCCGGTCGGATTGGACAGGTCGCTCAAGCTGGTCATGGACGTCGCGCCCGCCGAAGCGGGCGCGGTAGCGGCCCGCATCGCGAGCGAGGTCGCCACGGTGGCATCGGCGGATGCCGCCTTCCAATGGAAGACCTGGAAGCCGTCGACTTTCTGGTCCGTGGGCCGGAAGCCCTCGGTCTCGGAGCTCTTCTCGAGGACTTCGCGCCCGATGAAGATGGTGTCGGCCGCGGCGTACTTCTGCATGTGGCCGGCGACGTCGATCACGCGGTCGCTCATCTCCTCCATGCGCTGGCCTTTCTCGTAGTGGACCTGCCCCGCGTTGACGCCGCAGCGCACGCGGAACTGCGTCTTTACCGTCTTCACTTCGCGGTTGAATCTCTCGAGATCGGAGAGCACCTCGCGGGCGGCGCGGATGGCATCGTCGGTCGTGGAAAAACAGATCATCACGCCGTCCGGCGTCCACGCGGACTTGAGCGCCGCCTGGTTTTCCATCGCGGTCTCGACGAGCTTCTTGTATTCCTTGAAATCGTGCTCGACGAACGCCTTGTCCTCGCCGAGCTTCATGTCGGTGGAGCCGACGACGTCGATGGAAAGGAAGGCGAGCTCGCGGGCCATGGAATCGAGCTTCTTGCGCGTCTCGACCATGAGCTTGATCAGGTCCTCGCGGCTCTTGGCGTCGCCGGGCTGCAGCGCGTCCATTTTCTTTTTGATGGAAACCAGCGCTTTCGAATTCTCGGGAAGGCCGACGCTCTTCTTGAACGAGTCGTAGCGGCGCTTGACTTCGCCGTCGGCGATCTTCTTCCCCCAGGTCACGGAAACGGCCTCGAGGACGCGGCTCACCGCGTACACCAGGGCGATCAGGATCAGGCGCGCCAGGTCGTACGCGCCCACCTTGGTGGGAATGACGCTCTTCAGGGCGCCGGTCAGGCGGCCGTCGATGTCCTGCATCTGGCGCACCCAGCCGAAGGAGGTCGCGTTTTCCAGGTAGGGCAAGCCGAGCGGGATCAGCAGGAGCACGATGCCGACCAGGAGCAGCCCGGACACGACGCGCAGCAGGCGGACGAGCACTCTCAATGGAGGCATGGTGATCGCCCGTCAGTCCCTGGATTTCGCCGCTTGCCGCCCATCGTCTCCAATGCTCTCACGAATGGCTCGCATCCCCTTGATTCGAGCCCTTTACGCCCCGACTCAATGATCCCCGACCCGATGGCAGAAGTCATCCATCGCGAGCCGCCCAGCCCGTCGGCCGGCGTGACAATTGAAATGGTAAACGGAAGCGGGGACGCCGATTGCGCCCGCGTGGAAGCGCCCGTCCAGCCCCGACTGGCGCCCAAACTGACCCCCTCCCGACCCTTCCTTCCGGCTCCTGTCGAAATATGACACGTTGGAACACCGGATGCAAAAAGCCTGCCGGTCCCCGGAATTGGAGCCCCGCCCCAATTAGAATCCGGCTCATGCCGGATCGCTTCTTCCAGGACACGATCGCGCTGGTCTACGACTTCGACGGGACGTTGTCCCCCCAGCCGATGCAGGAGTACACCGTGCTGCCCAAGATCGGGATCGAGCCGGCCCGGTTCTGGGAGATCGTGAACCGCGAGGCGCGCGAGACCGAATCCGATCCGATGCTCGTCTACATGCGCCACATCATCGAGGCGCTCGAGCGCGAGAAGGTGGACGTGAAGCGCGGCGATTTCGCGCGAATGGCGAGCGCGATCGTGTATTTTCCGGGGGTGGCGACCTGGTTCGGGCGCATGAATGCCTACGTCGCCCGGCGCAGCTCGCGGCGCGTGAAACTGCGCCATTACCTCATTTCGGCGGGCCAGAAGGAAATCCTCGATGGCGTCTCCATCCGCAAGCACTTCCGGCGCATCTACGCATCCGAATACCACTTCAACCACCATGGGGTGGCGACGTTTCCCAAGCGCCTGGTGACCGACACGCTGAAGACCCAATTCCTGTTTCGCATCAACAAAGGCGTCGAGAACGTGAGCGAGTCGATCAACGAGCACATGCCCGAATCCGAGCGCCCGATCCCCTTTCCCAACATCGTCTACGTGGGCGACGGCATGACCGACGTGCCGTCGATGGCGCTCGCCAAGAAGAATGGCGGCCACGCGGTCGCGGTATACAACCCCCGTGGCGACGTGGGACGGGCGACCTGCGTCAAGTTGCTCGAGGCCGGAAGGGTGGATTTCGTGGCACCCGCCGACTACCGCAAGGCGAGCGCGCTCTCGCGCCGCGTGGAGCTGCTGCTCGACGCGATCGTCGCCGACATCGCCTATCGCCGCGAAGCCTTCGAATGCCGGCTCGAAAACCGCGCCGGGAAACGCCGCCGCGGCCAGGATTCGAACAGCCGATGAGCGCCCTCACCTTCCAGGCCCTGCGCCGGCTCGCCGATGGGCGCTTTCATTCGGGCGAGGACATGGCGCGCGCGTTCGGCCGCTCGCGCGCGACGCTATCCGAAGCGCTGAAACGCGCGCCCGACCTGGGCGTCGAGCTCTTCAGCGTGCGCGGCAAGGGCTATCGACTCGCCGAGCCGATCGAGTTCATCGACCTTGCCGAAGTGACGCGGGCCCTCGGCGCCGAGGCGCCGCGGATTCGCCTGGAAGTGGTGGACGAGATCGATTCGACCAGCACGCGCCTGGTGGAGCGCGCGGCTGCCGGCGCGCCATCGGGAATCTGTCTCGCGGCCGAATGGCAGAACGCGGGACGCGGGCGGCGTGGCCGCTCGTGGGTGTCGTCGCTCGGCGGAAGCCTCACCTTTTCGCTGCTGTGGCGATTCGAGCGCGGCGCCGGGCACCTGGGTGGACTGTCGCTCGCGGTGGGCGCGGCGGTCGCGCGCGCTCTCGCCGATTGCGGCGCCGAGCGCGTGCAGGTGAAGTGGCCGAACGACGTCGTCGTCGACTTCCGCAAGGTGGCGGGAATCCTGGTCGAGACCAGCGGCGAGATGCAGGGGCCGAGCATCGCGGTCATCGGCGTGGGCGTGAATTACCGCCTTCCCGAGAGCGTGGTCGACCGCATCGACCAGCCGGTGATCGACGTCGCGCATTGCAGCGGCGCGCTTGCGTCGCGAAGCGTACTTCTCGCCCGCCTCCTCGCGCGCCTCGCCGCGGGCCTCGACGATTTCGAGGAGCGCGGGTTCGCGGGCGTGCGCGAGACCTGGCGTTCGCTGCACGCGTACCAGGGCCGCCGCGTTCGCGTGGTGCCGCCGCGCGACGCGCCGTTCGACGCCGAAGTCCTCGACGTGGCCGCCGACGGCGCTCTCGTGGTCTCCACTGCGGGCGGCGCCGTTCACCTGTCTTCCGCCGAGATCTCGCTTCGCAGGAAATAAATGGGGCCGGACTCCGATCATCTTCTGGCGATCGACGCCGGAAACACGCGCATCAAGTGGGGCGTATTCGACGGCGCGAAATGGAATCCGTGCGGCGCTTTGCCGACCGCGGAGGCGGCGCGGCTCCACGACGTCTGGAATTCGGTCCCGGCCGACGCGCGCGCTTTCGCCTCGAACGTGGCGGGCATCGAGGTTCAGCGCCACATCGAGCGCGCGTGCGCCGTAGGGGGTTGGCCGCTGACAATCATCGGTCCCAGTTCGATCGGGCTCGGCGTCACCAACGGATATCGCGACCACCGCCAGCTCGGATCCGATCGATGGGCGGCCCTCATCGCCGCCCATCACGGCCACCGCGGCCACAAGCTCGTCGTCAACGCAGGCACGGCGCTCACTGTCGACGCGCTTCTCGCCGATGGCCATTTTCTCGGCGGCCTCATCGTCCCCGGCCCGGCGCTCATGCGCCAATCGCTCGATCGCGGCACCGCGGGATTGCGATCGACCGAGGGGCGCTTCGATGCGTTCCCCACACGCACGCAGGACGCGATCACGACCGGCGCGATCCAGGCGTGCGCCGGCGCGATCGAGCGCATGCGCCAGGCGATGGCCGATGGTGGATGCGAGCCCGGCCTCGTGATCCTTTCGGGTGGCGCCGCCGCAGAGCTCGCGCCGCACCTTTCCCCCGAGCTCGTCGTGAACGAGAATCTCGTCCTCGACGGGTTGCTTCTCATCGCCCGCAACGCCTGATACCCGTGTCGCGCCTCGCCTTTTTCCTGCTGCTCATCGGCGCGTTCGCCCTCGGCGCGCATCTCTGGCTCTCGGCCGGCGCCGAGCGCACCGACCTCTCGGTTCGCGAGCGCAATCGCGACGAAGTGCGGATCATCGCGGTGACGCCGCCGCTCATTGCCGCGCGCAAGGCCGAGGAGACGCGGCGCGTCGTGCAGAACCTGGCGGGCGCGGCGTGCGTCGAATTCTCCGGAATCTCCGGCGCGGACATTGCGCGCGCCCGCGACGCGTTCGCGACGCTTCGCCTCGGCGAACGGCTCACCGAGCGGCGCGTGGAGGAGATCACGCGGCACTGGGTCTACATCCCTCCGGCGCGCGAACGACGCACCGCGGAGGCGACGATGGCGCGCCTGCGTACCCAGAACGTGAGCGAGATGTCGATCCGTCCCGACAACGCGATTTCGCTCGGCGTCTTTTCCACCGAAGAGGCGGCGCGCCGCTTCCTGTCCAGTCTCGAGGCGAAGGGAGTGCGCGGCGCCGAAGCCGGCGCATTCGTGAAGGAGCTTCGCGAAATCGCCATGCTGGTGAAGGAACCCGACACCGAGGCGGTCGCCCGCCTCGCCCTGCTGCAGCGCGAATACGCGGGAACGCAGCTGCGCGCAGTGCCCTGTCCCCAATGATTCATCGAAACCTGGTCGCGACGATTGTCCTTGCGGTGGCCGCATGCCTTCCGGGCGGCTGCGCGTGGATCGATCCGCACAACATGATCGGCCGGCAGTTCGCCGAGGGCACGCCGGCGCCCAGCGAGTTCGAGTCGCGGCAGGGCCCGCGCGCCCTCGACGCCGCCGCGCGCGAACGCGCCTTCGACTTCGTCTGGAACACGATCAACGATCGCTATCATGATCCCGCGCTCAACGCCACGGACTGGATCGCCGTGGGCCTGCGTTATCGTCCGCTCGCGCTCGCGGCCGCGGATGACGAGGCCTTCTGGGACGTTCTCGACAAGATGACCGGCGAGCTTCGCGATGCGCACACGCGGGTCGACTCGCCCGCCCGGGTCGAGCTGCGCGGCCGCGACGAGTCGATCTCGCTCGGCTTCTCCTTCGTGATCCTCGACGGCCGGCTCGTGGTCACGGGGGTCAATTCCGACGCCGACGCGTGGTGGGCCGGAGTGCGCCCGGGGATGATCATCGTGTCGATCGCGGGCGAGCCCGCCGAGACTGCCTACGAAAAACTCAAAGCCGACACACGCTACGACTCCACGCAACGCTCGCGCCATTTGCGCGCGGTGCGGCGCCTCACCACCGGCGCTCTCGGTTCGACGCTCGCGCTCACCTTCCAGCGCGCCGATGCGACACGCTTCGATGCCATCCTGGCACGCCGCAGGATCGCCATTCGTCCCGCGGCGAGCCACCGGGTTCTGCCCTCGGGTTTCGGCTACCTGCGGTTCACACAATGGACGATCGGTGTGACGTCGACTGCGTTGCGCGGGCTCGACGAGCTGAAGGACACCCCCGGCCTCGTCATCGACCTGCGCGGCAATCCGGGCGGATCGGTGCACGCGGTGAACCAGGTGCTCGAGCGTTTCTTCGCGACGACGACGGAGCTCGGTCGCAGCACCACGCGCACGGGAAGGCCGGTCTCGCTGCTCTTCGGCGCCGTCGAGATCGTCAAGCTCAAGACGCTCGTCGATGGCCGCCCGGACGCGTACAAGGGACCGGTCGTGATCCTCCTCAGCGCGGGGAGCGCCAGCGGCAGCGAGCTCTTCGCCGGCGCGATGCAAGCGGCCGGCCGCGCGAAGGTCGTCGGCGAGCCGAGCTGCGGATGCCTCCTCGGCTTCCTCGGCTACGCGCGCATCCCCGGCGGCGGCGAGCTCGCCTACAGCGAAGTCGGTTTCGTGCTCACCAACGGCAAGCGCATCGAGGGCGAAGGGGTGATACCCGACCATACCGTGGCGCCGACGCTGATCGACCTGCAGCAGAATCGCGATCGCACGCTCGAAGAGGCGCAGGAAGTCCTGCGCACGCTCCGCCCGGCGGCGAAATGAGCGTGACCCAGGCGCCGGACGCGATCCCGGTCTCAGCGCTCAATCCGGGCGTCGCCCGGCGCGAGGTCTGGGCGTGGGCGTTGTACGACTTCGCCAACTCCGGCTACACGACCGTCGTCCTCACCGCGGTCTTCAACGCGTATTTCGTCTCGACCGTCGCCGGCAATGCACCCTGGGCGACGTTCGCGTGGACCGCCACTCTCTCGGTCTCGTACGCCATCGTGATGGTGTGCGGCCCCGTGCTGGGCGCGTGGGCCGACGCGCACGCCGCCAAGAAGCGCGTGCTCGCCATCTCCACCGCGATCTGTGTCGCCGGCACGATCGCGCTCGCCTGGACGGGGCCGGGAGCGATCGCATGGGCGGTCGCGTTCATCATCGTTTCCAACGTGGCGTATGCGATCGGGGAAAACGTGGTCGCCGCATTCCTTCCCGAGATTGCGCGGCCCGAGGCGCTGGGCAAGGTGTCCGGGTGGGGATGGAGCCTCGGCTATTTCGGAGGGCTTCTCGCGCTCGCGATCTCGCTCGCGTGGGTCCTGAGCGCGCCGGCGCGCGGATCGACTTCCGCGGAGGCGGTGCCGGGTACGATGATCATCACCGCCGCGGTCTTCGGGCTCGCCGCGCTGCCGACGTTTCTCTTTCTCAAGGAGCGCGCGCGGCCCGCGGCCCACGTCCAGACGGCCGAGGCGTTCGTGCGCTTGCTGGAAACCGCGCGCTCTTCGGCGCGCTATCGCGATCTCTTCCGCGTCTTCGCCTGCGGCGTGTTCTACCAGGCGGGCGTGGCCACGGTGATTGCGCTCGCGGCGATTTATGCCGAACAGGTGATGGGCTTCAAGACCCAGGAAACGATCCTCCTCATCCTGGTCGTGAACGTGACGGCGGCCATCGGGGCGTTCTCATTCGGATACGCCCAGGACCGTATCGGCAAGGTGTGGGCGCTGCGAATCACGATTGTCGGGTGGGTCGCGATGACGGTGATCGCGTTCTTCTCGACCACCCCTGCGCTCTTCTGGGTCGCCGCCAACCTCGCCGGCTTGTGCATGGGCTCGAGCCAGTCGGCCGGCCGCGCGCTCGTGGCCTATTTTTCGCCGCCCGATCGCAGCGGGGAGTTCTTCGGGCTCTGGGGCGTGGCCACGCGCCTGGCCGCGATCCTGGGTCCCCTCACCTACGGCGCCGTCACCTGGATGACCGCGGGCAACCATCGCCTCGCCATTCTCCTCACCGGCGCCTTTTTCCTCGTCTCGCTCGCCATCCTCGCGTTAGTCGACGAACGCCGAGGGCGCCGGCAAGTCGAAAAGTAGTCGATGCGCCTGCCAACCGTATTCCTGTCCCACGGAGCTCCGACGCTCGCCGTCGAGGATGGGAGCGACACCCAGGCGTGGGCGGCGCTCGCGCGCGAGCTGCCGCGCCCGCGCGAGATCCTGGTCGTCTCCGCGCATTGGGATACGCCGGCGCCATCTGCCAGCAGTACGGCGCGGCCCGAGACCATCCACGACTTCTTCGGCTTTCCGCGCGAGCTCTATGAGCAGCGCTATCCCGCGCCGGGTGCGCCGGCGCTCGCCCGGAAGGTCGTGCAACGCCTCGAAGCTGCGGGCTTGGCCTGCGGCGTCGATACCGAACGCGGCCTCGACCATGGCGCGTGGGTGCCGCTCAAGTGGATGTACCCCGAAGCGGACATCCCGGTGGCGCAGCTCTCGGTGCAGTCGCATGACGGGCCCCGGCACCATCACACGCTCGGCCGCGCCCTCGCGGATCTTCGCGACGAAGGCATTCTCATCCTCGCTTCGGGCGGCATCGTCCATAACCTGCGCGAGCTCGAATGGCACCTGCGCGCAACGCGGGTGCCCAGCGAATGGGCGGACCTGTTCAACGAGTGGATCGCCTCGCACGTCGAACGTGGCGCCCTCGACGAGCTGATCGACTACCGCCGGCAGGCGCCGGGCGCGAGCCGCAGCCATCCGACCGAAGAGCACTTCGACCCGTTCTTCGTGGCGATGGGCGCCGGAGGATTCCCGGCACGCCGCCTCGCGCTGGGATTCGACCTCGGATCGCTGGGAATGGACGGCTACGTCTTCGGTACGGGCTGAGCCCTCGGCGAGACCTCGAAGGAAGGCGGCAGCGGCATGGCGCGCCGCCTCATCTCCTCGCGCACGCGATCGGGCCGGTCGCTGATGATGCCGTCGACCGCGAGGTCCATCATCTTCGCGATCTGCGCCGGGTCGTTCACCGTCCACGGAATCACGAGCAGTCCCAGCGCCTTCGCTTCCGCGCGCTTGGCGGCATCGAGATCGCCGTGAAAGGGCGACCAGATGTTGCCGCCCGCGGCCTTCACCATCTTCGGCACCGAGCCGAGTTCCCTCAGCTGGAATCCCGCGGTCCAGGCCGACGGCTGGCAATCGGCGGGCGCGATCGCGGGATTGCCGGAGCCCGGCCCCGTGCAAATGTTGTCGAGGAACCTTTGCTGCGCCGTGAGATACACGGTGCGCATCTCGCGCGCTTCCTTCTGCACGATCGCGAGCGTGCGCCAATCGAACGATTGGATCATCGTGCGAGCGCCCATCCCGGCCTTGCGAATCTCCTCGACCAGGCGGCGCGCGAAGGGCTCGGGCGCAAGCGTGTCGCCGGGCGCGAGGGGAAACACCTTGGTCTCGATGTCGAACTGGACCTCGCGGTTGCCCGAGCGCTTCACCAGATCGAACACGTCGGAGAGCTTCGGAATGCGCGTGCCGTCCAGCGGCACCTGGTCGGAAAAAGTCTTCGCGTAATTCGCTTCGGGCTTTATGCGGCCGACGTCGTAACGCTGCAGCTGCGCAAACGTGAGGTCGCGAATCAGCGGTCCGCGTTGGGCAAGCCACTGGCCGTCCGGCCCGCGTGTGATGTCCGGATCGAGCGCGGGATTGTGCGAAACGACGACGACGTCATCCTTGGTGATGGCGGCATCCATCTCGAGCGTGGTCACCCCGATCCCGAGGCCCATGGCGAATGCGGGCAGCGTGTTTTCGGGCGCGAGGCCGCGGGAACCGCGGTGGCCCTGCAAGTCGAAGGATGGCGCCACCGCGCAGCCCGACGCGCTGATGCAGGCGATGATCGCCAGGGCCCGCTTCATCATCCGACATCCCCTGGGTGATTAGTGCGACTGTACGCGATTGCGCGAGCCGCCCGAAAAGAACGATGATGGCGCCATGGCGTCCAGCAAGAAATCGCTCTACGAGATCCTCGGCCTCGATCGCGACGCGAACGCGATCGACATCGGCCTCGCCTATGAGCGGCGCCGCGACCTGCTCGCAGCCGCAGTGCCGCCGGATGAGAGCGATACGGCGCTCGTGCAGCAGGCTTACGAGGTCCTCTCCAATCCCAAGCGGCGCGCGGCCTACGACGCATCGCTGATCACGGCCGCGGAGAAGGCGGCGGCCGCGGAGCAGGCCACGGACTTCCTGCTCGAGCCGGAACCCGAACCGGCTCCGCGCAAGGTGGTGTGGGCGGGAGTCGCCGCCGGGCTCGTGGTGGCCATCGCGGCGATCTATTTCACGTTCCGCAGCGAACGAGCGCCCGCACCCGCCAAGGAGGCGCCCATCGAAGCCCCGAAGCCCGTCGTGCAGGCGCCGCCACCACCGCCGAAGCCCCTGCCGCCCGGGACAATTCTCACCGGAGCGACCTCATCGGTCGGCCAAGTGCTCAGCTATGACATGGGCGGGCAAGTGAAGCCGCTCGGTCTCGCGGTCGCGATCGATCGCGGCGTCTACCTCACTACGTGCCACGGCATTTCGGCGGGCTCCGCGCTCATGGTGCGCATCGGCCTCGAATCGCATTCCGCAAGCCTCGCCCTCGCCGACGAGCAACTCGACCTGTGCAAGATCGCGGTGCCGGAGCTTCGCGGCGTGGGCCTTCCGATCGCGGGCGACGAGCTCAGGAACGGCGACAAGATCTATGCGATGGGCGCCAACGCCAAAGGAGAGATGGCGCTCACCGAGGGCACCGTGAAACAGATCCGTCCGGCGCCGATGGGCAACGTGATCGAGGTGTCGATGCCGATCGCGCCCACCGCGAGCGGCGGACCGATCTTCGACAGCTTCGGGCGATTGGTCGGTATCGCCACCACACCGCATGCCTTTGGCGCGGGCCTCAACATCGCGCTTCCCGCATCGTGGTCCGCCCAGATGCGTTCGCGCTCGGAGCCGCGCTAGAACTCCGCGTGAAATCGGAACGCGAATAGGCTCACCGGGCCGCGATCGGAGTTGTGCGCAGGATTGCGCAGATATTGATAGTCGAAGGCGACCGACAAATGCGGGTCCAGGCGCACGGAGTAGTAGGCCTCGAGAACCTTCTCCGGCTTGTAGCCCAGCGCTCCGTCCCCGATCAGGATGCCGCGGCCGCCGAGCGAGAAATACTCCCGGGCGTCACGCGATAGCGCGTTCACGACGCCGGCGAGGCCGAGCGTATCGTCAGCGCGGCCCCAGCGTTGTCCCTTGATCGAGACGCCGGCGGAGAAGGAACGGTTGATCTCGGTGAACTCGTAGGCTTCCTTGGCGCCGTCGTTCATGCCGATGCGCGCGAAAAATCCGAGATCGGCCGCCAGCTCCTGTTCCATGTTGAGGCTGACGCCCGGCCGCGAGGCATGACGGCGCACGAGCGCTACATCCGGAATGGCCCCCGTCTCCCGCGCGATTCGCACTGCATCGTCATACGAGGCCATGCGCGCGCGATTGAGGAAGGCCAACACCTTGATCTTGCCGGGACGCTCGCGCCATTGATGCCGCGTCTCGATCTCCCCGACCAGCATGAATTGGCGGAAATCGACCGCGATGACCTTGCCGTTCGGCATGCGGGAAAGCTGGAACACGCCGCCGCGCAGGGTCCACCAATCCTGAGTCCATTCCGCCGCCGCGCCATAGGTGAAGCCCCAGGCATCCGCTGCATAATCCACCGGCCCCCCGTCGACCACCGACCAATTCAGGAAGTCGGCGCGCGGGTCGTGCGCATAGGTGTTGGTGTCGAAGATGTCCACGACGGAGAACTTACCCACGGTCAGCGTGAGATTGTTCGCGCCGCGGGACCCCGCGAGCTGGTTCGCGGCGGCTTCGATGGGTTCGACCTCGCCGCCAAGCGAGATCACCTGTCGGATGAAAGCTCGCGGCAGCCGCGCATACGGCACGTTGTTCCCGATCTTGTACGCCTCGCCGCTGGGGAAGCCTGCGGCGCCCACCGTGTTGCTGAGTCCGGATCCCTGATCGATTTCCGGGTTCAGCCAGACCTGGGCGCCGCTCCACAGCGCTCGACCGACAAAGAGCGTGACGTCTGTCGTCTCCTCCTTGCGCCCGCGGGCGGCGAGGCTGTTCTCGCCGCTGTAGGGCGACCTGAACGGCGGATGCCATTGCGTGACATTGGTGACCTGCCCGTGCACGGCCCATTGCTCGGGCTCGATCGCCGTGGGCTGACTACCCGCGGTTTCGGAGTCACGTGGAACCTGCGCGCGCGCCTCGCTCACCGCGAGTATCGCGGCCAGGACGATTGCGACGATGATCGGCATGTCAATGCCCGTGTCGAAAGGGTGCCCAATTGTCGGGCAGAATCGCTCGCATGACTATCGACCTCCCCGCGCTAATCGAGAACTACGGCTACCTGGCCGTGGCGTTCGGGGCATTTCTCGAGGGCGAAACAGTTCTCGCCCTCGCCGGGCTCGCGTCCTACCGCGGATACCTGGACTTCTACACGGTCGTCGTCATCGCGATGATCTGCGGCTTCGGCGGCGACCAGTTCTATTTCTTCCTCGGACGCCGCAAGGGCTCGAAGATCCTCGCGCGCTTTCCCAACGCGCGCGAGCGCGCGCATCGCTTCGACGATCTTCTCAAGCGCTGGCACGCGCCGCTCATCGTGATGATCCGCTTCATGTACGGTTTCCGGATCGTGGGGCCGATCCTGCTCGGCATGGGGCGCGTGCCCGCGTGGAAATTCGTCGTGTTCAACTTCATCGGCGCAGCGATCTGGGCGCCGCTCATCGCCGGCGTCGGCTATCTCTTCGGCGAGATCGTCGAGTCGGTGCTGCACGACGTGAAGCGGATCGAGATCTGGCTCTTCGCGGCGATCATCGCCGCGGGGATCGCCGGCGTCGTGATCCACCATCGCCGCTCGCGCAAATAGCTCAGATGGGAATTTCGTTCTCTAGGTGGAGTTGTTGCGGCGGACCCAACTCATGCCGCCGATGATCGCGGCGAGGACGACGACGAAGAACGCGACTTGCATGCCCGCGGGCTGCGCGTCATAGCCGACGAGTCCGTGGAGAAGCGAGCCCACCGCGGAATCGTTGGCGACCACGCGCGACGTGTCCCACAGCGGCGCGGCAAGGCTCGGCAGCACGTCGGCCTGGATGAGAAAGCGCGCGGCCTGCGACGCCATGCCCGCGGCGAGCAGCAGCACGAGAAGCGAAGTCGCCGCGAAGAACCACTTGAGAGGGACGCGCAGGAGGCCCGCGAAGAGCAGGTAGCCGACGGCGGCGCCGCCGGCGAGGCCGAGCGTGCCGCCGAGCGCCATCGTCGCCGCCGAAGTGTTGCCGGAAAGCGCGACACCATAGAGAAAGAGCACGGTCTCGGAACCCTCGCGGAGCACCGCGAGCGCCACCACCAGCATCAGGACCGAGAGCTCGCGCGCGCCGCTGCGGATTTCGCCGCCGATGAGCCTCGCGTTCGTCGAAAGCTCGCGCCCATGCACCGACATCCAGATGTTGTGCCAGGCGAGCATGACGACCGCGATGCCGAGCACCGCGGCGTTGAAGAGCTCCTGGCCGACGCCTTCGGCGAGGCCGGAGATCGCCTCGGCCATCGCGGCGACGATTCCCGATCCGGCGAGGCCGAGGAGGAGGCCCGCGCCGAGGAATCGGCCGCGGCCCGGTATTCCACGCGTCGCCGCCGCGACGATGCCGATGATGAGGGCGGCTTCGAGGACTTCGCGAAAGACGATGAGGGCGGTGCCGAACATGGCGCTATTTCGCGACGATCACGCCCTTCGCGGTCTTCTCGTTGAACTCGCCGACGAATTTGTATTCGCCGGGCTTGAGCGGGCCGATGAAGATCGTGGCGGTCGACTTGCCCGGAATCACCTTCTCGCGATTGAGGGCGTGGCTTTCGAATTCTTCCGGCGTCGCGTCGCGGTTCTCGACCACCAGCTTCACCTTCTGCCCGGCCGGCACGTTGACGGTTTCGGGGGTGAACTTGTGGTTCTCGATAACCAGCTTGAACTCGGGCTCCCCGGCGGCAATGGCCGCAAGGGAAAGCGATATCAACAGGGCAGGGGCAAGGCGTTTCATGGCTCGTTTCCAGATGAACTTGAGCCAATGATAATCATTCTTATTTAGAATGGCAACCCCAAAACCGGGCCTGCAATCCTCCCCGCCTTTCGGGCTACCTGCCGCCGAGCACGAGTCCCATCATGAAGTTGTGGAGCAAGCCGAGGTGGTCGAGCCGCTCGTCGACGAAGCGCCGGAGCGCTTCGACCTGGTCCTGGTCGAGCATGTCGTAGAGCTTTCGCCACTGCTCGCGCGCCTCACGGCGCAGGGGCCGCCCCTCTTCGACGATCGAACGGCGCAAGTCCGCGAGCACGCCGAAATCGGGCCGCGGCTTCGCGAGCTCTTCGGCGAGCTTCTCCTTCACCCGCACGGCGACCAGCGCGACCTGCAGCAACATGCGCTTGGTTGCGCCGACCGCGAGCTCGTACTGATCCTTCTGCGCGGGCGTGAGCTTCAAAGCCTGCTCGAGCTTCTCGAATTCGAAGTTGAAGCTGAGCTGTGGTGTGGCCGCCCACGAGAAGCACGAATGCGCGAGCAAGAGGGCGACGAAGAAAATGCGGGCGGGCGCGATCACTTCCGCAGTATGCGGTTAGAAAGGAAATCGCTCCAGTGCGAGAGTGCCCGCGCGCCCGTCGACGTTGTATTGCAGCTCCGCCCCGGCACCACCGAGGAAGCGCAGGCGGAACGCCCCCACGTCGGTCGTCTGGAACTTGGATGTGTCGTACTCGCTTCCGACCCATCCGGAGCCCCTCGCGCTGTAGATGCGGCCCTCGAACACGTTCGCGGCGGTCCACTGCCCCTCGGGCAGCACTAACCACGTCGGACGTCCGGCGTCGTCGTAGGTGAACCACATCGCGAAGAGGTTGCCGGGGCGCTCGAAGATGGCGAGGCCCCAGCCGCTCTGATTCGGGCCGCCCCACCACAGGTCGGCCACACCGCGCATCGGCTCGTTCGGATCGGGGGTGAAGTCGAAGCGCTGCAGGAATTTCGAGACGCCATGCGGGAAATCCGGGTTGGAGGAGCGCACGCCGCCGCCGATGAAGCCTTGCCCGCCCTCGAAACCGAGCAGCGCCGACCCGACTCTCTCGGGTACGAAGAGGCCAGTGTCGTATGCGTAGAACGGCGTTGCGCGCGCTTTGTCCAGGAACCCGTTGAACGTGGAGCCCACGCCGTGATTCCATTGCCCGTCGTCCATGACCCACCACGTCGCGGCGCCGGCATCGTCATAACCGAAGAGAAGGGAGAAGAGCTTGTCGCCGTGCTGGGTGACGCTCAAACCCCATCCGGCTTCGGACGGGCCGACCCACCAGAGGTCCTGCACGTCCAGCGTGAGACCGCCTTGCGCATTCGTATTCGTGTAGGCGAACGTGGCGGTGCCGTCCTTCGTGCTGCGGACATACGCGAGCACCGAGCCCTGGCCCACGCCCCAGCCCGCCTTGAACGCCGGAGTGAAGGCGTAACCGTCGGCATCCGAAATGATGTTCACGCCGTCGTACCCGCCGGTGAAAGTGCCCGAAGCCGTAATGGGCGCGCCGGCGCAGAAAGTCGTGTCCCTGGTTCCGTCGCAGACATGGAACGTGACGACCGCGTTGGCGACCGGGGCGCCGCTGCGCGTCACGCGCAGGCCGAAAGGCTGGGCGTAGGTAGTGCCGATCACCGCCTTTTGTCCCGAACCCTGCACGACGGTGAGCTGTGGTGGCGCCGCGTCATCCACGGTGAGGGTGATCGCAGCCTGTCCGAGCGGCGTGCCGCCAACCCCGCCGATCGTCGCGGATACGTTGAACGAATAGGTCCCGGGCGTGCTTCCGTACATGCGTCCCAGGACCGCGCGGCCGGTCGCGTCGGTGTTGGTCGAGCAGTTCCATCCGAGGTCGGGATAGCACCCGGCCAGGGATTCCATCTGCACCGCCGGGCGCCACCGCACGGAGGCGCCCACGACGGGTTGTCCGCTCGCGTCGGTCACCTGCACGGCAATGGGATTGGGGAACAGCTCGTTGGGCGACGCATGCTGGCCTGAGGTACCGGAGAGCGGCACGACGGTTGCGAGCGCATCCGCCGCGAAGGCGGACAAGGCGCAGAAAAGAAGGGTTGCGAGATGGTGTCGAGTCATCCGGTAATTATAGTGACTGGATAGAGCACTTCACCTAGTCGAGCGATATTCTTGTCTTCGCGATCACAGGCGCCCAGCGTTCTTTTTCCGCCTGCAGATGGGCAAGAAATTCCTGCGGCGTGCTTCCGACAACTTCCATCATCTGTTTTTGTAGCTGCGCAGCTACGTCGGGGTCCTTGAGCACCGCAACTGTTTCGCGCCGGATGCGGTCGATGATCGGCGCGGGCGTCCCTGCCGGAGCGACGACGCCGATCCACGCGCCCGCCTCGACATCGGCGAGTCCCTGCTCCTTCAGCGTCGGAATGTCGGGCAATAGCGAAGATCGTGTCGCCATGCTCGATCCGATGACCTTCAGCTTTCCCGCTTTCACGTGCGGCAGGACAGAGAGCGCGGGCAGGCACGCCATGTCGACTTCGCCCGCGAGAAGCGCGGTGACTGCTTGGCCGGACCCCGGATACGGCACGTGCACGATCTCCGTCCCGCTCTTGAGCGCGACGAGCTCCATCGTCAGGTGCGAAAGCGAGCCCACGCCGATCGACGCATAGTTGCCCTGTCCCGGCTTGCGCTTGAGATATGCGATGAGCTCGGCAAGGTCATTGACGTTGCGCTCGGCGGGCACGACGAGGAGGCTCGCCTGCGTGACCGCGATCGTGATCGGCACGAGGTCGCGATCGGGGTCGTACGGCATCTTCTTGTAAAGAAGCTTGTTGTTCACGAGCGGGCCGACGATGGAGACGCCGATCGTGTACCCGTCCGGCGCCGCCTTCGCGACCGCATCGGTGCCGACCATGCCACCGGCGCCCGGCTTGTTCTCGACGATGACCGGCTGCCCGAGCCGCTTGCGAAGGTTCTCGGCAAGCAACCTCGCGAACGTGTCCGGCGTCGATGCCGCCGCGAATGGCGCGACGATCTTCACCGGCCGTTGCGGCCAGTCCTGCGCACATGCCAGGGTGGCAACAAGGCAAATCACGGCGGCGACGATGCTTCTCATGCATTTCTCCCTCTAGATGGTGCGGCCCAAGTAGGCGCCGTCGCTCTCGAGCTGCTCCTGCAATTCGCGAATGTCGATGTCGCGCGGATTCCGATGGGCTCGAATCGCGAGCGCTGCCGCGGTCCCCGCCGCCTGGCCCATCACGAAGCAGCCCCCCGACACACGCGCCGCGGACTGGCCCATGTGCGTCATCGACGCGCATCGCCCGGCGACGAGGAGGTTATCGACCGCGCGCGGCACGAGCATGCGATACGGCAGGTGATTGAAGCCGCGCGAGGTGGGAATGTCCTGGAACTTGAAAATCACGTCACCCTTCACGTGCGCCTCCACCGGCCAGCCGTTGACGCCGACCGTGTCGTCGAAGCTCGCGCACCCCAGGACGTCTTCTTCGCTGAGCTGGTACTCACCGACGATTCGCCGCGTCTCGCGAATACCCACCTGCGGCGCGATCTCGAGGATGTAGGCATTCTCGAATCCCGGCACGTCCGCGCGGAGAAAGCCGAAGAAATCGACGATCTGCCGCCGGCCTTCCAGCTCCGCCCAACTCAACTGCTCGGCGTCCGTGCCGTCGACCGCGCTGCCATCGGGATTCGCGATCTGCGTGACGTTCACGCGCCATTCGGTCGGATTCTTCTGCGGCCGCACGATCGGGGCCTTGCGCGGAAACTTGCGGCCTTTGCGCTCCGCTTCTTCCATGAGCTTCGGAATCCGCGTCCATGCGTCTCCCGCGCGTTCCGGATCGACGTTGTTCACTCGGAACATCGCGGTGGGATAAAGAAGCTGCGGTCCCTTCTCGAAGGGCACGCCCGCGTGCGCCGCGAGATCGCCGTCGCCCGAGCAGTCGATGAAGATCTTCGCGTTCACCGCGTGCCTTCCGGATTTCGTCTCGATCAGGAGCGAGCCGATCTCGCTTCGGCGTCGCATGGCCACGCCGGCCGCCAGGGCGTGGAAGAGAATGCGCGCGCCGCTCGACACGACGAGGCCGTCGGCGGCGATCTTCAGCGCGGCATTGTCGTAGGCCTGCGCGGCGATCTTGCCGTTGAAGATGACGTGCGGCGCGTTCAGCCCGCCGAGCGCCTCCATTCGTGCGAGGAGGTCGTCCGCGACGCCGTGGACGACTTGACGAATCTCTCCGTGCACGTTCGCATGCAGGCCGCAGAAGTTGGTGACGCCGGCCGCAGTGCCCATCCCGCCGAGGAAGCCGTAGCGCTCGATCAATAACGTCGAGCGACCAGCTCGCGCCGCGGCGCTCGCGGCGGCAATTCCTGCGGGCCCGCCGCCCAATACGGCCACGTCGAACTCGCCGAAGACTGGCGTGCGTCGAGCGGCTTCATCGATGCGATTCATGCTCAGAATAGAATAGCGTATGCCCAACGACACGAAGACGCCCTCCGAAGGCGCCCACATCACCAACTTCATCCGCCAGGCGATCGAGAAGGATCTTGCCGCGGGAAAGTACGCGCAGCGCAAATGGGGCGGCGAGCCCGGGCCTGGGCCCAAGCACGCCGGCGCCGCAACCGATCCCGCGAAGATCCGCACGCGCTTCCCGCCGGAGCCCAATGGCTATCTCCACATCGGCCACGCGAAGTCGATCTGCCTGAATTTCGGTCTGGCCGAACAGTACGGCGGTGTCTGCCACATGCGCTTCGACGACACCAACCCGGAGAAGGAGGAGCAGGAGTACGTCGACTCGATCCTCGAAGCCGTGCATTGGCTCGGCTACCACTGGGGCGGCAAGGACGAGAACCTCTATCACGCGTCGGATTATTTCGACTGGATGTACCAGTTCGCCGAGGCACTGATCGAGCACGGCGACGCGTACGTCGATTCGCAGACCGCCGACGAGATGCG
>WNFL01001255.1_pt1 | contig 36978 bp, 34 predicted proteins | sample 5400361 | NCBI WGS metagenome assembly WNFL01 (sample SAMN13153351, study PRJNA577476) | soil metagenome | isolation source: 40 cm soil on Douglas fir-dominated hillslope | place: USA:California | collected 2013-09-17
TGATCATTACTTCGCAGCGATCATCATCCCAGGCCAGAGCGGCACCTATCGGCATCTACACGCGTACGGCGCCAGCGTTACTCGCGGAATCGGGTCTGAACGCCTTTCGCGATCACTCTCGAAGGCCGAATCTCTTCCGCGGCTAACTAAACCCACCATGGTCAGTTACATCGAAGACCGGACGCACCCGGGTGGCCGGGAATTCCTACACGCCCAGCAGCCCGCCGATGCATAGGCGACTGCCGGGATGCTTCCGATCGATGTAGCCCAGATCACGGCGCAAAACCAACCTACCGTGGCCATTCGTCGGGGCTGCGCGGCCCGGTTACCGGTAGCGGAAGCCGTCGAGGAAACGGTGGAAGACGCCGCCTTCGCGAGCAAGGGCAGGGCCAGGTGCGGGCGTGTCGGTGCGCTGGCGGGCGACGGGCTGGTCGTAGTCGGTGCGGACGATGGCGTCAACGGTGCGGGACTCATCAAAGTCCTCAGAGCCTTCGATCCGGGGCACGTAGCCGACAAGCATGCGGTCGCGGATGACTTGGGCTTCAAGGCCGGCCGTGCCGTCGGTGTCCCACTCGGCTTCGCGGCCGCCGGGCAGCGACACGCGGACGCCGAACTGGCCGACGCCGCCGCGGAGCAGGTGAGCGTTGACGCCACGGTCACGAAGGGAGTCGACCACCCGGCGGGCCCGCTGAGCCTGCGGCGCCTCCCGAACGACGTCTACGTGCAAGTTCAGGAGATCCCCCTCACACCTCGCTATCGGCACGGTGGTGGGTGCATCGGACTGCATGAATACACGTCCCTGCCTGATACCGGCAACACTCGCTAGCCGCGAGCGGCGCGGCCCCTTAAGCCTGGAGTGGTTGAGGATCATGAGTATCTCGTGCTTGTCATCTGATCTCACGAACTGGTCGCGCCGAGAGCCGTTGCGATCTCCTCGATGGCCTCGGCCTCGGCTGGGCTTACGCCATGCCCTTCCTCCCGGTGTGCTGCCGCGACCTTGTTAGCGAGGGCGAGGACGAAGCGCCGGTAGCCGTCGAGTTCTTCGGCCGTCGCCTTGGTGTCGAGCAGTGTGACAGCGCCTCGGATGTGCTCTAGTCCGTTATCCCTGAGTTCCCCGGCCGAGTGGTACCTGGTGTGGTCTATCTCAGGCTTCGCCGCGACGATCTCGTCGAGGAGTTCGCTCTCCCCGTGCTGGGCGCGCGCTTCGATGTAGGCCTTTGACAGCGCGATGGACTCGCGGATCATCCCTCCGTGGGCGGCGGTAGCCACGATCATGCCGGCGCTTGGCGGGCCCTCAAGCACTGCTTCCCATTGCTCGGGAGAGAAGGCGGCTTTCGTCGTCATCCGATACTCCTGTCCTCATTGTGGGAAATATGGACTGGTTGTGGGCCGGGGAGGAGGAGCGCACGAGCGCGAATATCCCCCCTGGAGCCCGCCCGACACCCGCCCCGGTCGGTCGAGCTCGACTCAGGTCCTCGAACTGGACTGGGCGCAAGACGATAGCGACCTGGAGTTACGCGCGCGCACATGTCGCATTGTGGGGCGTCTCGAGCCGGTGTACATGCCGAGATCGTCGGGTCATGATATCTTGCCTCCGTTTTGCCAGCCGGATTTCCCGGATCAGGGACACCAGCGCGTCCGTGTCGATGCCCAGCCGGCCGGCTTCGGCCAGCATGGGATCGAGGTACTGCTCGGCGAACTGCTCGCGGCGCCGGGCGCGCAGCTGTTCCCGAGCGCCAACGGCGACGAACATGCCGATGCCGCGGCGCTTCTCCAGGACGGCCCATCCACAAGCAGAATGATCCCCTTGGCCGCCGTCGCCGGATTGATGCGGTAGAAGGCCGCCAGTTCGTTGGTCGAGGGCGCCCGCGCGCCCTCGGCCAGCACGTCGGCGACGCTGTCGTCGGCCAGTTGCTCGACGATCTGCACGAACAGCGGCGTCCCCTCGTCGAGTGCCGGCACCGTACCTGCGGATCAGCTAAGCAGGTCGGTTAGATGGTTCATTACTTGAGTAATGCACCAATGCAGCCGGCCAGCGTCAAACCTAGGTTGTTCTGACTGCCTAGCAGACCGTCGCGGACTACCGCGGATCAGGCCGGTCTACGTTGAAGTGCCTGGCAGCCGACGCCAGCCAGCGGTCGCGCTCGGGGTCCTCCTCACTGCGGAGGTATCGCAGCGCGAACTGGCTGATCACGCGCTGGCCGCCTTCGAAGTCGCCATAGAGCACACTGAGGAGCAGCAGATCACCGGCTTTAATCGCTGCTGCGGCAGCCTGGAATGCGGCATCAGCCGGATCACGGATAGCTCCCTGCCATATGCCGATGTCACCCGGGGCGATGTAGATGTCCCTGATCTGGCTGGTAAATTCCTCAAGCGGGGGGTGAGACCGTTCGGTCGGCCGGTCGAATAGCACATGCCACCCGTGCATGACGGCCAGGCCGGTTCCGACATTGCGGACCGAGATCCCCAGGTAGATGGCGCCGTCGGTGGCCTGCGCCGCGGCACCACCGCCGGCCACCGTTAGCCAGTTTCCCTCGGCGAACTGGACCTTCTGCGCCGGGTCCTGCAGCCGAGAGCTCACGAGCAACGGGCGCTGACCCGCCAGCAGCGAGCGTTCGGCTATCCTGCCGGCGCGCTCGGCGTTCCTGGCCGACCGGTTCGCCGACCGGATCGATGCGAATGTCGCACCCGCCAGCGCCAGGGTGCCCGCGGCTGTGGCCAGCGAGCCGATAATGACCCAGTCCGTCACCCGCCGCATCCTAGCTGCGGGGCGATGCCAGGCGGAAGGTCACATGCGGTTGCAGCGGATGACCAGCGGGCACCCGGGGATGGTCGAACCTGGCGACCTCGGTCAGCCCCAGGCGGCGCATCACAGCCTGGGACGGTTCGTTGAGCACGGCGGTCATGGACCAGATCTCCTTCATGCCCACGCCGCCGAACGCCACGTCCAGCGCCGCCCTGGCCGCTTCCGTCGCGTAGCCGCGATGCCAGGCATGCCTGGAGAGCCGCCAGGCGACTTCGGTGCCGCCTGCACCTGGCACGTCATCCGGCATCGGGTTCAGCCCGGTGAAGCCGATGAACTCACCGGTATCGATGACCTCGAGCGCCCAGAGGCCATATCCCTGCTGCTCGAACCGCGACTCGATGACGTCGACGAACGCGTCGCTTTCCAGCCGGTCGAGCGTCGCTGCGAAGAACCGCATGGTCTTCGGGTCGGCATTAAGCGCCGCGAACGGCTCCCGGTCCGAGTCGAGCCAGCGACGCAGCAGCAGCCTGTCGGTGCGGATTGTGTCGAACCTCGCCGATGTGCTCATTCGGTCCTCCGGCAGGGGCAGAGTGTGACCGATACAGAATGTAGGCGTCTGGAATTTCCGTCAAATGGGTTATATTGGGCTCCGCGAATTGTCGTTATGTCGACATCGACGATGGACGGCCACACTTGGCCCGGACCACGACCGCCGCCGCAACTACCCACACTGACGATGTGCCGAAGGTCGGCCTCGATGATGCTGGCTGGAGCTATCACGTCGGGGGAGGGGCTCATGGCTGATCCCATGCCGACCGTCACGTTGCCCTCGGGCGACGACATCCCGGTTCTCGGGCAGGGCACTTGGCATTTCGCCGAGGTCAGTGCCCGCCGGAGCGCGGAGATCACCGCCCTGCGCCGCGGCCTGGATCTCGGCATGAATCTCATCGACACCGCGGAGATGTACGCGGACGGCGCAGCGGAAGAGCTGGTGGCCGAGGCCATAGATGGCAGGCGCGACGAGGTATTCCTCGTCACCAAGGTGATGCCGCACCACGCGACCCGCGAGGGTACCGTGCGGGCCTGCCAGGACAGCATGCAGCGCCTGAAGACTGACCGGATCGACCTCTATCTGCTGCACTGGCGCGGGTACGTGCCGCTTGCCGAGACCCTCGAGGCGTTCCTTGGCCTGCAGGCAGCCGGCCTGATCAGGAACTGGGGAGTGAGCAACTTCGATGTCCCGGATATCGAAGAGCTGATCTCGCTGCCGGGCGGCCGGGAGGTGGCGACTGACCAGGTGCTGTACAACCTGAGCCGGCGCGCTCCGGAATTCGCCTTGTTCCCGCTTTGCGATGAGCTCGGCATGCCGGTCATGGCGTACTCGCCGATCGAGCAGGGACGGATTCTGGGCAACCGGGTGGTCCGCGACATCGCTCTCCGGCACAACGTCTCCGCCGCGCAGGTCGCCCTCGCCTGGGTCCTCCGGCTGGACGGCATCTGCGCGATCCCGCGAGCGGGCAACCCTGAGCACGTCTACGAGGATCGTGCGGCTCTCGACGTGCACCTGGATAAGAGCGACCTCGAACTACTGGACGACGAGTTCCCGCCGCCACTGTATTACCGCCCGCTGGAGATGCTCTAGCGGGCGCGTCCGGCTCCCGGCATCGCTAAGGCCGCCGATCCTCAGCCAGAATGCGCTGGGATGAGGCCGCGGTAATCCGCCGATAGCTCGACCGTTACGTCGAACCATTCCTCCGTGCTGACTGCCTCGGCAAGCGTCTCGAAGACGGCCCTGACCTGCTCGAAAACGTCCTCGAACAGGCGAGCCTCGTCCACCGGAGCGCCTTCGCGGATAGCAACCCTGCGCAAGAACTCATCGACGGGCATCCGCCTGGCTGCCGGCCCGGCCGATGCTGCGCCCCGCTCGAGCGGCGGGTGCAACAGCGGATCGAGCTCGGCAATGAGGTCCTCGACCTGGCCTGCGGCAATCCGCTCCGCGAGCGTCTCGAGCACCCCGTCGGTGACCTGGCGGGCCGCCGCATCGTCGATCCCCAGCCGCTGGCCGACCCGGCTCCAGAACACCGCGGCCGGCATCAATTCCAGGTACCTGTTCTGTGCCTCAGCCACAAGCGGAGCGAAAGTCTGCGGCAGGGAGGCTGCCAGGTGTGCGACCGCCTCGCGGCTGAGCGCGCGCCCGAGCGCGAAGAACACCGCGCGGGCGTAGGGCAGCGCAGCCTCGAGGTCCGATCCCTCGCGCTTGGCCACCCGGTCGAGGAACTCGTCGATGTCGAGCGCCTCGGCGTCAGTCTCGGTGTAGATCCATGGCTTTATCTCGGCTGGCAGCTCGCGCAATATGTGCATGGCCTCGCCGCGGGGCAGACGCTCGGCGAGCGTCTGCAAAGTCGCCTGGGCGGAACGCTCTGCCGTCACGCGGCTGATTCCGCCAGCCGCCTGCTGGATTACTCCGATAATCTCCTCGTACTCCATGCCCGGTCTCCGAGACTGCTCGATCCCTACGTCTGGAGCATGCGAATGTAGCGCTTGATGTCGGGCACGCTCGCGACCACCAGCCAGGCGACCAGCGCAGTCCCGGTGCAGAGCAGGACAGTCCGTAGCATCCTCATGGCCAACCCCCTAGGAGTCAGCCTGCGCGCTCAGCGGCGGGGCCGTATCCCCCGTCTGGCTAGGCCGTGCCAGGGAGCGGAGCCCGGGGCCTGCCTAGCCCCGGCACCCCGCGTTCGGCAGGTCCGGGCCGACGAAGACGCCCAAGGTGCGCGGGCCAACCGAACCGTACTGGGCGCGGCTTCATAACGGCGCGGGAAATGGCGACGTGAGATTGGTTGAACCGGGCGCAGGTTCAGGTGCAGCAGGCTAGCCGATGTCATGCCCGCGCGCGTGCGCGATGAGTATCTCGCGCAGCGACCGGCTCGGGGCCGCGGGGCCGATGTCGACCTGGATCCAGCCGTCTTCAATCGAGCAGGGGTAGCTGGCGACCTGCTCCCAAGCGCGGCCAAGGCACCGGCCGGTACGCAGGTCGAAGCGGCGGAAGTGGCCGGGGCAGGTGATCACGCCGTCGCTGACCAGCCCGCCCGACAGCGCGACCTCGCGATGCGGGCACCGGTCGTCGAGCGCGCGGGGCTCGCCGTCCGCAAGCGCCACGCAGATCGCGCGGCCGTGGCAGCTGACCCGCGCGGCTTTGGTCGGGCTGAGCTCGCCGGCCAAGAGCACCCGGACCCAGGTCATGACGTGTCCGGCGCCCTGACCGCCGAGTAGGGCTCGCCGCCGATGCCCCACTCGTCTGGCCCGACCTCGTATACCGCCACCCGCACCCGCTCTACGGGCGTGTCTAGTGCGGCGGCAACGGCCGCGGAGACTGAGACGATCAGTGCGTGCTTTTGCTCGACCGTCCGGCCACGAACGATCGTGACCTGCACGAACGGCATGGATCCTCCTCTGCTGCCTGGACTGCGCCGATCCGGCGCTGTTACCTGCAGGCGAGCTCGATGGTTCCCAGCCGGTCGAACCTGGCCACGATCACGTCGCCGTCCGACACAGGGACCGCCTCGGTCAGGGCGCCGGACAGGACGACCTGCCCGGCGAGCAGCCCGCGGCCCCGCGCCGCGAGCGCGCGCACCAGCCAGGCGACCGAGGCCGCCGGGTGACCGAGGACGGCGGCGCCGGCCGCCGTCCCGGCAAGCTCGCCGTTCTTCTCCAGCACCACGCCCGTCAGCCGCAGGTCGAGCCCGGCCGGGTTCGTCGCCTGGCCACCGAGGACGAAGCCGGCCCCCGAGGCGTTGTCGGCTACCACGTCAGGGAGCGTGAACGAGTAGCCAGCGAACCTCGAGTCGAGCACGTCGATGGCGGGGTGGACGGCACCGGTCGCGGCCAGCACCTGCGCGGCTGTCACGTGCGCGCCGTTCAGGTCCGCGCGAAGCACGAACGCTATCTCTGGCTCGCAGCGCGGCTGAATGAACGCCCCGCAGCGGAGCGGCTGGCCGACGTCGATCGCCATGTCGGCGGTAAGCCAGCCGTAAAGCGGCTGGTCGACCTTCATCTGCCGCTGCTTGGCGGTGCTGGTCAGCCCGAGCTTGGCGCCGACGACCGGGGCGCCACGGCTCACCCGGTGAGCCACCACGGCATCCTGGACCTGATAGGCCGTCTCGACATCGAACGAGCCGGCCGTTGTCGTCAGCGCCTCGATTCCCGCGCGCTTGCCTGCCGCATCGATCAGCCGGGCCGCCATTTCGGCCGGATCGGTCATGACAGCGCCCCCGCCTGCTGGCTTGCCTTCCGTTCCGCCAGCTCGAGCGCCACGTCGATGATCATGTCTTCCTGGCCGCCGACCGCCTTGCGCCTGCCAAGCTCGAGCAGGATCTCGGCCTGGGAGACGCCGTAGCGCTGCGCGGCCCGCTCGGAGTGAAGCATGAACGAACCGTAGACCCCGGCCAGGCCGAGCGTGAGGGCGGCGCGGTCTACGATCTGCGGCCGGCGCAGCGCTGGCCTGACGATCTCCTCGGCCACGTCCATCAGGGCAAGCGGCTCGATGCCGGTCTCGATGCCCATCTTCTGACAGACGGTCACGAGAGTCTCGGTCGGGCAGTTGCCGGCCCCCGCCCCAGCGCCGGCCGTACAGCCGTCGATATGCGTCGCGCCCGCCTCCAGGGCGGCCAGCGAGATCGCCACCGACAGCGACAGGTTCTCGTGCGCGTGCATGCCGACCCCGGTCCGCAAGCCCTGCACCAGCGCGGTGATCCTGTCCCTTGCCTCCGGCACTGTCAGCGCGCCGGCCGAGTCCACGCAGTACACGATGTCGGCGCCGGACTCCTGCATCAGCCTGGCCTGAGCGAGCAGTTCTTCTGGAGCGAGCATGTGGCTCATCATCAGGAAGCCGACGGCCTCCATGCCGAGTCGCTTGGCCATGCCGATGTGTTGCTCGGCTATGTCAGCCTCGGTGCAGTGCGTGGCGACGCGGGCGACGCTGACTCCAGCGTCCGCGATCGCCTTCAGGTCATCTGCTGTCCCGATCCCCGGCAGTAGCAGGCATGCGATCCTGGCCCGTTGCGCGGTCGCCACCGCCGCATTGATCAGCTTCATCTCATCGGTGCCAGAGAACCCGTAGTTGAACGAAGAGCCGCCGAGGCCGTCGCCGTGCGAGACCTCAATCACCGGCACCCCGGCCGCGTCGAGCCCAGCGACGATGTCCGTGACCTGGGCGCGCGTGTACTGGTGCGCAACGGCATGCGAGCCGTCGCGCAGCGTGGAGTCGGTGAGCCTGAACGGCGGCGTCACGCGGGCACTCCAGCCATGCGCGCTGCCTTGGCCTCGCCGACGGCGGTCGCGGCCGCGGTCATGATGTCCAGGTTGCCGGCGTAAGACGGCAGGTAGTCTCCTGCGCCCTCGACCTCGAGCAGAACTACGACGCGGTGCGGCACGATCCCGCCCGGCGTCGCGAACGGGCCTTCCTCGATCACCGGGCGGTTCTTCAGCCGGTACCCGGGCACGTAGCGGGCCACGTCGGCGACCATCTGCTCGACCGAGGCAAGGACCGCGTCATGGTCGCTGCCCTCAGGCAGCGCGCTGAACACTGTGTTGCGCATCAGGATCGGCGGCTCGGCGGGATTCAGGATGATGATCGCCTTGCCGATGCCCGCGCCGCCGATCTCCTCCAGCGCCCGCGCGGTGGTCCTGGTGAACTCGTCGATGTTCTGCCGGGTGCCAGGCCCGGCCGAGCGGGAGGCGACAGTAGAGACCATCTCCGCGTACGGAACGGGCGCCGCCCTGGTTACCGCGGCGACGATCGGAACCGTGGCCTGACCGCCGCAGGTGACCATGTTCACGTTCGGCGCATCGAGGTGCTCGCCGAGGTTGACCGTCGGCACGACTTTCGGCCCGCGTGCCGCCGGGGTCAGGTCGATCGCCGGGATGCCAAGCCCGGCGAGCACTGACGCGTTCCGCACGTGCACGTACGCACTCGTGGCGTCGAACACCAGGTCCACGTCAGCCGCATGTTCGCGAACCCAGTCGATCCCGGTGTGCGGTGCCTGGATTCCCAGCTTCCTGGCCCTGGCCAGGCCATCGCTGGCCGGATCGATGCCGACGAGCGCCACAAGTTCGAGCGCCGGGGAGCGCAGCACCTTGATCATCAGGTCTGTTCCGATGTTGCCCGATCCGATGATCGCGCACCGCACCGTCATCCGCGCCTCCTCATCACAAGGCCGCCCGCCAGCTCATCTGCGCGCGATTGCGGGGGCTCATCATCACGCGACCCGCAGGCCAACGGGGCCGAGCCGGTCAATCTCGGCCCGGTACCGCTGCCCGGGCGCGATGTCGACGGCCGCGTGCAGCGCGCCGGTCATCACGAACTGCCCGGCGCGGAGCGAGTCGCCGAGCCCGGCCAGGGTCCGGACCAGCCAGGCCGTGGCGTGCAGCGGGCTGCCGAGCGCGGCCGCGCCCGCGCCGGTCGCGATTACCTCGCCGTCCCTGCTGAACACCATTCCAGACAGCCGCAAGTCGATGCCGCCGACCGGGACGACCGCCGCGCCCAGGACGATCGCGCCGCTGCTCGCGAGGTCGGCGATGGTATCGGCCAGCTTGATCCGCCAGCCTGCGATCCGGCTGTCCACGATCTCAATCGCCGGCGTCGCGCCGGAGACTGCCCTGGCCACATCGAGGGCGGTGCAGTCTGGCCCGGCCAGATCCTCGCCGAGCACGAGGGCGATCTCCGCCTCGACCCGGGGATGAATGAAGCCGGCCGCCGCCACCTCGGCACCGTCGGGGTGAAGATGCGAGGCCAGGACGGGGGCGAAGTCGGGGGAGTCGACCCCGAGCATGCGCTGCATCGGCGCGCTCGTCAGGCCGAGTTTGTAACCCACCACCCGGTCCCCGTCCGCCAGCAGCCGCGCCACCAGGTCACGCTGCACCCGGTAGGCGTCGGTCACCGACAAGGCAGCGTGAGTGTCGGTGAGCGGCTCGATCGGCACGCCTGCGCGCCTGGCGGCATAGAGCGCCGCGCCGAGCTCGGCAACGGCGGGATCTGACAGCACGGTCAAGAAGGTACCTCCCCGGTGCGCGCCAGCTCGCCCCAGCCCAGCCGCCTGCTGATCTGCGCGGCGCACTCAGTGACGGGCCTGGCGTAGCGGCGCAGGTTCTCGCCGTCGCGACGCTGCACCGGGCCCGCCACCGACAGCGCGGCGACCACCTCGCCGGACGGATTGCGGATCGGTGCGGCGACGGACGCGAACCCCATCTGGGCCTCGTTCACGTTCTCGGCCCAGCCGCGCGCCCTGATCCTCAGCAGCTCAGCTCTGAGCCGGTCCTGGCTGGTAATCGTGTAGGGGGTGCGCCGAGCCAGCCGCACGCCCGCTAGGCGCTGGTCAAGCTCAGCGGGCGGCAAGAAAGCGAGCAGCACCTTGCCAGAGGCGGTGGAGTGGGCCTGGCCCCTGTTCCCGATCCGGCCGAACATCCGCACCGCACCGGGACTCTCCCTGCGCTCGACGTAGACGACCTCGAGCCCGTCCAGCACAGCCAGGTGCACGGTCTGGCTGGTGACGGCCCGCAGCTGGTCGAGCGCCGCGGTGGCCGCGCTGTGCAGGCCAGAGGTCGCCTGGGCACTGGCTCCGAGAATCTGCATGGTGACGCTGAGCCGGTATGCACCGGTGTCCTCGACCCGCTCAAGCAGGCCTTCCTTCGCCAGCGTGTGCACGATCCGGTGCGCGCTGCTCTTGGCGATGCCCAGCCGGCGGGCCAGCTCGCTGACGCCGAGCTGCGGCTCGCCCCGGCCAAACTCGCGCAGCAGCCTTGCCGCGTTCGCCACACTGCTCAGCACCTGCGTACTGCCGCCGCGACGGGGAGCACCGCCGCTGCGGGTGTCGGATGGATGCGGCGCCGGGGGCGGGCTCATCGCCCTGCCGCCCGCACCGCGGCAAGCACGGCGCGGCGCACCGCCGCGTCGTCATCGCCGGTGATGGCGTCGGCCACCGCATGGTCGTCGCTGGCCAGGGCCGCGGCCAGCAGCCGCAGGCTGTGGTGCATGCCGAGGCGCTCGGCGGTGATCAGCTCATCGACCAGGTCGGCGCGCCCGGGCAGCAGTGCCCGCAGGCTCTCACCGTCCCGCGCGGCGGCCGCATGCTCATTTACCAGCGCGGTTCCCGCATGCTGCGCGTGGTGCGCGGTCAGCCCGCCGCCCGGGGTGACGGACAGGTGATAGAGGACCCCGCTGATGCCGAGTACCCGGCGCACCGCCGCGGGATCCGCGCCTTCTGTCTCGCCGATCATGCCCAGCACGGGAAGCACGACCGGGTCGTAGTAGCGGACGACCCAGCGCATCCCCTCGAGCTCATCCGGCTCGGCGACCTCCTGGCCTGTCGGCGGAGGAAGCTGGTCAGTCACCGCGATGAGGTGCAGGTGGCGTGCCGCGACCACGATCACAGTGACCCGAGTCGCGGCGAGCAGCGGCAGCGCGGCGCGGTCTCCGGGCGCGAGCAAGCCAGCGCCGCCCAGGTAGGCATGGTGCAGCGCGCGGACGTAGCCGCGCAGCTGGGCGCGCGCGTCCTCGGGACTGCCGAGGGAGGATGGCCGGTCCGGCATGCGACGACGGTAAGACCTGTGTCCCGCATGGAGGTACGTCGGTCCTATATGCGGGACACCGGATCTACCTTCCCAGCAAGCAGCCGATCCAATCCGGCAGGCCACCGGCCGGCCAGCAGGATCGGCCCGGCGAAGGAGCGAGACCGTGGGGGTGCTGCGCCTGTCCCACGTCGACATCACCGTCACCGACCTTGATCTTGCCTGCGCCTATTACACCAAGGTCATCGGCATGATTGAAGTGCAGCGAACGGCCGATTCGGTCTATCTCAAGTGCTGGGACGAGATCGATCATCATTCGCTGCGGCTGACCTACGCGCCGCGGGTCGGTTTCGACCTGATGTCGTTCAAGGTGACCAGTGACGACGACCTGGCCGAGCTCGAGCAGGCGGTGAGCCGGTACGGCTTCCCCGTGCAGCGCATCAGCCGTGGCGCCAGCGTCGGCCAGGGCGAGTCGATCCGCTTCGAGACCCCGAGCGGCCACGGCATGGAACTGGTCCGCGAGGTGGAGAAGGTGGGCGGCAGCCTGCCGAAGCTGAACCCCCGGCCATTCGTCGCCGACGCGCAGATTCAGGACACCATCGCCCCGCCCAGGATGGACCACGTGCTCGTCACGGCCGAGGAGGTCGGCGAGGCGACCAGGTTCTACGCCGGCGTGCTCGGTTTCCGAGTGACCGAGCAGCTGCTCGACGGCAACGGACATCAGATCGGCACCTGGATGGAGCGCTCGCATAGCCCGCACGACCTGGCCGTGGTCGCGGGCCCCAACGGCGGCCTGCACCATTTCGCCTACTGGCTGGACGACTGGGACCATATTCGCTCAGCCGCAGACATACTGGCCTACAACGGCATCTCGGTGGACGTCGGCCCGACCAGGCACGGCATCACCCGCGGCTCAACCATCTATTTCTTCGACCCCCTCGGCACCCGCAACGAGGTCTTCACCGGCGGATACCGGCCCGATCCTGACTTCCCGACGATCACCTGGACCCAGGACAACGCCGGCCGGGCCATTTTCTACTACGAAGGCGAACTGAACGAACGCTTCATGAAGGTGCATACCTGATGTCGATACTTCGGCTCTCCCACGTCGAGATCCGGGTCCCCGACCTTGAGCTCGCAACCGCCTACTACAGCGAGGTTGTCGGCCTGGTCGAGACCGCCCGCGAGCCGGAGCGGGTGTTCATGAAGTGCTGGGACGAGCATCAGCACCATTCGGTGGTGCTCAGCTACGCCCCGACGCACGGGCTGAACCATTTCGGTTTCAAGGTCACCGACGCCGAGGACCTCGACCACTACCAGGCCCGCCTTGAGGCGGCCGGCGTGGCCGTGCGCCGTTACGGCAGGGGTGAGTGGGGCCCAGGCCACGGTCAGGCGATCCGCTTCGCGCTGCCGAGCGCGCACCAGATGGAGCTCGTACACGGGATGGAGCAGGTCGGCAACCTGCTGCCGCGGACCAATCCGCCGCCAAGGCCGATGGGATTGATCGGCATGGCTCCGCCCAGGATCGACCACGTCTTCCTCACCGCCGAGGAGGTGGAGACCGTGACGGTGTTCCTGCGCGACGTGCTCGACTTCCGGCTGACCGAGCAGCTCGTCGGCGACGACGGATTCCAGATCGCCACCTGGCTGGAGGTCTCCCATACCTCGCACGACATCGCGCTCATCACCGGCCCCAATTCCGGCCTGCACCACTTCGCGTTCTGGGTGGACGACTGGAATGACATCCGCACGGCGGCAGACACCTGCGCGTACCACGGCGTCCACATCGAGACCAACCCCACCAGGCACGGCGTCACCCGCGGCCAGTGCCTGTACTTCTTCGACCCGTGCGGGAACAGGAACGAGGTCTACACCGGCGGGTACTGGACCGATCCGGACGCCGAGCCCACAACCTGGACCGAGGCGGAAATGGGCCGCGCGCTGTTCTATTACGACGGCGTCGTCAACCAGCGCTTCCTCACGGTGCATACATGAGCGCAACCGGACCCAGCGGCGATCTGCCCCGGACAGACCGGCCCGACGCCCCGGCTTATCTCACCAGGTACCTGAACCGGGCCGGGCCCCCGGGTGCCGCCGGTGGCGCCGGCGTCCCCGGTGCCTCAGGCTCCGGCGCGACACAGGCTGACCTGCCGCCGAGCCGCGGTGAGCCCGCGGCGCCGCTCTACCTGCGCAGTTTCCGGGCCCGGCAGGGGACGCAGGCGCTAGACAATGGCGGCGCCCCGTCGGCCGGCGAGATCGCCAGCGACCTGACCTGGCAGGGCGAGGGCCTGGGCGTCACGCCCGCGTGGGCCGAGGTCACCAGGACTAAGGAAATCGTGCCAGAGCGGCGCGACCAGGGCGCTCAAGTCGTCAGCGACGTTTATTTCGTCCGGCACGGCGAAACCCAGGGCTACTCCTCGGAATCCGGCCTCACGCCGCTCGGGTCCTGGCAGTCGCACCGCCGCGGCCAGGAGCTCGCCCGCCGGGTGATGACTGGCCACCGGGTCGTCGTGGCCTGCGCCCCGACGAACCGGGCCAGGCAGACCGCCGAGCACCTGCGCCGCGGGCTGCTCGACAACATCGTCATGTTCGGCCGGGACGCCGTCGTCGGCGAGGTGCGGCCCATGGCCGAGTTCAGGAACTTCGCGGTGGCGACCCCCGAGGGTCCGCGCGACGTCACGGCAGCGTTCCGCCTCTACCACAGGCAAATGGAGCGCTACGAGCGCATCGGGCTGGGGGAGCGGCCGGGCTGGCTGGTGGAGATCGACCGGTTCTGGGGGGTGCAGCAAGGCGGCGGTGACCCGATCACGCACTGGCTGACGATGCCGCTGCTGTACTTCGAGCCGCCGATTTCGTGCGTGCGCAGGTTCTGGTCCGGCCTCATCGGCCTGCAGCGCGAGAGCCCGGGCAACACGGTCGTCGTCGCGACCCATTCTGGCCCGATCCGCGCCTTCGCCACCTGGGCGATGGGCTACGACCCTGGCGAACCCTTCAATGCCGAGTTCGTCAGGGTCCGGCTGATCGAGGGCGGCGTGACCGCACTGGTGCTGTACCGCAACCGCGTCCAGGAGGTGCGGATCCCAGAGCCCGCCGACCTGGCCGGCGGACCTGATCGGTGGTTCGAGGAGGCAGCGTCATGAGGACCGTAGTCTGGTTCGACTCTGCGACCGAGCAGGAGCGCTCGTGCCTCGGCGGCAAGAGCATCAGCCTCAGCGAGATGATCAGCGCCGGGCTGCCAGTTCCGCCCGGATTTTCCGTGACGACGCACGCGTTCACGCTGGCGCGCGACGAGTCGGCCAGCCTGCCAGCGATCTTGGAGTGCCTGGCCGGCCTCGATCCGGCCCACCCGGCGGACGTGTCGGGCAGGGCTGCCGCCATCCGTGAGATCATCACCGGCTGGCCGGTCCCGCCGCCGGTCGAGGCCGAGATCCGGGCCGGCTACCAGCGACTGTGCGAGCTGACGGCAACCGCCGACGTGCCGGTGGCAGTGCGCTCCTCGGCCACCACCGAGGACTCGCCGGACGCCTCATTCGCCGGGGAGCACGACAGCTACCTGTGGGTGCGCGGCGCCGACCAGGTGCTGGACCACATCCGCCGCTGCTGGGCGAGCCTGTTCACTGACCGCGCGGTCTGCTACCGCGCCGAACTCGGCTACGACCAGGTCGACGCGGAGATGTGCGTGGCCGTGCAGAAGATGGTCCGCCCCAAGGCCGCTGGCGTCGCCTTCACGCTGAACCCCGGCAACGGCGACCGGTCGGCCGTGGCGATCGACAGCGCATGGGGCTTCGGCGAGGGCGTCGTCTCCGGCGCGATCACGCCGGACAACTTCCTGGTGGACAAGGTGCTCGGCTCGATCTCGCGGCGCACGGTCTCGGCCAAGACCCACGCGTACCGCCTGAGCGAGGACGGCCAGGTGCGCCTGACCGAGCTGCCGCCAGATGAGGCGGCGGCACCGAGCCTGTCTGATGCCGAGATCGGCGCGATCGCCAGGTTCGCCCGCGCAGCCGAGAAGCACTATGGCTGCCCCCAGGACGTGGAATGGGCCGTCGACGCCGACCTACCCGACGGCAGCAACATCGTCCTGCTACAGGCCAGGCCGGAGACCGTGTGGAGCAAGAAGCCTGCGGTGGTGTCCAGCGGCACCGACCCCGTGGCAAGCATCGTGAGCACCCTTATCAATCCGTTGCACGCACGCAAGCCATAACGACCGGAGGAACGCCATGCCAGATCGGTTCCCGAGCCCGTTTGAGATCCAGACCCCGCCAGGAGCAGCGGGCTGGGACAAGCTATACCTGTACTCCTCGCTGTTCAGCGAGGACCGGCGCGACTACGAGGACGCGGGGTTCTGGTTCCAGGACGGCGTGCACTGGCCCGAGGTCCTGACGCCCTGGGACGCGACGTTCCTCGAATTTGCACTCGCCTCGCTTTCGCAATACAACACGAGGCATTACCTGATACCGCCCGCGCTCGGCGTGGACTTCCGCATTCTCAACGGCTACGTCTACCTGTCGCCCGTCGGCGTGACCAACCCGGCCGAGATCGAGGCAAGAATCCCGCAGTTCCTCGAGCGGGCGGGCTACTACTTCGGCAACTGGGACCGGCTCTATGACAACTGGCTGGTCAAGATCCGCGCGCTGGTCAAGGAGATCGGCGAGATCGAGGTCGAGCCGCTGCCGGAGAAAGAAGCCATCGAGGTCATCACCGAAGGGCGCGGCTCAGGCAGCGGCCTGACCATGATGGAGAGCTACCACAAGCTCTGTGACCTGGCGCTGCGGCTCTGGCAGTACCACTTCGAGTTCCTGAACCTCGGGTACGCGGCCTACCTGGATTTCTTCGGCTTCTGCAAGCAGGCGTTCCCGTCCATCCCCGATCTAGGCATCGCCAAGATGGTCGCCGGGGTGGACGTCGACCTGTTCCGCCCCGACGACGAGCTCAAGAAGCTCGCCAGGCTGGCGGTCGACTCAGGTGTCGACGGCGCTTTCGACGCGGACAGCCCAGACGCCATCCGTGACACACTTCGCGAGTCCGAGGCTGGCCTGGCCTGGCTGACTCGCTGGGACGAGGCCTGCGAGCCGTGGTTCAATTTCTCCAGCGGCTCCGGCTTCTACCACACCGACCGGATCTGGATCGACCATGTGGAGATCCCATTCGGGTTCATCCGCGACTACATCAGCAAGCTCAGGCAGGGCACCGACCTGTCGCGTCCGGTTGCCGCCATTCATGCCGAGCGTGACCGCATCGTCACCGAATACAGGGAACTGCTTTCCTCCGATGCGGACAGGGAGGCGTTCGACGCCAAGCTCGGCCTGTCCCGCACCGTTTTCCCATATGTAGAGAATCACAACTTCTACGTCGAGCACTGGGCGCACTCGGTGCTGTGGCGCAAGATGCGCGCGTTCGGCGACGCCTTCGTCAAGGCGGGCTTCTTCGCCCAGGCGAACGACATCTTCCTGCTCAAGCGGGACGAGGTGCCCGAGGCCCTGTGGGACATGTACTCGGCGTGGGCCGTCGGCACCGAGCCACGGGGCGGCAGGTACTGGCAGCCGGAGATCGAGCGCCGCAAGCGGATACTCGATGCGCTGCGGGAATGGAACGCACCGCCGGCTCTCGGCGTGCCGCCCGAGGTAGTGACCGAGCCGTTCACGGTCATGCTGTGGGGGATCACCTCGGACAGCGTGGCCGGCTGGCTGCGCGCGTCCGAGCAGGGCGCCGACGGCGCGGTCTCCGGCTTCGGCGCATCGCCAGGCATGGCCGAGGGCCGCGCGCGGGTCATCTACTCAGCCGACCAGATCGGCGAGGTTGAGGCTGGCGAGGTACTGATCGCGCCGCTGACCGCGCCAAGCTGGGCCCCGATCTTCGGCAAGATCGTCGCGACCGTGACCGACGTCGGCGGCATGATGAGCCACGCCGCGATCGTGTGCCGGGAATACGGCCTGCCAGCCGTGACCGGCACCGCGTTCGGAACCGCCAGGATCAAGACCGGCCAGCGGGTCCGCGTCGACGGGAACGCCGGCACCGTCACCGTCCTGGATTGACCGGAAGGACCGCAGCCATGCTCACCGTCGAACAAAACGAGGAACTGACCAGGGTCGGCCCGGGCACCCGGATGGGCGCGCTGCTGCGCCGGTACTGGTATCCGATCGCGTTCGAGCAGGACTTCGACGCCAGGCCGAGCAAGACTGTCCGGCTGCTCGGCGAAGACTGGACCCTGTACAAGACCCCGTCAGGCCGGTACGGCATCATCGCCGAGCGCTGCCCGCACCGGCGCGCGTCGCTCACTTACGGAGTGGTGCACTCCGATGGCATCCGGTGCGGTTACCACGGCTGGCGCTTCGGGTTCGACGGCCAGTGCCTTGAGCAGCCGGCCGAGAGCGACAACTCCAACTTCCGCGCCAGGGTCAGGGCCAAGGCCGGCCATGCTCAGCCGCTCGGCGGGATGGTGTGGGTGTACATCGGTCCGGCACCCGTGCCCGAGCTGCCGCGGTTCGACGTCTACGTGCTCGACGGCATCCGCGACGTCGGTTTTACCACCTTGCCGTGCAACTGGCTGCAGATCATGGAGAACTCGGTTGACCCGCATCACGTCGAGTGGCTGCACGGTAACTATTTCGAGTTCCTCGGCCAGATCAGCGGCTTCGATGCGCCGAAGTCGTTCCAGAAGAAGCATTTGAAGGTGGCCTTCGACGCGTTCGAGTACGGCATCATCAAGCGCCGCGTGCTCGAAGGCCACAGCGACGAGGACGACGACTGGAAGATCGGCCATCCAATGGTGTTCCCTTACGGCATGCGGGTGGGCGGCCAGTGGGTGGACCAGATGCAGATCAGGGTGCCGATCGACGACACCCACACGTGGAAGCTGTTCTACACGCTGCATCACCCGGAGGGCGGCGGTTGGGAGCACCAGGACCGGCCCGTGGTGTACGAATTCCCCTGGCGGCGCGAGGACGGCACGCTGATCACCGACTACGTGGAGGGCCAGGACATCATGGCCTGGGTGTCGCAGGGCGAGATCGTCGACCGATCCACCGAGCACCTCGGCCGCAGCGACGCCGGCGTGTCGATGCTGCGCAAGATGTTCAAGGAGAACATGCAGATCGTCGACGACGGCGGCGACCCGCTCGGCACGGTCCGTACCCTTCACAAGATCATCAACCTGCCGTGCGAGAAGGACAAGTTCGGGGCGGGAACGGCCTTCATTGACCAGTGGATCAACGGCGGCTCGATGCGGTATGCCCCGATCAGGAAAGAACTGCTCGCGCTGCACAGGGCCGCGGCCGCCGCGAGGGACAAGGCGGCCGCCGGTGGCTGAGGCCAGTCCGCGCGCTGATCGGCCCGGCCCGCCAGCGGAGCGCCATCTCCTGCCCGCCGACCCGCACCGGCTGCCGCCGCCAGGGGAGTGGTTCGCGCCCGACGCCGAGCGTCACCTGCTCGACCGGCCGCGGTTCTGCCCGATGTGCGGCGTCGGACTGGACAGGGGCCTGGTCTCCGAATCCTGGGCAGCTGACCGGCGGATCTTCTTCACCTGGTGCGCGGGCTGCGACTGGATGGGCGACGTGGTCCGCTACTGCCGGGTTGCCATCGACGAGCCAGAACAGTGACATCGACGAGCAGCAGCGTGGCAGGGAACCACAGGGCGCTCGTACTCGACTTCGGCGGGCCGGTCCTGCTGACCCCGTTCGAGCTCGCGGAGCGAACCGAGCGCAGGCTTGGCCTGCCCGCGGCCAGCCTGCCGTGGACGGGGCCGTTTAACGTCGACGCCGACCCGCAATGGCGGGACGTGACCTCCGGCGCCGTCGCCGAACGCCGCTACTGGGCGAACCGCGCCACCGAGTTCGGCGCCCTCACCGGGCAGGCAGCCGATGTCAGGACCATGATCCGCGCGATGTACGCCGAGAGCGAGGACGTGCTCGTACGCGCGGGCGCCAGAGCGCTGATGACCGACGCCCGCGCCGTCAGGCTGCCCGTTGGCATCTTGACCAACGACCTCGGCGCGTTCCACGCCCAGTCCTGGATCGACAGCCTGACGGTGCTCAGGCTGGCCGACGTGCTGGTCGACGGGTCGCACCTGGGCATCCTGAAGCCCGACCCGCGGATCTACCTGCTGATGAGTGGCAAGCTCGGCGTCGAGCCAGCCGACGTCGTGTTCCTCGACGACCAGCCGGTCAACCTGGCTGGGGCGACGGCAGTCGGCATGACAGCCGTCGCCGTCGACGTCACCGACCCGGATGCGGCGTTCGCGGAGGCTCGGTCCCTGCTCGGCCTGCCCGGACCGCGCTGAAGGAGCTACGGCAGCCACCAGGTCTGGTTCTTGCCACTGTGCGTCCTCGCGTTGATGCAGCCGGTGACATTCACCTGGGTGCCCGCCGCGAGGCTCGAATTTGGGTCGGTCAGGCATTTGCCGTCGGCCTTGTTACGCAGCTGACTGAGGCCAAAAACCGACCATTGCTGTGTCTTCTGCGCGGCGCACGTCCGGAGCACGATGCCCGGGCTGGCGGCGGAGGTGGAGGAGATCGCCGCGCAGAGCGACCCCGAGCGCAGCTTGCCGCCGCTAACCGACCACTGCTGACTCGCCGCGCCGCTACCGCAGTTGGCGATGACCACCTTGCCCCCGACGGCCTGCCTGGAGTGCACCAGGCACTCGCCGAGAAGCGCGCTGGTCACTGTGCCCGCCAACAGGTGGGTGACCGCGGTCTGAGCAGGGTCGATAGACGGGGTATAGACGTCCTGGTCGTAGGACGACCACGGCGCGAAGGTCGTTCCGCGTCCGGACGCCAGGTAAGCCACCCCGGCGTTGCAGACGGGATTGAACGCGCACGCGTCGCTGGTTCCCGACGCGGCCGAGCTGTTGAGCTGCCAGAGGCCGCGGTCGTAAGACACCGTCCCCTGCGGGCACTGCACCGGTTGGCCTTGGACAAAGTCGCCGTGCCCGACTGCCTTGCCCGCCGCGTTGTCGCAGACGTAAAGCTTCGGGTCGCCGGCGCTTTCGGCCGCGCAGATCGCTGCCGCCGTGACCAGGTCTCCGGCGAAGTAGCCGTTGTTGGCCCAGCCCGCCTGCGTCGCGTAGCGAACGCAGGTGCTCGACGCCGTCGCCGCCTGCGCGGCCGTGCGCGGCGATATTCCGGTCAGCGGCGCGATCAGGCCAGGTCCGTGCAAGGCCACGCCCGGGCGGGCGTCGGCCGCCGGCCGGGCCGGCCCGGGCGCGGACGGGTGGGCACCTGCCGCGTAGGCGGGGACGGCGATCGCGAATCCGGTGACGGCAATCAGAGTCACGATCTTGACGATCAAGGACAACTGAACGGGAAATACCCTAAGTCGCTTTGTTCGGCTCATTTAGCCGAGTCTATCGCTCAGGCGCGCTCAAAGGTCAGCTGATTCACTGGCGACAGCTCGATGGAAGTGGCCAGAACCTCGGCCGCTATCCAGTCCCGGTAGCCGAGCAAGTCGGCGTCGGAGGACGGCAGCCACAGCACGATCCGGTCGGACAGGCCCAGGCCCGCCTTCTTGCGCATGGTGTTGACCTTGTGGATCAACTCGTACACCCGGCCTTCGCGCCGCAGTTCATCATCCAGCCTGGTGTCCAGCGCGACCGTCACGCCCTCGTCAGACGCCACGGCCCACCCGGCCTTCTCGAGTCGCTCAACGACGACCTCCTCCGGCTCGAGCACGAAGCCCATCACCTCGAACCTGCCGCCGTCGAGCTCGCGGAACTCGCCAGCGTCGAGCGCCTTCTTCACCAGCGGCATGCTGGCTCCCAGGCGCGGCGCGACCACGGGGAAGTTCGGCCGCACCCGCAGCCCGGTCGTCTCGATCCGGTCTAGGGCGACGTGCTTGACCCGCAGCTCGCCGGCGATTTCGGCGAGGTAGTCCTCGATGCCGTCGGCGCCCTCGACGATCAGTGTGCGCAACGGCTGGCGTACCGGCAGCTTGAACTGCGCCCTCGCGCGGCGGCCCAGTTCGACGACCTGGCGGACGATGGCAACGTTCGCGACCAGCCGGTCATCGATCTGGCCGGCCTCCGGCCAGCCGGCCAGGAACACTGACTCTGGCGCGTCCGGGCAGACGGCCACGACCAGTGATTGCCACATGTGCTCGGCCAGGAAGGGCGCCACCGGTGCGATGACCCGCACCGACTGCACCAGGCTGGTCCACAGCGTCCGCAGCGCCGCTTCGTCGCTGTTCCAGAACCGGCGCCGGGAGCGCCTGATGTACCAGTTGGACAGGTCGTCCAGGTACGACTCGAACGCGCGGACCACGTTGACCGTCAGGTACCGCTCGTAGCCGCTAGTGGCGTCGGCGACCAGCCGGGCCGTACGAGCGAGCAGCCACCGGTCGAGCAACTGCATGCCCGGCCAACGGTCGGCGCCTGCGGCGTCCTGGCCGGTAACCGCGAGATCGGACAAGCTGGGCGTGAAGTCCGAGGTATTCGCGTAACTCGCCAGGAATGAGACACTGTTCCACAGTGTGAGGAGCTTGCGGAGGATCTCCTTCCCAGGGCCGAACCCGAACAGCAGGTTCTGGTTCGGCGGCTGCTGGCAGTACTGCCAGCGCATGACGTCCGCGCCCATCCGCGCGAATGCCTCGTCGGCGGTGATCGCGTTCCCCCACGACCCGTGCATCTCGCGGCCATGCTCATCCAGCATCTTCTCGTAGCCGAGTACCTGCCGGTACGGCGCGCGGCCGGTCAGCGTAACCGACATGAACAGCTGAGAGTAGAACCACAGCCTGATCTGCTCGCGCATCTCAGAGACCCAATCGGCTGGGAACCACTGCTCCCAGTAGCCGTGGTCGGGCAGGTCGGCGGTGGTCTGGCCCTTGGCCGCACCGGTCGCGTAGCCCTCCTCGATGAACTCGGGGTTCTCCCAGCCCAGCGTCGAGAATGGCACGATGCCCGCGTCCAGCCAGACATCACCGACTTCAGTGATCCGCTGCACCTCGCGATCACACTCCGCACAGCGAATCCTGATCGCGTCGATCCACGGCCTGCGCAACTCCTTCAGCCCGGTCAGCGGCGTGGTAGCCCGCTCCGCGAGTTCAGCGCGGGAGCCGATTACGTTCAAGTGGCCGCACGGACACGGGTAGAAGGGCAGCGGCAGGCCGTAGTACCTGCGCCGGGAGATATTCCAGTCCGACATGTTGACCAGCCAGTCGTCCATCCGGCTGCCCATGTACACGGGGGTCCACTCGACGTCGCGGTTCGCCTGCCGCAACGGCTCCCTGATCGCATCGACAGAGATGAACCAGTCGTCGGACACCCGGAAGATCAATGGCGTATGGCAGCGCCAGCACTCCGGATAACGGTGCGTGATGTGGCCGGACCTAACGAGCAGCGAGCGTTGCCGCAGGTCATTGATGATCTGGTCGGCAGCCTCCGAGGTGGACATGCCAGCCAGCCAGCCGTATTCGGGGTAGAACCTGCCTGACTCGTCGACGGGACTGAGCACGGCAAGGTCATGGGCTCTGCCGAGGTCGAAGTCTTCGGCGCCGCAGCCCGGCGCGATATGCACGATGCCAGTGCCGTCCTCCATCGAGACCTCGTCCCAGCCCACGACGCGATGCTCGACGCCGCCGCCGGGTGGCAGGTAATCGAAGGGGCCGCTGTACCGCCAGCCGACAAGCTCGGAGCCCGGCAGCACCTCGGTGAACGTCTCGCCCTGGGCGCGCTGTACGGCCATCCAGTCACCGCTGGCGGTCCGGCCGTACTCGGCGTCCGCTCGGACCGCGGCCGCCACGTTCGCCGGCAACGTCCACGGCGTCGTGGTCCAGATGACCAGCGCTTCGCCGGGCCGCTCGAGCAGCGGCAGGCGGACGAACAGCGACGGGTCGGATCGCTCGACATAGCTGCCGACCAGCTCATGGGCCGAGATCGAGGTACCGCACCGCGGGCACCACTCGGTCGGCCGGTGCCCCATGTACAGCCAGCCCCGCTCGTGCACGACGCGCAGGAACTTCCAGATGTACTCGATGTTCGTATCGGAGAAGGTGTAGTAGTCCTTGCCCCAGTCCATCCACTGGCCGAGCCTGACCGAGCCGGCGATCAGGTCGGCGGCAGACTTCTCCACGACCTCTCGGCACTTGGCCGCGAACGCTTCGAGTCCGTACTCCTCGATTTCCCGCTTCGAGTTGAGGCCTAGCTCCTTCTCGACGCCGACCTCGATCCACAGGCCCTGGCAGTCAAAGCCGTTCTGGTAGCGCTGGTCGAAGCCGCGCATCGCCTTGTAGCGCTGGAAGGCATCCTTCAGCGTCCGGCCCCACGCCGTATGCACGCCGAGGACCTTGTTCGCAGTGACCGGCCCGTCGATGAAGCTGAACCTCGGGCCCCCCGCATTGGCGACCCTGACCTTGGCGAAAATGTCCTGACGATCCCAAAAATCGAGGATCGCGCGCTCCAGCGAATCAGCGTCTGGCTTATCAGACAGGACAGGGAACATGGGCCGGAGTCTATCGTCCTCGCCGACCTTCACCGGCCGGCCTCATCGCCCGCCGGGGCCGGGGCGGCCGCCGTCCCGTGTGCTACCCGCGAGTGATTAGGCCGCGCAGGTAGGCGGCCTGGCCCGCGTGCTGGGCGTCGTCATCGATGACGCTGATCAACCGGACGCCGAGCGTCACGGGAGGATCCCAGCGGCGGTCAACGATCCGGTCAAGGTCAGCGTCAATGAGCGTGCCGACGAAGCTGAGCGACTGCTCGAAGACGGCGTCGTGATATCCGGTCAGCAGGTCGGCCGACTCAACCCTGACCGCTCCGACCTCATCTGCGGTGTGTCCCCAGCCGGTTGCCGCCTTGTCAAACGGAAGGCCGAACCTGTCGGCCCAGCCCGCGGCGGTCCACACCTGCTCCGTGCCGGCAACCTCGGAGACGTGGTCGTCCTGCACCCTGGTCAGGTGCCAGATCAGCCAGCAGATCGAATTGGCCGAAGGCTGCGGGCGCCACGCAAGCTGCTCGGGCGTCAGGCCCCTGGTGACATCATGAACCACCTCGCGGACCCTGCCGAGCGCATCAGCAAGCAGTTCGGCCGTTGTCATCGGGTAAAAACCCCTTCCGGTGAGCTCTCGCTGTAATCCTCGCCAGTAGTAGAGCAGAAATCACTCTCCAAGGAGCAGATCATGGCGCCGAGGCGCAGCAGTATCGAGATCAACCCCCTGTTCTCCCGGCCGGGAGAAGCCACCGAGCGTCCCAGGTTCGCGCTCGCCGACGACCCGATGCTGCCGGAGACCGCGTATCAGGTAGTGCACGACGAGGCGATGCTCGACGGGAATGCCCGCCTGAACCTGGCGACGTTCGTCAGTACCTGGATGGACCCGGCCGCGTCGAAGTTGTATGCGGAGGCGTTCGACAAGAACATGATCGACAAGGACGAGTATCCGGCGACGGCCGAGATCGAGAGCAGGTGCTGGAAGATCCTGGCCAGGCTGTGGCACGCCCCCGAACCGCACGGCGCGATCGGCACGTCGACGATCGGCTCGTCGGAGGCCTGCATGCTCGGCGGGCTGGCACTCAAACGCCGCTGGCAGCAAGCCCGCCGTGCGGCAGGCAAGCCGACCGACAGGCCCAACATCATAATGAGCTCAGCGATCCAGGTTTGCTGGGAGAAGTTCGCCAACTACTGGGACGTGGAGGCCAGGCTGATACCGATCACCGAGGAGCACAGAACACTCGACGGCCACGACCTCGCCTCCTACGTCGACGAGAACACCATCGGCTTGGTCGCGATCATGGGTGTCACCTACACGGGCATGTACGAGCCAGTTCGCGCGATCGCTGCCGCGCTTGACCGGATCCAGGCCGATACCGGCCTGGACATCCCGATTCACATCGACGGCGCTTCTGGCGCCTTCATCGCCCCGTTCCTGCAGCCCGAACTCGAGTGGGATTTCAGGGTGGACCGGGTGCATTCGATCAGCACAAGCGCTCATAAGTACGGCCTGGTCTACCCGGGCCTCGGGTGGGTGGTCTGGCGGTCAGCCGAGTACCTGCCGCAGGACCTGGTCTTCAAGGTCAGCTACCTCGGCGGCTCGATGCCGACGTTCGCGCTGAACTTCTCCCGGCCCGGCGCCCAGGTGCTGCTGCAGTACTACAACTTCCTGCGCCTCGGCCGCGAGGGATACCGGTCGGTGCAGCAGGCTTCGCACGACGTGGCCAGGCACCTCGCCGACGAGATTGCCAGGATGGCGCCGTTCGAGATCTGGGGCGACGGACCGGACATCCCGGTCTTCGCGTGGCGGATGAAGCACGCCTACACCGACAAATGGGACCTGTACGACCTGGGCAATCAGCTGCGCCAGCGCCGCTGGCTCGTCCCTGCCTACCCGATGCCCGACGACCTGTCCGACCTGACCGTGCAGCGGATCGTGGTCCGCAATGGCCTGTCAATGGATCTCGCCGATGCCCTGTGCGATGACATCGCCGACTCGGTCAGGTACCTGGACGGCCTGGACGGCCCGCTGCCGCACGAGGGCAGGAAAACCAGCGCCTTTTATCACTAGCCCGATAGCACTCCGTCCCTGGTCAGCGGCAGGGATCGGAGCCGCAGGCCGGTCGCGTCGAAGATCGCCGCCGCGATCGCCGGGGCCACGGCAATCATCGGCGTCTCGCCAGCGCCGGCCGAAGGAAGATCGGGACGGTCGAGCAGAATGACTTCCACCGGCGGGATGTCGGCCAGCCGCGGTACCCGGTACGCGGAGAACGAGCCATTGGAGATCACGCCGCCTGTGAAGCTGATCGCCTCGAACATTGCGCCGCCGAACGCCATTACCGTGGCGCCCTCTACCTGGTTCCTGACGGTTTGCGGGTTCACGAGCGCGCCGCACTCATAGCCCGTGACCAGTCCCGTTACCCGTACCTGCCGCCCGGGCGCGATGACCACTTGCGCCGCGGTCACCACCCGGCCGTCCTTCTCGAGGCCGCAGGCGATGCCGATGCCCATGCCTGGTATCGGGTCGCGATCGGCCTCCCAGCCGATGTGGGTGGCGACCGCCAGCAAGACGGCTGCCAGCCTGTCATCGGCCAGGTTATGGAGCCTGAACTCAACCGGATCAGCCCCCGTCCCGAGGGCGAGTTCGTCGATCATCGACTCCCTGGCGAAGTTGTTCGCCGTCGCCGCGAGCGCCCGGTAGGACGCCTGGGGGAGCGGGCTGTCGGCTGGCTGGTACTCCAGCCGACGATCGGCCGCCCGGTACGGCATGCCGATCCCCGCGGCGCCCGCGTTGATGTTCAGGTGCGTCCACCCGGACAGTGTTCCCTTCGCGGTGACGCCAGCGGCGATGTCGATCACGGCCGCGGGCCGCAGCGTGCCTACGGTGAACTCCTCGTGCCGGCTCCAAGCGACCCGGACCGGCCGACCCGCGTGCCTGGCCAGGACGGCCGCTTCGATAGCGATCCCGGCGGCGTGCTTGCCGCCGAACCCACCGCCCGTCGGCGGGACGATCACTCGGACGTCATCCTCGCCGACCTCCAGCGCGGCCGCGAGCTGCGCCCTGACCGGGAACGGCGTCTGGGTGCCGGTCCACACCGTCACCCGGCGGTCGTTCCAGGCCGCTAGGGCCACCCTGGTCTCCAGCGCGGCTGGTGCGATGTAGGCGGTCGTGTAGGTCGCCTCAAGCCGGACCACCGCGCTCTCCAGTGCGCTCGCCGCCGAGCCTTCCTGCTCATCGAACGGCCCGCCCCAGCGTCCTGGCCCGCCACGCGACGGGTGGGCGCGCAGGTAGCTGGCAAGCTCACCATCTGACGGCGCAGCCGGAGCGTCCCAGGTGGCCGCAGCCTGCAGCGCGGCCGCAGTGGCTGTCGCCGTTGCGGGATCGGCCGCGACCACCCCGGCAAGCCCTGCTGTCCGGACGACGACGATGTCGGACCGCCTCGGGAGTGCTGGCGGGTTGAGCGAGCGAAGCGTCGCCCCAGGGACCGGAGGGCGCAGCACGGCGCCGTGCCACATTCCCGGCTGGCTGAGATCGGAAACGAACCGGCGCGTGCCAGTCACGGCCGCCACTGTGCCGGGCGGCATGTGCGGGTGCCCGGCCAGTTTCCAGCTGGCCGGATCGGATAGGGGAGGCTCGCCAGCGACGTGCTCTACTCGTCGCTCGCCTGGCCTGACGGGCAGCACCGTGCGCGCGTACGCGGCCGTCTTGCGCAGCACCGCGCCCGCGTCGGGCATCGACCGGCTGCCGAAGGTTCCCATGTCGTACGGGCACAGGTCGGTATCGCCCATGGCCAGCCGCACCCGGCCGGGTGGCACGCCCATCTCCTCGGCGACGAGCACGCGCAGAGCCGTCGTGTTGTCCTGCCCGACGTCGACCTTGCCGGTGAACGCCGTGACCAGCCCGTCGGCGTCGACATGCAGCCACGCACTTGTCGCCGTGCTCCAGGCGCCAAGATCGGCCGGCGGGGGAGTCAGCACCACGACGAGGCCATCGCCGAGAATGCCGAACCAGTCACGGTCGGCCGGATCGGTCATGTCCCACGGCCGCTCCGGCCGGTGCTGCGGCGATCCGGGGAGCGGCGGTGCCCACCGGTCGGCGTCCGGGCCATTGCCCGGCCCGCGCAGCCTGTCCTCAGGCGCGGCGAACCCGGTGTCGCTTCCCGCTAGCTCGGTGTCTTCGCTGACCGGCGCCGTGTACCCGTCCGCGAGCTGCGCGGCCCGGTGCACGGCGCGGCGGATCCGCGGGTATGTGCCGCACCGGCAGATCTGCCCCGCCAGCGCCGCGTCGATCGCGGCGTCGCCAGGATGCGGATCACGCGCCAGGAGCGCGGTCGTCGTCAGGATCATCCCCGGCGTGCAGTAGCCGCACTGAGCGGCGCATTCATCGGCGAACGCCTGCTGAACCGGGCGCAGCCGCGGCGTCGTCGGTACCCCGGGGGCCCGGCCGCCTGGCTGGAGGCCCTCGATCGTGGTGACCTCGCGGCCGGCCACCGAGGCTGCCGCTCGCTGGCACGAGGTGACCGGCTCGCCGTCAACCAGCACCACGCACGCGCCGCAGGCGCCCTCGCCGCAGCCCAGCTTCGGTCCGGTCAGGCCAAGACTGTCGCGGAGCGCCGTCAGCAGCACCATGGACTCGGGCACCGACGCGGTGTTCCCGTTGACGGTCAGCGTGACGTTCCCTGACACGCCAGGGGCGGAGCTCGCCATTACCGCCGCTCAGCCGCCAGCCATGGCGCCGACGACCAGCAGCGGCTCGCTGCCGGCCAGCACCGATGCGGGCAGCGGGAAGTCGGCCGGCTCGTGCGACAGGTCCTCCATGCAGGCGAAGAACCTGACGAACGCCCGGCGCCGCCCGGTACGGTGATCGCGGATCGTGCCTCGGAGCACTGGATACCTGGCCTCAAGCGCGTCGAGCGCGTCACCCAGAGTTACCACTGCGGGCGGTTCTGCTCCGAGGTCGAGCCTCACCTCCCCGCTCACCCCGGCCAAGGTTCGCAAATGCGCGGGAAGTTCGACCCTGATCATGACAGGGTCTGAACCTCCACCGAGAGCACGGACGGCAAATCCCTGACGATGGCCGACCAGGAGTCGCCGCTGTCCGCCGACGCGTACACCTGACCGCCCGTCGTCCCGAAGTAGACGCCGCAGTCGTCAAGCGCGTCCACGTCCATGGCGTCACGCAGCACATTGACGTAGCAGTTCTCCTGCGGCAGGCCGTCGGTCAGCGGCTCCCACTCGTTGCCGCCGGTCCGGCTGCGGAATACGCGCAGCCTGCCATCGGGCGGGAAGTGCAGCGAGTCGCTCGTGATCGGCACAACGTAGACCGTCTCGGGCTCATGGGCGTGCACGCTGATCGGGAAACCGAAGTCGGTCGGCAGGTCACCGCTGATCTCGCGCCAGTTCGCGCCGGCGTCATCGCTGCGCATGACGTCCCAGTGCTTCTGCATGAACAGCACGTCAGGCCGGGACGGGTGCATGGCGATCCGGTGCACGCAGTGACCGACCTCGGCCTCGGGGTCGGGGATACCCTCGGACTGCAGTCCGTTGTTGACCGGACGCCAGTTCTCGCCCGAGTCGTCGCTGCGGAACGCGCCCGCCGCTGAGATGGCAGCGAACATCCGGCCCTCGCGGGTGGGGTCGAGCAGGATCGTATGCAGGCACATTCCACCCGCACCCGGCTGCCACTGCGAGCCGGTCTTGTGATTGCGCAGGCCGGGCAGTTCCTGCCAGTGCTGCCCGCCGTCGACGGAGCGGAACAGCGCTGCGTCCTCTACGCCGGCGTAAACCGTATCGGGGTCGTGCAGCGAAGGTTCTAGGTGCCAGACCCTGGCGAATTCCCACGGGTGTGGCGTGCCGTCGTACCACTGGTGCGTGCCAGGGACTCCGTCATAGCTGAACTCATTGCCGACTGCCTGCCAGCTCTGGCCGCCGTCGTCGGAGCGCTGGATCTGCTGGCCGAACCAGCCCGTGGACTGCGACAGATACAGCCGGTCGGGGTCGGCCGGGGAACCTTTGGCGTGGTAGATCTCCCAGCCAGCGAAGTGCGGGCCGCTCACATCCCACACATTTCTTGCGCCGTCGGACGTCAGCACGAAGGCGCCTTTGCGCGTGCCGACCAGTACTCGCACTCCGGTCATCAACAGCTCCAGGTGTCTGTCAGAAAGCATCGGCCTTCAGCCAAGCTGGAACAGACAGACTACCCCGCCGAGATTAGACGCTCGGATACGCCCTCGTCGGCCATGCCGCCAGATTGATCCGGCCGGTCAGTATCCGGTGCCGCCGTATCCGGGCTGGCCGTACGGATCCACGGCGTAGGGGTCGGCACCTGCGTAGCCATCGGTCTCGTGGACTGGGGTCTCGTGGACTGGGGTCTCGTGGACTGGGGCTGGGTACCCGGCGGGGTCATAGCCACCTGCCTGAGGCGCCGCGTCTTGATAGCCAGGCGGCTGCGGAGCCGGCGCCGGGTACGCCGGATAGCCGAGGTCGCCTTGCCCGCCAGGCAGCGACCCGCCGAAACTCGGCTCGGCACTACCCGGGTAGCCACCAGCCTGGTACCCGGGCTCGGGAGGCAGGTGCGTGCCGGAGTAGGAACCCGATCCGGAGTACCCCTGATAGCCTCCGGCCGGGTCCTGATACCCGCTGTCATAACCGGACGTCGGGGCGGGCAGCGAGTAGCTGCCAGAACCGGGGTAGCCGGCACCGGGGTAACTCGCCGAGGTCGAGTCGGGCGGATAGCCCGGCAGCGCGGCCCGGTAGGCACCGGCTCCGGCCTCGGTGCGATAGCCGGGGAGGTCCGAACTCGGATAGCTAGCTGGAGCGTCCTGACCGCCGTAGCCGCCTGTTCCTGCCGGACTGCCGGGCATAGGAGGCAGGTAACCGGCGGCCGAGGTGCCGCCGGGTGGATAGCTAATCGGTGCGTGATAGCCACTGACGGGTGCGCTGTGCGGCGGCTCGGCCGGAACCGGATGGCCGCCGATAGCGTCAGCCGGTAGCGAGACAGTCGGCATCGAGTAGCCTCCGGTCGCCGGCTCGTAGCCAGCCACGCTCGCGTCCGGCATCTGGTAGCTGGCTGGAACAGCCGGGCCGTAGCCGGGAGACGAGCGGTCGGCGGCTGAATTCGGGTAGCCGGCTGTCGTCGCCTCGAAATCGGAGCCGCCAGCATCGGACCGGGGGTAACCGCGGCTGGCGCCCTCGAGCCCGCTGACTGACTCGACCCGCGGCACGGCCGGATAGGCCGTGTGCGGCTCAGCCTGCGCGGCAGGCCGGCGTCCGCCATTCCGCGTCGCCTGAAGGGCGACAGGTTCCCGGCTGGCCGGCATGCGGGCGTCTGAGGCGGCCCTGGTCCTGCGGTAGGACCGGCTGTCGTCGGCCTCGATCCTCGGAAACGACGGGCTTGTCAGCGGGTCGTCATCGGCAGGGGCGCGCCCCGCAACCCCGGGCGCGGCAGCCCCGGGCCTAGCAGCAGCGGGCCCAGCAGCAGCGGGCCTGCCAGCCGCCGCACTCCGGTCGGCCGTCTCGGGCCGGTCGAATGCCGCGACCCTGGCGGATGCAGCCAGGTCGGGTTTGCGGGCCACCGCTGGGAGAAGCGCCTGGCCGGGCTGGCGCTCCCGGCGATTCGGCTGCCTGACCGCCAGTTCCGAGCCTGCGCTGGCGTCCTCACGCTCGTGGCGATCCGGGTCGGGTCGTGCGTCCTGACGCGACTCACCGCCCTGCGCCCTTGACCCCTGCCCGGATGGGACGGACGTAGTGAGCGGCTTGTCTGAGGCGAGTTCAGCCCAGTAGTCGACGTCGGAGAGCTCATCCCATTCGTTGGTCGGCCAGTCGCCATCGCTGTCGCGCTTGCTCTTGCCCTGGCGGGGCTTCACCGCCGGAAGCAACTCACCGCGTTCGGACCGAGCGCCATTCTTGCGCGAATCGGGTCGTGCGTTCGGGCGCGTAGCATCCCGCCGGTCCCGGTCGTCATGATCGCCGATCTCCCGTACGCTCGCAGCCGGACGTGCCTGCATGCGGTCCCTCTCATCACGGCTGTCGCGCGAACCACGGCTATCGCGCGAACCACGGCTGTCGCGATCGTCACGATGGTCCAGGGTCTCGCGGCGGCCGGCAAAGTCGGCCTCGTCGTGGCCGCCGAGCCGGTCCCTGTCATCGCGGCGCTCGCGGCCGCCCGCGGTCTCGCGCTCGTAGACCCTCGTCGCGGCGGTGACCCGGCCTGGCTGACTGTCAAATTCTTCCGCTCGCCGGCTCGTGCCACGGCTAGGCCGAGAATGGCCTGACCTAGCGCTGGCAGCAATGGGTTCGCTGATATCCGCGTGGCCCCCCCGGCCTATCCGGACCGCGCGCCGATCCCGCTGTGGCGCCAGGTCCCGGTCGCCGCGTGGCATCTCGCCGCCGCGTGCCATCTCGCCGCCGTCGTCTCGCCAGCCGCGATCCTGGCCGCCACGGGTAGCGCCACGCCGATCTGGCCCCCGTTCCCCGCTGTAGCTCGCGCCCGGTCTGGCGGCGCCGACCCGCTCCCTGCGTGGCTCGTCAGGCATTTCGTCATCGTGACGTGGGCGCGGGCGCGCCTGCTGTTCGCGGGGCGGGTGGGTGCCGCGGCTGCGCACACGACCGTGCTCGGCAGGAGCGTCGTCGTCGAAGTCGTCGTCGTCGTCAGCTCGCAGGTAACGCATCCCAGTGAGGACGACGATCACAATCAGGGCGACCACGGCTGCCAGAATGATCAGCACGGTCTTGGGCATTGGACCATCCATCGCGGCGTATGGCCTTGGATGACGCTCGCACGGCCCCCGCGCGGCCATTACGCGAGCGTCCCTGATGCCGCGAGCGCCCTGGACTGATCACAACCCAGGCGTATCGTTAAATGTCAATTGTGTCGGAGCGCTATGGTCTGTGTCAGGAGATTCGAGAAGTTTACCCGGCTCTGTTTACCCTCAGTGACCTCCTGGCAACTGTCTGCCTTTCACCGTGAGCCGACCCACGGCGATTACGTGCCGTGCTATCGCGGACCAGGCCGCATGCAGGCCGGTACCGTCCGGCAGCTTGAGGTACGCATCCAGCGCATAGACCGTGAATCTATACGTATGGACCGCGCCGTCCTTAGGGCACGGCGGGTCGTAGCGAGCCGTGCCCGCACTATTCTGTGCCTGCCTGGCACCGGTCGGGAGCCGGTTCTGCGCAATAGCTGTTGTGGTCGGGCTGATGTCGAACACGATCCAGTACACAAACGGGGTAATCGGCGCCTGGCCGTCGTCCACGACGACCGCGAACGATCGTGGCTGCTGCGAGAAGGCTCCCGACCAGTAAAGGGGCGGACTGAGACCCGGGCCTGCGCAGGTGTATTGCGGCGGCAGCGGAACGGCTGTCCTGAATTCTGGGCTCGTCACGGTCATTGACGCGGGCGCGACCTGCCGGGAGCCGCTCAGGCCGCCCAGCAAGCCGCAGCCGCTTAGCAACGGCGCCACGATCGTCACGGCAGCAAGTCCCGATAGCCCGCGCCATCGCAGGAACCGTCGTGCGAGGGTGCGTTGGCGGACCGTATCCGCCTGGCCCTGACAGCAAAGCATCGCGCGTCGGATCTTACGCGCCCGGCACGGGTACTAGATGCCATGGCGGCTACCGCCTCAGCGCTAATCGGGCTGGCGGGAGTTGCCGAACATGATCTCATCCCAAGACGGTACTGACGAACGCCGAGAGCGACCACTTCCGCGGCGGGAAGGCCGTGCCGCCTGTGCCTCGGCCGCCGCAGGCTCGGGTGCGTCCTGGCCGGCACCATCAGCCAGCGCCGCGCTGGCCGCGACCTCATGGCCGATTGAGCCCGCAGCGTCACCGTCGGACCCGTCATCACGGCGGCCCGCGAGCACGGAGGGTTCGAGGCTCTCCCTGGCCCCTGCTGCCGCCGCGGTCCGCGCCGGGTGCGCTCCCTCGCCCGCATGCCCGGCGAGCCGCCCCGCGCGGCTGATCTGCGGCTGGACCGAACCCGCCGCGGCTGCGCCGGCCAGTCCCTGGCGCGACGGGTGCAGCGCCTCTTGGCCAGCTGAATGGTCCGATTGAGCCCGAGGGTCCGGCTGATGCGCGCCAGCCAGGCCAGCCCGCGACCCGATCGGCGTCACTGTCGCCGTCTGTCCGGCGCGAGCGAGCTGGCGCGGCTCCGGCCATTCGGCTTCGCCCAGGCAGAGCCTGATCGCCTCATCGTCATCGGGAATGACGTGCTTGCTTCTCGGGTCATAAATCCACTCGGCCATGTACATCCGGCCGGCCATCGTGTACGCGAGCTGGATCTGCCAGTTGCCGTCCTGGCGCTTGCGGGAATCCCAGTCAACGTCGTCCACCCCCGCGCCGGCCTCGGCGAGCCGCTCAGTCACGATCTCGCCGAGGCGAGGGCCCGGGCCCGACTCGCGGCTCCGCACCGTCGCCCGCTGTGCTTCCTTAGCCCGGAACTCCCGCTCGGCCAGGACAGGACCCTCGAACCTACGTATCCGTTCGACGGGCAGGCCAGCCGCATCGGCGATCTCCTCGGCAGTTTCGCCAGCACGGATACGGTCCTGGATCTCCTTGGGTCGCAACGGACTCTCCACTTCGATCTCGTACTGAGCGAGGCGGGAGAACTGACCTCGCGCCACGGTCCTGAGCCGTTCATCGATGGGCAGCGCGAAACGCCCGCTACGACCGGGAACCACGAGAACCGCGTAGCTGCCGTCCTCGCTCACTGCGACGAGTCGCAGCTCCTGCATCCGCGTCCCTTTCGCGCTGTCCTATCGCGCTGTCCCTTCCTGGCTGCCCGTAACCAAGGGCGAGTCCTCTCCAGGACACGAGTCTGACTGGCCGGCACGTCGGTGGCCAGCACCTAGGCCGGCATGTCCCCGGAAATGGCCGCCGATCTGACCTGCGCTCATTCCGGGACTCGGTGCCGCTGGTCGCCGCCGCGTGACCAGCACTGATGGGCAGGGTATTCATCCCCGCCCGGCGCAGTCCTCCGAACGACGATAATCGGGGCCCGCCCGGGCGGTCACGGCATGATTAAGGCCGCCGGGCCCGGCAGTGGCTGTGAGTGCTGTCTACTACGCTCACCGCCATGAACGTCGACGCCATCTTCAGCACGCTGGGCCGCATCAGCGTTCGTTTCCGCTGGTCGATGCTGCTGGTGTGGATTATCGGCGCGGTGGCGGCCTCGGCCTTGCTGCCAAGCCTGTCAAGCGTCACGCAGAGCGACAACACCAAGTTCCTCCCCGCCAACGCACCCGTCGAGAAGGCCACCCAGCTGGCCAAGCCATTCGGGACGTCCAACCTGCTACCGGTCCCGCTCGTGGCGGCCAGGACGAGCGGCCCGCTGACCGCGGCCGACTCGGCCGCACTCGCCGCGTTGCAGAGCAAGCTGAAGACCGAACCGTCCGTGGCGCGCATCATCGATCTCGGCCAGTCGCAGGCGGCGACGGCCGGGCCGAAGGGTCAGGCCGACGAGTTCGTGGTGCTCGTCCACCAGCCCGGCGGCGACCCCAACGCGGGCACAAAGCTGATCGATGGGCTGCGCGGCAAGATCCATCAGACCCCGCGGCCGGCTGGGCTGCAGGTGCACCTGGCCGGCAGCATCGCCGTGCAGGTCGACCAGCAGAAGGCCAACGGTAACCAGGGCGGCCAGATCGAGAGGTACTCCGCGCTGCTGATCGTCGTGATCCTGGTCCTGATCTTCCGCTCGCTGACCCTGGCGCTGGTCACGCTGGCACCGGCCTTGTTGTCCGTCATTATCTCAGGGCCACTGGTCGCCGCGGCGGCCCAGCACGGCCTCAAGGTATCGCCGATCGCCCAGTTCCTGATGATCGTCCTAGTCCTCGGCGCGGGCACCGACTACGGCCTGTTCCTAGTGTTCCGGGTCAGGGAACAACTGGGCATCGCGCGGCACGACGGCGGCCCAGGACCGTCAGTGTGGGCCGACCTGCGCCGGCCGCGGGAACCCGCCAGGCAGGCCATCATCACCTCGATCACCAAGGTCGGCGAGTCGATCACGTTTTCCGCGGCCACCGTGATCGCCGCCATGCTTACCCTGCTATTGGCCAGCTTCCCGTTCTACGCTGACCTGGGCGTTCCGTTTGCCATCGCGATCGGGGTGACCTTGCTGGCGGCGCTGACCTTGCTGCCCGCCCTGCTGTCGATCAGACTCTCCTTGCTCGGCGTCAAGCGCACGCTGTTCCAGCGCATGTTCGGCAGGCCGAAGCTGCTGCCGTGGGACATCCAGGGCAGCGGCAAGACTGGCATCTGGGGCACCATCGCGGGTCGGATCGTCAAGCATCCGGTTCCCACCCTGCTGTCGGGCCTCGTCTTCTTCGGCGCGCTGTCCGTCGGCGTGACCGCCTACCGGGCGGCGGGCTTCGGCGGGAGCACCGCGGCGCCGTCCGGCAGCGACTCGGCCGCCGGGCAGGCTCTCCTGACCAGATACTTCCCGCAGGCCTCGGCGAATCCGACCAGCCTGATCTTCAGGTTGGACACTCCGGTGTGGGACCATCCGGCGGTTCTGGGCACCGGAACGGCCGCGCTCAAGGCCAGCCCGCTCTTCAACCAGGTGACCGGGCCGCTCAACCCGGTCGGCTTCATGCTCACCCCGGACCAGTACGCCGGGCTGCATGCGGCACTCGGCCCGGCCAAGAGCCTGTCGCCGGTCCCGCCCAAGGGCGGCAGGATCCCGCCGGCGGCCTATCAGCTGTACCGGGCGACGGGCAACTATGTGAGCCCGGACGGCAAGACGGTCCAATTCCTGGTCGGCCTCGCCGCCGGCGATCCGGGCCAGACCAGCGCCATGAAGGCGGTGCCGTCCGTCCGCGCCGAAACAACCAGGGTTGCGGCGGTGATGCGCGCGACGGCCTCGGGGGTGGCCGGGCAGGCTCCTGCCCTTTACGACATCAGCGCGGTGTCGAACAATGACCTGAAGCGGATCATCCCGGTCGCGATCCTTGTGATCGGCCTGCTGCTGGCGATTGTGCTGCGCAGCCTGATCGCGCCCCTCTATCTCATCCTTTCGGTCGGAGTCTCATACCTGGCCGCGCTCGGCCTCGCCGCCTTGCTCTTCATCAAACTGGGCGGATCTGGCGGCCTGGTGTTCTTCCTGCCATTCCTGATGTTCATCTTCCTGCTGGCGCTCGGCGAGGACTACAACATCCTCGTGATGACCAGGATCAGGGAGGAGGCACACAAGCTTCCGCTGCGCGAGGCAGTGTCCCGGGCACTGACAGTCACTGGCACGACGGTCACCTCGGCCGGGCTGGTGCT
>WNFL01030055.1_pt1 | contig 36878 bp, 33 predicted proteins | sample 5400361 | NCBI WGS metagenome assembly WNFL01 (sample SAMN13153351, study PRJNA577476) | soil metagenome | isolation source: 40 cm soil on Douglas fir-dominated hillslope | place: USA:California | collected 2013-09-17
CTCCAGGGTTTGCCACTGCACGATCAATGCGTAGCGGTTGGGCGTTTCCATCGAGCGCCGCAGCTCGTGCGACAGATACCCCTTGCTGCCGCGTAGAACTCTGATCGCAGTGGGAAACACCGCCTCGAATTGCCGCTCACTGCCTGGACGAATGGTCAACTGCGCGATTTCAATGATCATGCCGACTCTCCTGGCGCCGCCCGCCGATGCTAGTGGTGATAATCCGGATATGCCGGCCGGGCCGGCTGAGCGGTGGGGTGCGCCGCCAGATCGCGCAGCGCAATGGCGACCGCCGATTCCAATTGCGGATCGTGTCCGGCGCCGACGGCCTTCGGATCCTGCTCGACCGTCACATCCGGGTCGACTCCGTGATTTTCGACGTCCCATTCGCCCCTGGGGGAATAGAATGCGACGCTGGGTGCGGTCACGTGGCCGCCATCCATTAGGACCGGAATGTCGCTGATGCCGACCAAGCCGCCCCACGTTCGCTTGCCGACCAGCGTGCCGATCTTGGCTTGCTTGAACAGCCAGGGAAGCGCATCGCCGCCCGAGCCGGAGATTTCGTTGGCTATCATCACTTTGGGCCCATAGATGGCGGCATTCGGCGTGTGTTCCACCCTGCCGTACCGAGGCGACCAATACGCTTCGATGTGTCGGCTCATGACCTCGACGATGTAGTCCGCCATCTGGCCGCCCGCATTGAAACGCTCATCGATGATCGCGCCCTGCTTCTGGGTCTGCGCGAAATAATAGCGATTGAAACTCGTGAAGCCCTCCGCGCCGGTGTTCGGAAGGTAAATGTATGCAAGCTTCCCGCCGGACATCTGCTCCACCCTGCGCTGGTTGGACTCGATCCAATCGATATGACGGAGGCTGGCCTCGCTCGCCATGGGCACGACGGTGACGTCGCGAACCTTACCGGCGGCGGCGACCCGCAGCGTAATGGCGTGTTCGGCCGTACCCTCGAGCGGCTGCTGGATGTCCACCGAACTCAATAACTCCTGCCCGTTGATGGCGAGGATGCAATCGCCGGCACTGAGGTTGAGTCCGGGCTGCGCGAGCGGAGCCTTGTCGTGCGGATTGAACTCGCCGCCGGAATAGATTTTCGCCAGACAGTAGCGGTTGTCGCGGATGACGTAGTCGGCTCCGAGCAACCCTCCGGGCACGCGGCGGGCCCGGGGAATCGCACCTCCGCTGCCCCGCAAATGACCCACTGAGAACTCTCCCAGCATTTCTTGGAAGACATAGTTGAGATCGGCTCTGGAGGCGATCGAGGCCACATACGGCTGATAACGGCGTTCGTCGGCAACCGTGGGAGCGCCGTGGAAATTCGGATCGTAGAAATACGACCGCTCGATCCGCCAGACTTCGCGGTACATCTGGCTCCATTCCGCCGCCGGATCGACGCGCACCTGCAAAGCGGTCAAAGAGAGCGCGCCCTCGCCGGGTTTCCACGGGACATTCGCCGGCGCGATGACCCACGTGGGTCGCGCATCGTCCCCGTTCGCGTCCGGCGGCGCGTCGGGTTTGCGGTTGGAGACGGCCAGGAGCATTTTTTCCCCGTCCGCCGAGAGCTCGAGATTCTCGATGCGTTCGGCCAGCCTTTCCGTCTTGCGCTCTTCCTGTGTCCAGCGGCTCAAGGTCGCTGCCCGATCGTCATATCGGCCGGGATCGGATCGCACCAGAAAGTACAGGCTCTCATGAGTCCCCGCGGCGAGGGCGACGTAGGCGGCGCTGGGTAGCGGCAAGGCCACGGCCCGAGACCCGATGCCGTTCAAATCGACTTTGGTGGGAGGGACAGTCGACGCGGCGGCCGGCGCTGCTCCGGGGGCCGGTGCCGCTCCGGTGGGAGCCGGCTTGCGCCCGGCCCGATTCTTGGCCGGTTCCGGCTCCTCGGACCGGTCGCCGGCATCGGCGTCCTTGCCCTTGGCCTGCTTCGATCCCGGCGCCTTCTCATCGTCCAATTCGGGAGCGATCGGCGAAGCCTGGTCCGCGGCGAGCACCAGGGCGTAGATATTCGAGCGCACCTCGTACAGGTCGCTGGTCATATCGAGCCCATCGGAACTGGCGCCGGCATTCGTGCTCGCTGTGTAGTAGAGAAATTTTCCGCTTCGGTCGAAGGCCGGCAGCCGGGCATCCCCCATCGAATTGGTCACCTGCGTGGACGTGCCGCGGTCGACCGAGTAGAGGTACAAGGCGTGCAAGTGATTGTCGAGCGAGCGCGGGTAGGCAATCCACTTCGAGTCGGGCGACCAGGCAAGATCGTAGCTGGCATCGGAAAAACCGCCGTACACATTCTTGTCGTTGATGACACTGAGTTTGCCGGTGACCGTGTCGAGCAGGTACACGTTCAGGCGGTTGTCGTGGAATGCGATGCGTTTCGAGTCCGGCGACCACTTCGGCGCAAAGTAATAGGCGGGTTCCGGTGCCAGGGAGAATTTCCTGACCGCGGCGGCGCCGGTTTGGGCGGCGCCGGTCTGTGCGGCGACATGCAGCGCGTACAAGCCGGATTCGTCGGAGAAATAGGCGATCGATTGGCCGTCGGGAGACCACGCGGGCGAACGCTCCATCACGCCCGGCGTATTGGTGATGTTGCGGATCGGGCCCGCCTTCACCGGTATCGTCAGAATCTCGCCGTGCGCCTCGATTGCCGCACGCAGGCCGGTGGGCGAAATCGCGGCGTGATCGATTTCCGCGGCGACGTTCTTGATGCTGGGCCGCACTTCCGGCAGGTCGGCTTGAACTTCGATAGGTACGCGATGATCTTTGCCGCCGGCGGCATCGAGCAGATGGATTTCTCCCAACTGATCATAGGCCAGGGTGTTTCCGTCACCGGCGAGGCTGCGAATGTCGGGACCATCGTTGTGCAGAGCCTCCGTAACCGCCTGCGTGGCGAGATCGTAACGGAAAATCCCGACGTGACCGGCGCGTCCGGAAAGGAAGAAGATCTGCTGGCCGCAGTAGACGGGGAAGAAGTCGGAAGCTCGGTCGTGAGGAATTTCGACCGAGTCCAGGCCCCCGAGCGCGGTGATCCAGATGGTGCTGGCGCGTCCGCCGCGGTAGTTTCCCCACGATACGAACGCGGTGTAGTCGAATCCGAAGGCCGGAGCCAGCGGCGAGTAGGCGATGTGCGAACCGTCCGGCGACATCTGGCCCTGATGCGCCATGGGGAGCGGTAGGCGCGTGGCCACGCCGCCCTCGGCGGGAACGGAAAATAGTTGCGTGTACCGGCTCGCCGACTCGCGCGCGGAGCGAAACAAAATCCGCTTTCCATCCGGGGTCCAGCCGACGGCGACGTCCGGAGCCGGATGATAGGTCACCCGATGCGGAATGCCGCCCGTGGCGGGGATGGTGAACACATCCGAATTGCCGTCATATTCCCCGGTGAAGGCGATCGTGCGGCCGTCCGGCGAGAACACGGGCGCGCTCTCCAGACCCACGCCGTTGGTCAGGCGTACGGCGTGGCCACCCTCGCGCGAAACGGTCCAGAGATCGCCGGCATAGCCGAAAGCGATCAGCTCCCGGCTGAGCGCGGGCGATTGAAACAGGTGGGGCTTCTCCGCCGCATGCGCGGCGGACGTCAAAGTCGACAGACACGCGAGTCCCAGCGTAACTGCCGAGCGGCGGATGCGATGCAAGAGCGGCTCCGGTGATCGGTTGGGCAACCAATCTCCATCTTGCGGGACGATAACGTCCTTGCGCAACCGGCGCTTGCCGCGCGGATCAGCGAATCAAAACCAGCGCTTCGACGAGTCGAATGCTCGTCGAACGTTACGGCAAATGCTTGCCGAACGTTACGGCAATGTCCCAAAGGCTGGTTATTATGACCAATGCCCACATGATCCGGTGGGCCCAGTATTCCACCGTCTCTTGGCGGCTTGTCTTCGCCTGATTGCTTCGCTCTGGTCTGCCAATCGTTGCCGCCCGGATCCCGGGCGAACTCCTCAATGAACCGACCATTGCGTTCATGCTGCCCGTCGCGTTTTGTTCCGACATCCCTTGGTTCTCTCAAACTCCCCTAATATGCCGAGATTCCATGAAATAGGTGAGAATGGCTATTCGTAGTACACCTCATACGATTGGGCGCATCGCCCCATTCCTGCCGACTGCTGGATGACCGGGCCGTCGTACAATAAGGCGCGAGCAAAGGAGGTTTTCATGAAATTGATCAATCGGCTGTGCGGCGTCGTTGCGGTGCTTGCCGTCACCCTGCAATTGAGCGCCGGCGCCGAGGCCGGCGCACCCCAGCAGAAGACTCAGGCTCCCGGCTACTATCGGTTGATGTTGGGGGAATTCGAAGTGACCGCACTATCCGACGGCACCTTCCAGATGGATGCAGGCAAGCTCCTCACCAACGTCACGCCCAAGGAACTCGACGCCGGCCTGGCGCAGTCCTTCCTCAAGAACCCGGCCGAGACTTCCGTCAACGGCTTCCTCATCAACACGGGTTCGAAACTGGTGTTGGTCGACACCGGTGCCGGCACCCTCTTTGACCCTACGCTCGGCAAGCTGCTGTCGAATCTCAAGGCGTCGGGCTACCGGCCGGAGCAAGTCGACGAAATTTACATATCGCACATGCACGGCGATCACATCGGCGGATTGACGGCCGGTGGCAAGCCGGTCTTCCCCAATGCCATCGTGCGCGCCGCTCGGCAGGAAGCCGACTTCTGGCTGAGCAAGGCCCACATGGATGCAGCGCCCCAGGACGGCAAGGATGCTTATCAGGGCGCCATGAGCATGCTGAATCCGTACGTGTCCGCGGGCAAATTCAAGCCTTTCGACGGCGACACGGAACTCGTGCCCGGCGTCCGGGCCGTGGCCAGCCACGGCCACACCGCCGGCCATACCCTGTACGTGGTCGAGAGCCAGGGCCAAAAGCTCGCGCTGTGGGGCGATTTAATGCACGTTGCGGCGGTCCAATTCGCCCATCCGGAAGTAACCATTCACTACGATACGGACCCCGACATGGCTGCAGCCCAGCGCAAGAAAGTGTTCGCCGACGCGGCCCAACAGGGTTACTGGGTGGCCGGCGCGCATCTATCTTTTCCCGGCATCGGGCATCTGCGCTCCGCCGGCTCGGGATACGCGTTCGTACCGGCAAACTACAGCGCACTGCCTTAGCTAGGACCGTTTTAGAAAAGCATGGGCAGTGCCAAGGCCAAATCCAAGACCGCCCGCCCGCGCAAATCGGCGGCCGCGAAGCGTGCGCGCGGGAAATTGGCGCCGGGCAGCCGCGCGCGAGGATTGGATGCGGCCGATGTCGCCATCGACATGGATAGTGCGGAGATCGCGGACGTCGTCGCCTTGGTGCGCCGAGCCGGAGGCGCCCTCATCGGAGCGTATCGCGACCCATTGGGCGGACGGCCGCTGGTGCTCGCCTCACTGCCTCTCAATGCCGTTCAACCGACCCCCTTCCAGCGCGACCTGTCGCCCACCCATGCGAAGCGTCTGGCGGTGAAGATCGACGAGACCGCGGCCTTTCTGGATCCGTTGATCGTGGTGCGCGGCGAAGACGGCCGATTGTGGACGCCGAATGGCCGTCACCGATTGGCCGCCGGGAAGGTTCTCGGGCTGAAACAGATCACGGCGCTGATTTCGCCGGATGAGACGCTCGCCTATCGCATCCTTGCCCTCAATACCGAGAAAGCTCACAACTTGCGCGACCGCAGCCTGGAAGTCATTCGCATGGCCCGCAGTCTCGCGAAACGGCATGCAACGTCCAAGGAGGCGCAGTATACCGCGGAGTTCGAATCCGCGGACTTGCTGACGCTCGGCATCGTATACGAAAAATCTTCGCGCTTCGCCGGCGGCGCATACAGCTCTTTCTTGAAGAAAGTCGATCGGTTCAGCGACCGGACCCTCGCCGCCAGTCTGCGCGAACGAGAAGGCTTTGCCTCGCGATTGCTGCAAATCGACGCCGAAGCGAAACGCGTCATCGCGGCGCTGCAGGCGCGCGGCTTCAAGTCGCCTTACTTGCGCAACTATGTCGTTGCACGCATCAACCCGGTACGTTTTCACCGAGTGAAGAAAGGCGATGCGAAGCCGCCCATGCCTCTGGCACAAGCGCTCACCCGCATGGCCGCCGCCGTCAAAAACTTCAAGATCGATTCCGTGTCGAACTCGGATCTCGCATGGGTTGCCGTAGGCGCCGGAGCGCAAGAGTAACGCTGGACCTGCGCCGAGCCTCAATCGCCGGCGTGGTTGCGGACCGCGAATTTCAGTCCTACACTATCCACGAACATATAAAAAACCGCCATTAGATTGCACTGATTGGCGGGGGATGAATAGAGAGTCGAAGCGAGTCAGAGTATCCGGGCGCGGCGTTCTATGCGTGCGCGCTTCGGTGAGGCGTATCCATTTGGAGGGCCTTCGTATCGTTCAACCTCAAGGACCAGATTTCCATCGTCGTTCAGGGAGCACATGCATGAAAACCACGTTGATTGTCGGGATCGCATCCGTCCTTATGCTGTCGATGAATGGGGCCGGTGCCCAGACCAGCACCAGCTCAGACACTAGCAACGCAGCTCCCGCGAACGAGCTCGCCGAAGTGATCGTCACGGGAACGAGGCGCCTGGACCGCACCGTAGCGGAGTCCTCGGCGCCGATCGACGTACTCACCGGCACCGAACTTGCGAATTACCCTGCTGCCAGTATGCTGGATACCCTGTCAAATCTCGTGCCATCGTTCATCGTCGGCCAGAATGCCATTTCCGATGCGTCGAGCTTCGTCCGTTCCCCGTCTTTGCGCGGCCTGCCCGCGGACGAGATGCTGGTGATGCTCAACGGCAAACGCATGAACCGCTCGGCACTGGTGCAGGTGTACCAGGGCGGTGAGACCGAATTGGCGTTCGGTTCGCAAGGACCCGACCTCAACTCGATTCCGTCCATAGCGGTCAAATCGCTCGAGATTTTGCGCGACGGTGCCTCCGCGCAGTATGGCTCGGATGCCATCGCCGGAGTGCTCAACTATCAGTTCCGCAACGCCCCCTCGGGCTTTCAAATAGATGGACGTTACGGAAAATATTTCCCGAACGGCTACTCGAGCGACGGCGGCGACGGCCAGATAGCGGCCAACATCGGCTTGCCGCTGGGCAGCCAGGGCTTCGTCAACATCAGCGCGGAATGGTCGAGAAACGAACAGACCGTCCGCAACCCGACGCGGCCATCGGCCCTCGCCTTCGCCGCAACGTATCCGAACCTGGCGTCTCAGTTGCCGCATTATCCCGGTCCGGTGCAGCAGTGGGGGACGCCGCCGCAGGACAGCGTCAAGACGTTCCTCAATTCGGGCCTCAAACTCGATAATGGCGATCAAATATATTTCTTCGCCAACTACGCCAACATTCAGACCAACGAGAGCTTCAATTATCGCCTGCCCAAGACCGTGACCGACTCGAGCGGAAACACGTTCTCAAATCATCCGGCGTTCAACGACATTTACCTCGACCCCTGCACGTCCGCATTGGTCGGTTGCCCGGTCGGCGGGTATATCCAGGACAGCAATACCTTCAACTTCAACTCGATTTATCCCGCCGGCTTCACGCCGCGCTTCTTCGGCGTCACGCAGCAGTTCTTCGGTGCCGTGGGCTACAAGGGCACCAATCGCTGGGGTATCAACTACGATATCTCGGGCACGACGGCCCAGAATTCCCTGGCCGTGTCCTTGAAAACTTCACTCAACCCGTCATTGGGCCCGCTATCTCCCACCAGCTTCTACGACGGCAAGTTCGTGCAAAAGGAAAACAACTTCAATTTCGACGTGAGCTACCCCTGGGCGGTTGGCTGGCTGGCCAGTCCGATTTCCCTGGCGGCGGGGCTCGAATGGCGTGATGAGAACTACCAGCAGCTCCTGGGAGATCAGGCTTCGTACGCCGCGGGTCCGTATGCGTCCCAGCCGCTCTATACCTGCGCCGCGGGCGTGTGCACACGCGCCCTCGCCCCCGATGCGAAGGGCAACCTGGTCCCGGTCACCGCCACGCAGTCGACGGCGTCCAACGGCTACGGCGGCATCTCGAGCGCGGTCGACGCCTCGCAGGTCAGTTATGCCGGATACCTGGATGTAGAGGCCGACGTCATCCCGAATCTCACGATGGGCCTGGCGGGGCGATTCGAACATTACGCCTCGTTCGGCTCGACCACACTCGGAAAATTCCAGGTCCGCTTCAAAGCCACCGACTGGCTCGCCCTGCGCACACTGGATTCCATGCGCCCACGCCCGGCCAGGCGAATGTCGAGACCCTGAGCACGACCTTCTTGCCGGGTACCACCACTCAAGTGCAGATCGGCACTTACCCTGTGACCAGTACGGACGCCAAGTACTACGGTGCAGTGCCGCTGAAACCTGAAGAATCCACCAATCTAAGCGCCGGCATCGTCTTGACACCGATCCGGGACATGCTGCTGACCCTCGACGGGTACAGCATCGAGGTGCGGCACCGGATCGGTATTTCTCAGCAGTTCAACGTGACTGCGGCCGACATCGCCAAGCTTCCGGCCTTGGCTTACGTCGGGGCCGGCGGCACCGTACAGTACTTCACCAACGGTTTCGACACCAAGACCAAGGGAGCGGACCTGGTGGTCAGTTACCCCTTCCAACTCGGCAATGCAGGCCGCTTGGAATCGGCGCTTGCGTTTAACTACAATATCAGCCACGTCACGAAATACGACCCGACGGTCATCACCCCGGCGCGAATCGACGACATAGAACACTATGCCCCGAACCGTCGCGCGAACCTGAATTTGAGCTATGTCCTCGGCCCGATTCGGGCGGCGTTACACGAGAATTGGTATGGTACGTACCGGGACGAGAACGACTATCCAGGCCAGCTGGTCTCCTCTAAATGGACCACGGACCAACTTCACCGCGGCTATCGTGGGACGCAATATTTTCAATGCCGTTCCTGACACCATCGCCAACACCGCCAAAACCCAGATCTATCCCTCCACCGGCGGCGAGTCGGATGGCGAGCGCTATCCGCGCACCGGCGGTCCCTTCGGGTTCAACGGTGCGTTCTGGTACGTCCGGGTGAGTGCGGCTTTCTAGGGTCGCCCTCTGGGTCAATCCATCCCTTGGATACGCGCCGCGAGGTCGACACTTCGCGGCGCGGCCAGACCGCCGTAGCGCGCGTCAATCTTATCGAGCAATTTCCGCGCCGCGTCGACATTGCCGGCGGCAAAGAGATCGTTGGCTTGATCGATCTCCTTGCCCAATTCCTGATCGATGCGAAGGCGGCATTTGTTCAATCTGGCCGAATTGGGTTGCGCATGTTTATCGAGCATGTCGAGCGCTCGGCCGAGAACAGGCGGACCCGCCACTTCATGGCCCGTCCATGGCGACCGCTCGGCGTACCAATCGAATACGCACCATTCGAGCATCGACCCGGTGCTGGCGGCGTCCTTGTCGACGTTGACGGCATCATCTTGGCCGCTGATATACACGATCCGCGTCATCTCCTGAAAGCGTGAGAATAATTCGGGCGGCGGCAGCGGCACCTGCGCGTCGCCGATCGGATCGCTGCCTGCGTTGAGGAACGCGCCTCGAAAGACGTCCGGAAACCCCAGCGCGAGACGCAGCGCAATCCGCGATCCACCGGAGAACCCGCCGATGTAGATCCGCTCCGGATCCACGTGAAAGCGCTGCATGATGTTGTGCGCAGCCAGCAATGCCAGGGGTTCGCGGCGATCGAGAATGTTGGCCTCGTTGCCCGAATTCGCAGCACTGACGAAAATCAGGCTGCGGCGCTCCAATACCGCGGCCCAGCCTCGCGGCAGCATCGCGTTCTGCCAAGGCGGCACGAACACCAATAGCCCATAGCCCGGGGCCGGAGCATGCGCAGGAACATAAACGGTAAATCTTTCCTTCGCCAGGTCGATCGGCTGATCGCGCAGCGCCACGGCCGCGTGCGCCAAGAGCTTACCCGCCCGAACTGCGTTCAATGGACTGACGAGACGGTGCAGCAATTCCGTGCTGCTCGAAAGCACAGAGTAGTCGGAAAACACGACGTCGTTCTGCAATCCAGCCAATTCAGCCCCGGGGTCTCCTATCGCAGGCAGCGGAGAGATCATGATCCCGAGCCACAGCAAAAGGCGTTGAATTAAAGTCATACCAATGTCGAAACGATGGCGGCTGGTTCGTCTATATAGGATAAGGAGCGGCCCGGATGCAACCGGAGCGGGCCGGCCCTTTTATTTTTGGAGGTCGTCATGAAGCTATTTGAATTCTCTCCCACTCGATCAATCCGTGTACGCTGGACGCTGCAGGAGTTGGAGGTCGATTTCGAGGCCGCCACCGTCAACCTGCTGGCGGGCGAACCCCGGCAGCCGGCATTCCTCGCGATCAATCCCGCCGGCAAGATCCCTGCGCTGGTGGATGGCGACGTCGTGCTCACGGAATCCGTGGCGATCGCCGTGTACTTGGCGGACAAATATCCCGACAAGAAGCTCATTCCTGCCGATCTCGAACGGCGCGCCCAGCACAATCGATGGCTGCTGTTTACCGCGACCGAGCTGGAACAGCCGCTGTGGCGCATCACGCGCCATACGAACCTGTACCCGGAGAGCAAGCGGCTGCCGGGCGACGTGGCGCTCGCCCGCGAGGAGTTCACCGCGATGGCCGGCGTGCTCGACGCGCACATGGACGGGCGGCAGTTCGTGATGGGAAATACGGTGACGGTCGCCGATTTCGTGCTCGCCTACACGCTCGACTGGGCCAACGAGGTGCAGCTGCTGGGTGCATTCCCGCCGCTGCGAGATTATATGGAGCGGATGTACGCCAGGCCGCACGCACCGCTGCGGATTGCCGAGGCCTTCGCTCGCCTGCGGGCCGGTAGTCTGCGGGCCGGATGAGAGAGAGATCCGTGCTGCAAGGCAAGGAATCTCGCTATCGCAATCTGCCTCGATTTGGGGTACAAAAAGACCGGTCGAGGACAGCCAGGCCTGACGTCAACCACTTCCACCACCGAGGAACACCGTCATGAATACGCAACAAATCGCCACCCGCCTCACCGAGCTTTGCCGCCAAGGCCAGTTCGAAGCCGCGCAGAAGGAGCTGTTCGCCGAGGACGCCGTCAGCATCGAACCTCACGAGACGCCGGACTTCCCCAAGGAGACCAAAGGCCTGCGCGCAATCATCGAGAAGGGTCACAAATTCGGATCGATGGTGGAACAAGTCCATGGAGTCAGTGCTTCCGCACCCCTGGTTACCGGCAATGCCATCGCCCTCTCGCTGACGATGGATGTCACGATGAAGGGACGCGGACGCGTGAAACTCGAGGAAATCTGCGCCTACGAAGTCAAGGATGGCAAGATCGTGTCGGAGCAGTTCTTTATGTAGCTGGCGCTCAGCGACGCGACAAGGCCTTGCGGAACTCGGCGCTCCTCAGCAGCGAGCTCACGGTGTTGACGACGGCGTCGGACAGGACTTCGTAGTAGTTCTCGATCTTGTAAGATCGGCCGAAGCGCGTCGCCTCGCCGGAGGCGAGTCCCTTCCAGATCGTGTTGCCGTCGCGGTCCACCACGGTCAACTGCACCTCGACCTGCGAGTTGTAGGTCGAGGTTTCCTTGGCAAAGAACTGCCTGACCTCGCCCTTGATCGTCACGGCGGCGTCGCTGTCGACGATCTTGAGCCCCGCCCGATCGAACAGGTCGCGGATATGGCTGCTGACGAAGGCACCCACGTCGTCGGTGGTGGTGACCGGCTTCGGCTGATCACCCTCGAGGTTCTCCCCAACCTTCTCCTTGTCATTTCGGACGTCCTGAAAAGTCTCGAATCGGATCGGTGTCGCATCCATGTCCGTCGTGCCCGAGGCGAGCTCCGATGTCGGCCTCCACTGCAAGGGCATATGAGTCAAAAGGACGGTTTTCGCGTATCCATCCAGTGCTACGGAAATCAACATGAGGGCAAGCAGAGCGCGCATGAGCAGTCATTCCTCTCGGTGTCCGGACAGGGCCGATGAGATGATATGCCACGTAGTCGCCCGAGTTCCATCCGGTGCTGGTTTGCACGCGCCAGCTTGTCCTACTAGTATCGAACCATGACGTATTCGCGTCCATGGTCCCGCCGCGCTGCACTCAAAGGCGCGCTCGCGCTCGGAGCGCTGGGTCCGGCCGGGATTTGGCCGAAGTCCTCGCTCGCGGGGGACGCTCCACTCACGCCGGCATGTATAGACGAGCACCAGGCACAAGCCACCCTCCCGTCCGTCCCGGGACCGTACTTCAAGCCCGATTCGCCCGAACGCGGAAATTTCATCGATGCGAAGTCTGATGGGCACCCGATCACGCTCGAGGGTCGCGTCCTGTCGCGCTCCTGTCAACCCGTAGCGCATGCGTTGCTCGATCTGTGGCACGCGGATCAAGACGGTCTGTACGATGAGGACGGATTTCGCTACCGCGGCCACATTTACAGCGATATGCAGGGGCGGTATACGTTTCATACCATAGAGCCGGCGGTCTACCCGGGTCGTACACGCCATTTTCACTTCAAGGTACGAGCGCCGGGACGATCCGTGCTGACGACGCAGCTTTTTTTCCCGGGGGAGCCGCGCAATCAAGTTGACCGGTTATTCCGTCCGCAGCTGCTCATGAAAATCAGCGACGCGCCGAAGCTCATGAGCGCGCAATTTGACTTCGTCATAGACGTTTAGATCTCCGCGGGACGAGATAGCGCACCTGGCTATTCTAAAGTATGTATTAGTTTGGCCAGGACTATTCAAAGGTTGGCTTTATTTTGGCCATACCTTAATTGTGTACGGCTGCTGCCGCGCCCCCAAGCTGAACTCGCGATCCGCCATGGCGGCCCCTTCACGGTTCATGCCCGTACACTATTTTGCCGCCGAATATGGTGAAGACCACGGCCGCGCTCTTGAGCTCCTCGGCCGGGATCGTGAGAACGTCGCGATCGATCAAAGTGAGGTCGGCGCGCTTTCCGGGCGCGAGCGAGCCAATTTCGGCCAGTTGGTCCAACGCCTCCGCGGAGTTGCGCGTGTAGGCGTAGAGCATGGCGGTGCGCGGCATGCGCTGGGCGGCATCGAGCACGCCTTGCGGTCCCGAGCGCGTCTCCGCCTGAAAAATTGCGGCAAATGGGTTGGCCGTGCTGACCGGCCAATCGCTGGCCCCCGCGATCTCGCCTTCCGTATCGAGAATGGATCGCGCGGGATACATCCAGCGGTAGATCCCGGGAGCGATGAACGGCTTTACTTGCTCGTTGGTGCTTGGATCGGCAACGGCCCAAAGCAGTTGCAGCGCTGCGATCACGTGCAGTTTGGCAAATCTCTGGATGTCTTCGGGATCGACAAACTGCGCGTGCGTCAACACGAAGGGCAAAGTGGTCGAAGGATTGGCATTGCGGGCGGCCTCGAAGGCATCGAGGGACTCCTTTACCGCCAGGTCGCCGATCGCATGGATATGAACGGTCAGCCCGCGCCTGTAGGCCTCGCTCACCAACGCGTTCATCTTGGCAGGCGTGAACAGCGGCGTCACGGAACGGCCGTTATTGACGTAGGGCGCGGTGAGAGCGGCCGTTTGCGATGGAATCTCCACGACGCCGTCCGCGAACACTTTGAGGCCGGGGATGGTCAGGTTTGGAATGTCCTTGAACTTCGCGCGCAACGCCTCGACCACGTCGATCTGCTGATTGCCAAGGTCCGGTTGAACGACCGGGTACGCAACGACGTGGGCACTCAATTCTCCTCGTTGCGCCAATGCCTCGTACACCGGCAGATATCCGGGGTCGTCAACGCTCGCCGGAACGGCGCCGCCGACCACGCCGCTCGCCGCCGCGTCGATCCATCCGGTGATGCCCAGCGCGTTCATGTAGTGGACCGCAGCTCGGCCGGCTTCGAGCATCGACTCCGCCGACGCGGGCGGCAGGCTCTTGTCGAGCTTGCTCTTGCCGGCATCGACCACGAAGCCGTTGGGATTGAATGCGGCATCGAAGCCGAAGTAGCGCTGCTCGCCGGGTTTCAGGCTTCGGATGTATTTCGCCGTGATCCCCGCGCGGCCGCGAGCAAGCCGGTTGGCCCAGGCCGTATGCCCGTCCGAGCCAGACAAGACGATCGGTTGCTGCGCAAACGCGCCGCCGCTCAAAGCCGCATCGATCTCGGCGGCATGCGACCAATACCCAATATCGATGCCGTTGATCACCAGCACGTCGCCCAGTCGGCTGCCCTTCTTGCTCATCTGCTGCGCAACGAATTGAGTGAGGGCCGGCACGGAATCGCTGCTGTCGGGAAAATTCGCCTGGATCAGCGTGACGCCGCCCGCTATCGGGTGCGCGTGCGCGTCGATCATGCCGGGCATCAGAAACTTGCCTTTCAAATCGACTTTCCGCGCGCCAGGCCCGGCAGTCTGCTCGACGGAAGCGAGCGTGCCGACGGCGATGATGCGATCGCCGCGGATCGCGACCGACTCGGCGTACGGATGACCGTGTTCCGCCGTAAAGACGTGCGCATTGAAGAAGATGGTCGGCGCGGCCGTCTCGTCGGCTGCCGCGAATGCCGCGGCCGCGAGCGGGCCTGCGCAAATGAGTGTTGCGCACGCGCGCGAAATCCATCGCCGCTGCGCGGCGAGTCGAGTCATCTCAAGCATTACTTATCCCCTCTGGTTGTCTCGCGAGGCTACCCCGGCTGCCCCGGTACCCACGATGTCCCTGCCAACGGGACCCCCGCCATGGCCGCCGCTTCCACGGTCAATGCCACCAAATCCTCCTTCTCGAGGTGATGCACGTCCTGCTTGCCGCAGGCGCGCGCGATGGTGGTCAATTCCATGTTGACGGTCTTGAAATAATTCTTGAGCCGCTTGGCGCCCACCGCCGGGTCCAAGCGCAATTCGAGCGCCGCATCCTGCGTGGTCACCCCTACCGGACATCTCCCCGTATGGCAGTGATGACAGAACCCGGGGGCCGTGCCCAGCTTTGCGTAATCTTCGAGCGCGGACACGTGCCGGCCGTCCGCAATGTAGGAATCGCTGTTGCAGCCCAATGCCACGAGCACACCCTGCCCTATCGCCACGGCGTCCGCGCCCATGGCGAGCGCCTTGGCCACATCGGCGCCGCTGCGGATGCCGCCGGAAATCACCAATTGCACGGTGCCGCGCATATTGAGATCGTCTAGGGCATCGACGGCCTGGCGCAGGGCGGCGAGCGTGGGTATTCCAACATGCTCGATGAACACGGTTTGGGTTGCCGCCGTGCCGCCCTGCATGCCGTCGACCACGATGACGTCGGCGCCGGCATGCACGGCGAGCTTCACGTCGTTGAACACGCGCGTCGCGCCGACTTTGACGTAGATCGGCTTTTCCCAATCGGTGATCTCGCGCAGCTCCTTGATCTTGATCACCAGATCATCGGGTCCGGTCCAGTCCGGATGCCGCGACGCCGAGCGTTGATCGACGCCCTCCGGCAGAGTGCGCATGCGCGCGACCCGCGGATTGACCTTCTGCCCGAGCAGCATGCCGCCGCCGCCGGGCTTGGCACCTTGACCGATGACGATCTCGATGGCGTCCGCGCGCCGCACGTCGTCCGGATCGAAACCATAGCGTGAGGGCAGGCACTGGTAGACCAGGGTTTTCGATGAGGCGCGCTCCTCGGCAGTCATGCCGCCGTCGCCGGTGGTGGTCGAGGTGCCCACTTCGGTGGCGGCGCGCCCCAGGGCATCTTTCACTCGTGCCGACAGCGCACCGAAGCTCATGCCGGCGACGGTGATCGGAATCGCGAGCTCGATCGGACGGGTGGCGAAACGCGTGCCGAGCAGCGTCTTGGTGGCGCAGCGTTCGCGATAGCCTTCGAGGGGGTAGCGCGACAGCGAAGCGGCGAGAAACAACAAGTCGTCGAAATTCGGAACGCGGCGCTTGGCGCCCAATCCCCGGATCTCGTACAAGCCGCTCGCCGCCGCGCGCTGAATGTAGTCGATGGTCTGTCGATCGAAACCGGCCGATTCTTCCAAATGCGGACCCGTCATTCAGTACTCCTGATTGGCATCGGCATGCCAGTGATAGAGGCTCTTCGCCGACGCCACGCGCTTGAATTCCGCGGGGTCGTGCGCAAGGCCGGCTTGACCGAGCAAGTTCTTGAGGGCGGCGCGATCGGTATCGGCCATCGGCTCGAAGCGGGCATCGGCGCCGAGCGAGCGAACCTTGCCGCGCACATAGATGACCGCTTCGTACAGGGAATCGCCGAGCGCATCCTCGGCGTCGCCGCAGATGACGATGCGGCCGGCCTGCGCCATGAACGCGGAGAAGCTGCCGACGCTCCCGCCCACCACGATGTCGGCGCCCTTGAGCGAGATCCCGCAACGCAAGGACGCATCCCCGTCGATGATCAAGAGGCCCCCATGCGCGGAAGCGCCCGCGGCGGTGGAGGCGAATCCTCGAACGTGAACGCGGCCGGACATCATGTTCTCGGCGGCGCCCGGACCGGCATTGCCGTGCACCGTGACCGAGGCGTGCTTGTTCATGCCCGCCACGTAGTAGCCGACATGGCCGTGAATCTGCACATCGAGGTCGGCGTCGAGACCGCAGGCGATCGAATGCGCGCCGTCGGGGTTCTTCACCTGAATTTGCGACACGCCGTCATCCGCCGCCTGCTTGTGCAGATACAAATTCAGGTCCCGCAGGCTGTCCTGGGCGAGGTCGAATTCGCGCGCCTTTTGCACCGGCCTCAAATTCGCCATGAATAGATCTCCTCCGGCTTGGGCTCGAACAGCGTTGCATGAGCGATGTGCGGCAGATGTGCCAACGACCGGAACTCCGAGGCGATGGCGACATAGTCGTCGGTCTCGGCCACCACCGCCGGCTTGCACGCGAAGGCATCACGGACGATGAGAAGTTCCTGGTCGGTGCCCATCAAGAAGGTGTAAAACCCATCCAATTCGATGAACGCGCTGCACCGCCGTCTTGAGATCATCGCCTTCGCGAAGCCGCCACTCGAAGAAACGGCACGCCGCTTCGGTGTCGTTGTCCGTCTCGAAATCGATGCCGAGCGGCTCCAATCGCTTGCGTACCAGATGCGGATTGGACAGTGACCCGTTGTGCACCAGACAAAAATCGCGTCCCGCGGTGAACGGATGTGCATGCGCCGGAGTCACGGCCGATTCGGTCGCCATGCGGGTGTGTCCCACGAGATGCGAGCCTTGCAGCGACTTGAAACGATACCGCTCGGCGATATCTGCAGGAGCGCCCACGTCCTTGTACAGATCGATCGACTGCCCCACCGAGAGCACGGCAATCATCGGCGCATGGCGCGCGAGCCAAGCGACGAGCAGATCCGGATCGGCAGCGCTGGTCAGCACCGCGTGATTGCCGTGCACCGCGATCTCGTGCGCGTGAGCAAACTCGTCGGCGACCCGCGCCAGCAATTCCGACCAATCGACGGCGTTCTCGCCGCTGTACAGACTGAGCTTATGGTGCCGCTCCGACACGGGAGTGGTATAGACGGCGAGCCCCGCGGAATCGGGACCGCGCTCGGTCATGCCCACCAGCATGGGTACCATGAGCGCGCCGAGCTGGTCGCGCAGCGCGGGATTCTTGACCAGAAGACCGACGATTCCACACATGCGGCAGCTCCTAATGACTCGTCCTAGAAAAATTCGAGATAGCGCCGCGATTCCCAATCGGACACATGGCGCGAGTACTCGGTCCATTCCATGCGCTTCAGGCGAATGAATTCACCGGCCAGATCCGGGCCCAAGCCATTGGAGATCACCGTATCTTGCTCGAGCGCGTCGATGGCCTCGTGCAGCGACTGCGGCAGCAGCTTGATGCCCTTGGCCGCCAATTCTTCCGGCGACAACTGATACAGATTGATGTTTTGCGCGGGGCCAGGATCGAGGTTCCGATCGATGCCGTCGAGGCCGGCGGCGATCAGGGCCGCGGACACGAGATAGGGATTGCACGCGGAATCCGGCAAGCGGATCTCGAGACGTCCATGCGGTATGCGGACGCAGGCCGTGCGGTTGTTGTCGCCGTAGGCAATGTAAGCGGGAGCCCAGGTGGCGCCCGACAGAGCGCGGCCCACGACCAGGCGCTTGTAGGAATTGACGGTGGGTGCGGCGACCGCGCAAAGGCCGCGAGCGTGCTGAAGGACTCCTGCCAAGAACTGATAGGCCATCTTCGACAGGCCCATACCCGACTTGTCGTTCTTGTCGTAGAAGGCGTTTTTCTCCGACGCCGAGCCCACCGAGACGTGAAAATGCGCTCCACTGCCGGCACGGTTGGCAAACGGCTTCGGCATGAACGTCGCGATCACGCCGTGTTTATGCGCGATCTCGCTTACGGCCATCTTGACGAAAGTGAAGTTATCCGCCGACTTGAGCGCATCGGCATACGTGAAATTGATTTCGAACTGGCCGTTGCCGTCCTCGTGATCGATCTGGTACACGTCGATGCCCACGGCGCGCAGCCCCGCCACCATCTCGTCCAGTACCTCGCGAGTGCGGTACAGACCCTTGTAGTCGTAGCACGGTTTGTCCAGGTCATCGGTGGGATCCGCAGGTCCCAAGCTGCCGTCCGCGCGCCGTGACAGCAGCATGAACTCCGGCTCGATGCCGGTGTACATGGTGAGGCCGCGTTCCGTGAGGCGCGCAATTTGCGCCTGCAGCGCCACCCGCGAGCAGTAGGAATACGGCTTCTTGTTGACCACTCCGTTGCAGATGATGCGCGCATAACCCGGCATCCACGGTATGTCCTGCAGAGTCGTGAGATCGCCGACCGCCATGTAGTCGGGACCTTCCGGGCCCATGCCGAAGCCCCACAGGGCGAAGCCGGCGAAACCCGCGCCGTCGGTGAGCACCATCTCCAGATGTTCGACCGGCACGGCCTTGGCCTTCGCGGCGCCGTGGATATCCACGAACTGCGCCAGGACATAGCGGATCTTGTGCTCTTCGAAAAATTTCTTCGCCATTTGCTGATTCATCCAGAAACTCCCGTGTATCTCCCGCCGCATTCAATGACCACCGCGCCCAAGGACTCGCCGAGGTACGGACCGAAAGTCGGATCGCACCAGATCCGGTAGTGGCGCCCGGCAGCGCCTATGTTCTCGGCAGTGCCGGTTTGCTCGGCAGCGCCGCCGTGCGCGCCCCCGCTCTGCGGCACCACCAGCACCGCGACCCCGATCATGAGCGTCATGATCACTGGATGCGAGGCGAGCGGCAGCGCCGCGAAATTCACGTTGCAAACCTGCGCGAGCACATCGTGGACCTGATCGCCGCCGAGACGAAAGGCCCAGTCCTCGCGCAGCACCGGATACACCCCCGGCGGATTCCGATCCAAGGACGGCGAGATCCGCTCGAGCGCCGTTCCGGCGGTCCCGTCCTCGAGAAAGAATTCCGCGCTGCCGAGACGCGCCACCAGCAGCGCGTCGGCGGCGCCGGTGCCCTCCGACTGCGTCCAGGTATTCGGCGTCATCGGCAGCTCAACCCCCTGCGCGGCCAACCATTCCGCCGCCCGCGGGCCCTTGAGGCCCAGCCGATCGCGCTTTTCGCGCAACTCCAGCGACACAACGCTCATGCGCCGGCTCCCGCTTTCTGGCGCAGATTCTTCGGGTCGTAAAACGGCGCGGGCGCCACTCTGGCCGCCAGCAGGTCGCCGTTGTCGACGCGAATCTGGATGTCGCGCCCCACTTGCGCCAGTTCCGGCGACAGCATGGCGAGTCCGATGGATTTGTTCAACGCCCGCGAGTGGGTCACGCTGGTGACGCGGCCGGCGATGGAGCCCTTGTCGATGACCAAATGGCATTCCTTGGGCAGCGGCGCCGCTGCGGCAAGTTCGATGCCGGCCAATTTCTGGCGAGGCCCGCGCGCCTGCAGGATCCTGAGACTCCGCTGTCCGATGAAGAAGGGCTTCTTCATGGCCACCGCCCACATGGCGTTCGCCTCATGAGGGTCGGTCAGGCCGTCGGTGTCTTGACCCACGATGAAATGGCCTTTTTCCAAGCGCAGCACGCGCTGCGCTTCCACGCCGAAGGGCCTTAAGGACTGCGGCGCGCCCGCGGCGCAGAGCGCCTGCCATACTTCGCGGCCGCGGCCGGCGGCCACATGGATTTCATAGCCCAGCTCGCCGACGAAGCCGACGCGCATCAAGCGGGCGGCGGCGCCGGCCACCTGTCCTGACCGTACCGCGAGGTAGGGAAACGCCTCATCGCGCAGGTCGACATCCGTCAATTGCTGCAATATCACCCGGCTCGAGGGGCCCGCGAAGTTGAATGCCGCGCGATGGCCGGTGACGTTCACCAGCGTGCAATCGAGCCCCCACAGCGCGTTCAGCCGCAGTAGTTCGCGAAACACGGTCGCCGAGCCGCCGGTGGTGGTGGTGAAGTAATAGAATTCCTCGCCCAGTCGCGCGATCACGCCGTCGTCGACGATGACGCCCGACTCATCCAGCATCAGTCCGTAGCGCGTCATGCCGACTTTCAAATCGGAAAACCGGCCCGCGTAGACGCGATCCAGAAGCTCGGCCGAGTCCGGTCCATAGATCTCTATTTTGCCGAGCGTGCCCACATCGATGAGCCCGACGCTGCTGCGCACGGCGTGCACTTCGGCATCGATGCTCTGTGCGCGGGTCTCGCCGGGCACGGCATAGTATTCGGGTCTTCGCCAGTTGCCCGCCGGCATCCACACCGCGCCCAACGCGCCATGTTGTGCGTCGCATGGGGTGCGCCGCTCCGGATAGAAGCTGCGGCCCGCCAGCAGCTTCATCGGTACCGGGTGATACATGGGCCGGGCCGTGGTCAGGCCGAGCCGCGCCACATCGACGCCGCGGAAGCGCGCCAGAATGCGCAAGGCGTTCATGTTGGAATGCTTGCCCTGCGAGGGACCCATGCCCACCGTACTATAGCGCTTGAGCAGTTCGCTCGAATCGAATCCTTCCTGCGCCGCGTTTTCCAAATCCTTGACCTGCAAGTCCTCGTCGAAGTCGACGAAGTTCTTGGCCAGAGGGTGATCGAAGATGGGAAAGCGATGCGAGGGGCAGCGCGTGCTGCGCGCGACGACCGCGCCGTTCGACGTGCCGTAGCCCGCATGAGCGGCGGCCTGCGATCCTGCGCGCCGGCCGTCGGCGAGCCGCGATTCGAGGTCGTAGACGCCGTTCATTCGGCCGGCCGCGAAAATTCCCGGCGGCGACTGCGTAGGGATGAATTGCTGCAGCTCCTCGGAAAATCGCGTGCTGCCGCCGGCTTGGAGATAGAGCTGCGAGGCAGCCGCCCATCCGACACTCATCAATATCGCGTCGCAGTCGATGCGCCGCGACGCGCTCACATCGAGGCGGCCGGCGGCATCCACCGGCGCCACCGTCAAACCCGCGACCCCGCCGCCCGGCCCGCGCAGGGCCTCGTACGGCGCATGCGCTCGCAGCATCGGAATGCCGAGCGCCGCGCAGCCTGACACGGCTGCGTCGTTCTCCGGAGCGGCACGCAAGTCGACGATGGCGGCGAGCGGCGCGCCCCGCGCATGCAGCTCGAGACAGGTGACATACGCATCCAGATTGGCGGCGACCATGGCGACTCGGCGGCCGGGAGCGACGCTGTGCCGTGCCGCGAGCCGCGCCGCGCCGGACGCCAACATCACGCCCGGCAGATCGTTATTGCGGAACACGGCCGGCTGTTCGATCACTCCCGTGGCAAATACCACGGCCCCGGCACGCATCTTCGTCAGGCGCGCCTGCTGCGCCAGCGCGACCCAGTGATCGGCGTAGTAGCCTGCGGCAACGGTAGCCGGAAACAAGGTAATGGAGGCCGATTCGTGCACGGCCCGGACCAGCGCGGGCGATGCCCCGTTGCCCCCCAGCCGCAGCGATTCATCCACCAGCGCCACTTGCGCGCCGGCCTGGGCCGCCGCGAGCGCGGCCGACAGGCCGCTGGGGCCGCCGCCGATCACCAACACATCGCAGAATCCATAGCGCTTGGGCGTAGCCTCGCGCCCGGCGCCGAGAGTCACCTTCCCTAGGCCCGTGAGCGTGCGGAACATGCGCTCCCAGCGCGGGAACAGCGCTTTGGAATGGGCGCGCGAAGCGATCCAGCACCCGCGCTTTGTCGCGCCACAGGCCGCCGAAGGTATTGATGGCCGCCACGCGCATGCCATCGCGCAGCAAAGTCACGTCGCCGCGCACATTCGGCACGCCGTCGACTTGGAACAGCGTGTTGCTGTCGTGATTCGCAAAGGACAGGATGGAGCGCGGACGGTGGTATTTGAAGCTGCGCGCCACGTAGGGCACACCCGCCGCCGCGAGCGCCGAGGAAATCGTGTCGCCCGGATGCCCCTGATATTCGCGGCCTTCGAAAGTGAAGTGCAGCGCGACCGAGCGGTCCAGCCATTCTCCCGGATGCGCGTCGAGACGATGCATCATGGCGCGGCGCCCGGAATTGATGAGTCGGCGCCGGGCGACGATCCGGGTGCCGCCGGCAACCCCTGACGCACCGCCTCAGCCGGATACGTGGCGATGACGATGTCGCGCGCGGTGTCGCGCAAGACCACGAACCAGAAACCGGACGCGATGTGGCACCACCACTCGTATTTGGCACCGGGCGACCCGGAGCGGTTGAACACGTAGCTGCTCCACTCGGCATCGCTGCAGGTATTGGGATCGGGGCTCGGACGCACCTCGCCGCCGTACGCGAACTCCGATACCGGGCGCGGACCATTCAAGGGGCACACCAGGATTTTCATCAGTGGCCCACCGACGCCGCGCCTTTTTCGCCCGTGAGCTGGTAGCGCGCGAAGCGATCGAAGGTGAACCCTTCGATCAAGGGATGATTACGCCCCGTCGCCACCGTGTGGCTCATGGTCTTGCCGCATACCGGCGTCGCCTTGAAGCCCCAGGTGCCCCATCCCGCATCCAGAAAGAAGCCCTCGACCGGGGTCACGCCCATGATGGGCGCGAAGTCCGGCGTCATATCGGCGAGTCCCGCCCATTGGCGATTGACCTTGACCTCGCTCAAGAAGGGAAACATGTCCAACATATGCGCAGCCAGGCCCTCGACGAAATCCAGCGTCGGCCGCGTGGCATGCAGTTCGTAGGGGTCGAGCGACGCGCCCATCACCAGCTCGCCGCGGGCGGTTTGCGACACATAGACGTGCAGCGAACCCGACACGATGATGGGATCGAGCCAGGGTTTCACCGGCTCGGAAACCATGGCCTGCAGCGGATGCACGTAGATCGGCGTGTGCAGGCCCACCATGTCGAGAATTCGTGGGGTGAATCCGGCGACCGCGCACAGTACTTTGGACGCGGCGATGAACCCGCGAGTCGTGTCGACACCCACCACCCGGCCGCCCTGCACCCGAATCCCCGTGACCTCGGTTTGTTGATGGATCTCTACGCCGCGCCGATCGGCGCCGCGCCCATAGCCCCAGGCCACCGCGTCATGGCGGGCAATGGCGCCCGGCTCATGAAACAAGGCGCCGAGAATCGGCGCATGACCGCCGCAGGTCATATCGATCGACGGGATGCCGCGCTTGACGAAGGCGGCGTCGACGGCTTCGGAGCGCACACCGTAGTGCTTATTGACCTCCGCCCGCCAGCGCATGGTGCGCATCGCCGAATCCGTGTGCGCGAGGGTGTAATGACCCCGCGCCGAATAGAACAGATTCAAATCGAAATCGACGGCGAGATCCTGCCACAGGCGCACGCTCTCGTCGTAGAATTTCACCCCCTCGGGAGTGAGATAGTTCGAGCGAATGATGGTGGTGTTGCGGCCGGTATTGCCGCCGCCGAGATAGCCTTTGTCGAGCACCGCCACGTTGCGGATACCGTGATCGCGGGCCAGGTAATAGGCCGCCGCCAAACCGTGGCCGCCCGCCCCGATGATGACCACGTCGTAACCCGTTTTCAACGAGTCGTGGTGCGTGAACATGCGGGGCTCAGGGTGCTTGCGCGAGAGGCCGAAACGAAGTAAGCGATAGGGCATGCGGAGTTAGGGGAATTCGCTGGCGCGACACCGGTTCAGCAAGGGGTTTACCATGCAAGAATATAAACGAATTTTTAACTGTGGAGCAAATCATTTGCGTATTGTGCAAGGACGCCGATGAGGCGAAAGCCCCCACCCGGCGGCCGCAAGCTCGATTCGGCGGGCGTTCGTGGCGCGACGGCCCATAGGGACAAGACGGCGGGCCCCATCGTCGAGCGGACGCAAAGTGCCGCCGTCGACCTCGGGCGCACGGCGCGCCGCTTGCGCGAGAGCCAGAACCTGACCCTCGCCGATGTGGCGGGGCGGGCCGATATCAGCAGCGCCATGTTGAGCCGGCTCGAGACCGGCCGAGTCTCTCCCAGCTTGGAAACCATTGTCGCCTTGTCGCAAGCCCTGGGCGTCACCGCGTCCGTGTTGATGCAGCGGGTCGGTGCCGACGACGGCGGCGCCCAAATGATCCGCGCAGGCGAGGGGCTGGAAACCGTACGCAGCGGCACCCGCCGCGGCCATACGTACCACCTCTTGGCCGCGCAACGCGGCCCGCGCAAGATCTTCGAACCGTTTCTCGTCACCCTGAACGACCGCAGCGAAGTCTTTCCGGGCTTTCAGCATCCCGGCGTGGAGTTCATTCACCTGCTCTCCGGCGTTCTGCACTACCGCCACGGCCGCCATACCTATGTGCTTCGGCCGGGCGACACCCTGACCTTTCGCGGCGACATCGCGCATGGGCCGGAACGCCTCGAGAAGGTCCCCATCCGCATGCTGTCGATCATTATTTACGGCAACGACGACGACTGAGCGTCGGCAGGGGACCCGACGGCACGTCGATACCGACCATTCCTGGTTTCGGGCATCATCGGCCAAGCGCCGGTGGTACCGTTCGCGACCAATGTTCATTAAGCTTTCGAGCGCGCCTGCAGGGAGAATCAGACTTGTTTAAATACCGTGACTTCGCCGGGATCGGCTCGCGCCGCGCCGGCGTCCCCTTGTCGACTGTCGCGCCCATTCCGGCGCTGATGTTCGCGCTCGCCTTGGCGTTGGCATCGACGTCGACGCCGGCCGCAACGCCGGCACCCGGCAGCCTCGACGCCGCGCGATTGCTGGGGGCGGACCAAGAGCCTCAGAACTGGTTCACCGGCGGGCGCGACAAGGACGGCAGCTACTATTCGCCCCTGGCGGGCATCGATGCGAAGAACGTCTCGGGGCTGGGCTTTGCCTGGCAATACGACCTGGGCGACCCCATGCGCGGCCAGGAAGCGACCCCCATCGTCATTGACGGCGTCATGTACACCTCGGGAACCTGGGGCTATGTGTACGCGGTGGACGCCGCGACGGGGAAAGAGTTATGGCGCTATGACCCGAAGCCCGACTACTTCATCGGCAGACACCCGTGCTGCGACCTGGTCAACCGCGGCGTAGCCGTGTGGAAGGGCAAGGTTTATGTGGCTTCGACCGACGGACGTCTGCATGCGCTGAACGCCGCGACGGGCAAGAAAATTTGGGAAGCCGATACCATCACCGACCACAAGCTGCCCTACTCCAGCACGGGCGCGCCGCAAATCGCAGGCCCGGTCGTGGTCATCGGCAATGGCGGCGCCGACATGGGCCACACCGCCGTGCGCGGGTATGTGGCGGCCTACGACTTGGAAACCGGCGCGTTTAAATGGCGCTTTTACACGGTGCCGCCCGCCGTAGGACAGCCCTATGAGAATCCGGAATTGGCGCAGGCGGACAAGACTTGGGATTCCCATCGCAAAGCCGATCTGCATGGGGGCGGAACGGCGTGGGACGGATTTGCCTACGATCCGGCGCTGAATCTCGTCTACTTCGGCACGGCCAACGCGGCGCCTTATGATCTGCGCCAGCTGGGACCGGCGAAACTCGACAGTCTCTTCACCGCGTCCATCGTGGCCCTGGACGCGACCACCGGCCGCATGGCCTGGTACTACCAGACCACGCCGCGCGACAGCTGGGACTACGACTCGGTGCAGAAATTGATTCTCGCCGACCTGGCCCTGGACGGCGCCAGCCGGTCGGTGATCATGCAGGCCTCGAAGAACGGCTTCTTCTATGTGCTCGATCGCAAGACCGGCAAATTGCTCTCCGCCAAGAACTATACCTACGTGAACTGGGCCTCCCACGTCGACATGAAGACCGGACGGCCGGTTGTGACCCCGCAGGCCGATTGGTATTCCTCGCCCAAGAACGTGTATCCGTCCTGGGCCGGCGGTCACACGTGGAATCCCATGTCCTACAGCGCTCAGACTCACTTGGTCTACATTCCCGTCATCGACGTGTCGGCGGTTTGGATCGACATGCTGCACAACGGCGGCAGCATGAAATACCTCGACGGGTTCTTTACGGTGCAGGGCATCTTTCCGGACGACACCTACGATGCCGCCGCGTTGAAGAAACTGTACGGGCCGATCCCCGACCTGCATGCGATCAAAGCGGCACGCAAGGTGAAGCCGGTCCGGGAACTGCTGCGCGCCTGGGATCCGGTGGCGCAGAAAACCGTCTGGGAACACGAGACATCCGCCGGGATCCGCGGCTACGACGGCGGCGTGATGTCGACCGCGGGAAATCTGGTGTTCCAGGGACGCGGCAGCGGCGAACTCTGGGTCTATGCCGCCGATACGGGAAAGGTGTTGAAAGTCATCAAAACCGGCAGCCATCTCATGGCGGCGCCCATGACTTACTCGGTGAACGGCCAGCAATTCGTGGCGATCCAGGCAGGGTATGGCGGCGCCGCAATCACCGTGGGTCCCATCCCGCCGAGCAGCGCCGCGCTCGAGTATCAGAACACCAACCGCATCATTGCTTTCAAGATCGGCGGCGGCGCGGTTCCGACACCGGCGCCGCGCGTCGAAGAGCCCTTTGAGAAGCCGCCGGCGGAAACCGCGACCAAGGGAGAGATCGGCGCGGGCGAGATCAAATTCGTCGAAGAGTGTTCGCGCTGCCACGTTCTCGGCCCGAGCAGCACGCCGGACCTGCGCAAACTCAATGCCGGCCTGCATGCGGAGTTCAAGGACATCGTATTGAAGGGAGTGCTCGCGCCCGCGGGCATGGAGCGATTCGACGATATCCTGAGCGAGAAAGACGTCGACAACATCCATGCGTACTTGATCGACCAGAGCTGGGTTGCGTATCGAGACCAGGAGGCCGCGGCCGGGCACGCAGCGGCGGCGCCCGTGCGGCCGGAAGGCGCAAGCGCACACAACTAGATGGCCATCCGCTCGACAAACTGCTACGGGCCGGCTGACAAGGAGGGACACGGACAATGCTGCAGCCTGGACTGATGATGGAACGGCCTTTGCTGATTTCCGGCATCATCGAGCATGCGGCGAGCCAATTTGGAGATACGCAAGTCGTCGCGCGTGAGACGCATGGCCCGGTGTTCCGCTACACCTTCGCCGAATGCGCTGCGCGCGCTCGAAGGCTGGCGCACGCTCTGCGCCGCTTGGGATTGGCGGCCGGAAGCGCGGTCGGATCGATTGCTTGGAACAATCATCGGCATCTGGAAGCCTATTACGCGGTTTCCGGCAGCGGGATGGTCATCCACACCTGCAATCCGCGGCTGCACCCGGAGCAGTTGATCTACATCATCAACCACGCGGAGGATCGCGTCATCTTGTTCGACGCGACGTTTGCCGCGTTGATCCGGGGGATCGCCCCTCATTGCCCGGCCGTCGCGCACTGGGTCTGCCTGAGCGATGCCGCGAACATGCCCGCGGGCGAAGGGATACCCGGCCTTGGTTGCTACGAAGAACTGATTGCCGCGCACAGCGAGGAGTTCAACTGGCCGGAATTCGACGAACGCGCCGCCGCCGCACTTTGCTACACCTCCGGCACGACCGGAAACCCGAAGGGTGCTCTGTATTCACACCGATCGATGGTGCTGAATGCCATCACCATTTGCATGCCCGGAATATTGGGCTTGTCTCCCCGAGACGCGGTGCTGCCCATCGTACCCATGTTCCACATCAATGCCTGGTGCATTCCCTATGCCGCGATGATCGGTGGAACCAAGCTGGTGCTCCCCGGCCCACGCTTGGACGGCGCGGGGCTGTACGACCTGATGGAATCGGAAAAGGTCACCGTCAGCGCCGGCGTCCCCACGGTTTGGCTGGGCCTGGTGAATTATCTCGAACAGAAGAACCTGCGTTTCTCGACGCTGCAACGCGTGGTCTCCGGGGGGTCGGCCATACCGCGTCCGTTGATCGCCGCCTTGAGCGATCGATACGGCATCGAGGTGCGTCAGGGCTGGGGGATGACGGAGACCGTCGCCGTTGCGACGTTGGTCAGCCTGGATTCCGATCAGCAGCAGTTGCCGCCGGCGGAGCGGCATTCAATAGTCGCCAAGCAGGGAAAATCCGTCTTCGGGGTGGAAATCAAGGTGGTCGACGAATGCGGCGCCACGTTGCCGCGCGACGGCATTTCGCAGGGCGAGCTCATGGTGCGGGGGCAGTGGATCGTGAGCGGGTACTACAAGAGCGATCTCTCTCCCCTGGCGTCGGGCTGGTTCCCCACCGGCGATATCGCCACCATCGATGCGCACGGCGTCATGCAGATCCGAGACCGCGCCAAGGATCTGATCAAGACCGGCGGCGAGTGGATCAGCTCCATCGATCTGGAAAACGTCGCTCTCGGACATCCGGCAGTGGCTGCCGCCGCGGTCGTCGGAGTGAGGCATCCGAAATGGCAGGAAAGACCGCTCCTGTTCGTCGTGCGCAGGCAGGGCTGGGTGCTGGAGCGCGAGGAAGTCCTGGAGTTTCTGGCGAACCAAGTGGCCCGCTTGTGCGTACCGGATGAGGTTATATTTTTGGAATCGCTTCCCGTCGGCGGAACTGGCAAAGTACAGAAAGCGGTTCTTCGCGAGAAATACGGCCACGTGTTCGGTTGGCTGAATGAGGTAGGGATATGAACACCATTTTTGGCGCGCTCCTGATCGTTCTAGGCGCGCTGCTCGCACCTGCGCTCGTGGCGTATGCCGCGGATCCGCCCGACGACGTAGCCTCGACCGTATCGCACGATGCCAAGGTGGTCGGTGAGACGGTCAAGCACGACGCCAAAGTGGTCGCGGAGGCGGCGAAGAAAGGCGCGAAGCAGGTCGCCGTGGCGGCGAAAGAGGTTGCGCACGGCGTTGCCGCCGGCAGCAAGGAAGGCGCCCACGAGGTCGCCGCGGCCGCCAAACGCGGCGCCGCAAAAACCAAGGCCGCCGTGAAGGGCGCCAAAAGCGACAAATCTGAGAACAAGCCGGCAAGCAGCCCGGACGACAAGCCGGCGCAGTAGCGCACGGCAAGGCCGCCGGTTGGCGCCTGCCTCAGACGGAGCCGCCCTCGAGCGCGGCCGGCCTCGATCGGCCGGCGCCATGCGTGAGTAAATTTCGGGTTTTCGCCAATTTTCCTCGTTTGTCGCCGCGCCGGCGCACGGCTACTGTGTTCGCCTGCGCATGCAAACGGAGTTACGGATGAAGACGATTTGGTTGGCCCTCGCGGCGATGATGACTTTGAGCGCCGGCGCCGGCGCCGCCCCTCCCGCGGAGCGCTCGGTCTCGTTGACCCAAGAACCTCTCATCATGCGTCTGAACAAGGACGAGTTCCGCATTGCATTCGGCATCAACGGCGAACGATGCGGCGCGAACGGCTGCAGCGGCATGATCCGGTACCGGGTCGACTGGAAGACCTCGGACGGCGCGACCCGCTCGGAAATCAAGCACGTCAGCTACACCGTATCTCCGCTCGCCCACCGCACCATTGCGGTGGACCGCCAGTACTTCGACACCGCCGAAGGTCAACATACGACCGATGTGGTGCGGGTGAGCATCGATACGATCACCTGCCGCGACGGAGTCGGTGAACGCACGGCGGAACTGCAACGATTGTAGCGCCGGCCATCGAAGTGGCGGCGGGCGCTGTGGGAACGGCAGCGCCCGCTACGAAATCGGCTGCAACTGACTTCGATAGTACGCACCGCGCGCCGCGTAGTGTGCGGCAACCTGGAAAAGATTCTCGCGCTCCTCGTCCGTGAGTTCGCGCACCACCTTGGCGGGCGCACCCAGGATGAGGGTGCCGTCGGCAAAAACTTTGCGCTCGGTGATGACGGCACCGGCGCCGACCAGGCAGCCCTTGCCGATGATGGCCGCATTCAACACGACCGCCTGGATTCCTATCAACGATCCTTCGCCCACTGTGCAGCCGTGCAGCATGGCCTGATGGCCGATGGAGACACTGGCTCCCGCGACCAGCGGAAACCCCGGATCCGTGTGCAAAACCGCTCCATCCTGCACATTGCTGTTGACGCCGATGCTGATGATCTCGTTGTCCCCGCGCAGAGTCGCGCCAAACCACACGCTGCTGCTTTCGGCGAGGACCACCTTGCCGATGACCGAGGCGTTTGGAGCGATATATGCGCTCATCGCCACCGTCGGGGAAACATCACCCAGCTTATACAAGGCCATACAACCTCCGCCATTCGGGAAAGCTCGAACACCGTCGCGCGTCAAACCGGTCCACCGTGTTCCGCCTCGCCTACTGTTATCATGGCAGATCATCATGATTGACGTCTCAACGAACGCCGACTATCCGCCGCAGGGATGGCTCGCAGCCTTGCTGCGCCTGTGGCTGCTGCGGCCGGTGAGATCCGTGCCGTCCGGCAGTCCCCTGCATGCGATTCTCATCATGGGCGCCGCATGGCTATCGGCCTGGGTTGCGATCGACCGTTGGCAGTCTGAACCGGAACCGCAATTTTTTGCGGGCGGAATTCCGCTGCTTGCTTGGTACATGCTGGCGATTTTGGGGTTGGCCGCTCTGCTGCGATGGTGGGCGCGTCCGGCGCCGGCATTCGGGCCGGCGCTCGCGCTCGCGATGGGAGCGGTCCCCGTGCCGCTGCTGTTCGCGGGCGTGATCGCGGTCTATCTCGATCCCTCGTGGTTCCTGGGCGGGGGCCTGGCCGTGGCTGTTTATTCGCTCCTGTACTTGGCGCGCGGATTGCACGCCGTGACCGGGTACACGCAGCGCACGGCCGCCTGCGCCGGCCTCATATTCGTCGTGGGATTCGGCTGGCTCACCGATACCTTGGATGCCATTCCCGACGTGTGGATCCCGCTCGAAACGCAAGTTGCGGAGGCGGGCGACGCGCCTGCGGACGGCGAGGCTATCTTGTTCGGACAGGCAGGCCGCATCGATGAGGCGCTGGCGGCCGCCGGCCGGGATACATCGGCGTCACCGAAGGCCTACTTTCTGGGCTTTGCCGGTGTCGGCGATGAGAAGGTGTTTGCGCAAGAAATCGGCTTGGCGTCGAGGGTACTCGGCGAGCGGTACGACATCGCCGCCAGGAAATTGTCGCTGATCAACGATCAACGAGACCTGGAGCGCGCCCCGCTCGCGACCGTATCGGGATTGAAGTACGCGCTGCGCGGTCTCGGCGCGCGCATGCATCTCGACCAGGACGTGCTGTTCCTGTCGATCTCCTCGCACGGCGCGGACGACCCGGCCATCGTCGTCTCCAATTCGCAGCTTCCGCTGCAGGACCTGACCGACGACGATCTCGCCGATGCCTTGCGCGAATCCGGGATCAAATGGCGCGTGATCATCATCTCGGCGTGCTACGCCGGGGGCTTCATCGAAAGCCTGCGCGATCCGCAAACCATCGTCATCGCCGCGTCGGCAGCCGATCGCACCTCGTTCGGCTGTTCGAACGACCGCGATCTGACCTACTTCGGCGAGGCGTTCTACCGGGACGCGTTGCCCACCGCTCACTCGTTGCGCGAGGCCTTCGATACGGCGAAGACCGCGATTGCCGCGAGGGAACGCCGGGAGCACGTCGACGCGTCAAACCCTCAGGCCTATTTCGGCGCGCGAATCGAAGCGAAACTGGCCAAGATGAATCCTGCGGAGCCGTGATCGCCGGGTATGCGCTATCGGCTGGCGGTCGCGTCCGGCAGCCCGGGTGCCGCCGGCGCGGGCACCGACATGATCCATCCGCGCAGGGTTTTGAGCACGACGCGCTCACGGCTTTCGCTCAGAATCTGCGCGCGCTCCATTCTTTCCGCGCCGCCTCGCGGATAACGTACCGTGTGATACGCCGCGGCGTGGCCGGCGAAGTCCCCATGCAGTTCGCTCAGCGCCAGGTTCACGGATTCGCGCAATAGATCGACGCTCGCGCTCGCCAGAAGCGCGCCGTCCTGGATCATCCATGTGTTTTCCGAGTCCTTGCCGACCGGACCGCGCGGCCGCGCCACGACTTCGACGACATTCTTGAATGTAGCGGGCGACGCGGGCTCCGGGCTATGGATGACGATGGTATTTTGAAGGACCAGGGCTCGCGCGTCCTGAGTCATGAAGAATTGCGGCGAACACTCGATCAGCCACCCGGGTCCGGCCGGTTCCGCAAACCGAATGAGTGCTTTGTCGCCGCGTGTCGTCAAACCGTCCAGCGCGCGGCGCATCAACTCGGCGTTGGTGAAATGATTCAGCGAAGGCTGATACGGCGCGAGCACTAAATCGGTCAAACTGTTCTTGCTTTTTCTCTCCCTGGCCTGCTTCTGGCTCTCTATGACGCCATGGGCAGCGACGCCGAGAAGGGCGGCGGGCAGCGGGAGGGGATATATCATGAATCCCGGCCGGCCCGCCACCGTATCTTCGTTGGCGAGGGCCGCGAAGGACACCAAATCCTCTTTGGGCAACCGCATGGACAGAGCAGGAATGGTGAACTCTTGGTCGGTAGGAATTTCATCGGCCGCAGAAGCAGGCATGGTCCATACGGCCAGCGCAAAAGCTGCGATTGCCGATATCGAGCGGTTTGAAACGCGCCCATTCATGGCGACAACCATTCCTAAAATGGGTGCTGAACCGCGTCTTTGCCCGATTCGACCACCGAGTAAAAGGCGTTGGTCAGATTGGGGAAATCAGGCGGCTCGTTCCAAGCTCCCTCGGCGCCTTTCGACTGATTGATCTGCAGGAAGAAATCGTAGGCGTTGGTCGAGAGATTGACCACGGATATCGTGCCGGCGAGTTCTGCGGTCGGATCGCCCGTCGAAATGTAGGCGGCGTAATTTCGCACGAAACCCACGCTCGTGATGTCGATCACGACCAGGTGATCAACATTGTACTTGTCCTTGAGGGCCCTGAAGTCCTTCTTGGCGATATTCACCCCTCCGCCGGAGAAGTCCTTCAGCTGCCTGACATTCAAATTTTCCGCGATGACGGTCACGTCGACGCCTTTCTTGCGCAGCCTGTCGGCAATGCCGTCCTTGAGCGTCGACAGATCCTCGGCGGCAAGCATATGCGTGTGCTTGGTGAGGGAGGAGTTCGCCGCGGCTGCGGTGGCCAGGCACAACAGACAACCGGCGCCGGGAAACGCAGTGTCCACCTTGGGCAACGTCGTCATCGCTACACCGAAGCGGCCGCTCTGCGCGGTCAGCGCATTATCGGCGAACGATACCGGCAATTGCGGATTGCTCGCGCAGCCGTACAGTTGCGCCGAAGCGATCAGGAGCAAAACCAGCACTGAAGATTTCATCGCGATCCCTCCCTGGAAATAGCCATTAATGTACCGCCGTTGCCGCCGTGCGGGATGACAATTTGACTAAAAAACCTGACGGTTAGGCATCTTCATCGTAAATGATGATGGACAACATCCGGATCGGTACCTTATCCAAGGTCTCGGGACCGTGCGGCACGTCGCCGCGGAAACTCAACGAATCGCCCGCCCCCAGAGGATAGCTGTGGCTGCCGTGCCGATAGGTGAGCGAGCCGGCGAGGATGTAGATGAATTCGGTGCCGGGATGCTGAAAGCCCGGAAACACTTCGCTCTTGTCGGTCAGCGTCACGAGAAAGGGCTCGAACGATTTTCGCGGGCCGCGCTGCGCCGCCAACAGATGGTAGGTATGGCCGCGGCGAGTGCCGCGCCGAACCACCTCGAGCCCTTGGCCCGCGGGCACGCGCTGCGCCCCCTCCTCGTCCCCGCCCAGCTGCTGCAGCAGCAGCGCCGGCCGTACACCGAGCGCGCCCGCCAGCGCGACCAGCGTCTCCAGACTGGGGGTTACATGACCCGTCTCCAGCCGGCTCAGCATCCCCGCACTGATTCCGGCGGAGGTCGCCACATCCGTCAGCGTCAAATCCTGGCTCTCGCGCACGCGCCGCGCCACAGCGCCCAGCTGCCGGCCGACGTTACCGGAGGCGGCTGCCGCCACCACGGCCGATCTCGGGTTTTTGGGTGAACGCACCATGCGAGGCCTTTTTGAAATCCCATGGGTCGCGCACAGACTGCTGCTTCCATGCGCTTGCAAGTCAATTTACACTGCACGCAATTAATTTGCACTACAGTAACTGACATGTTATTTAATTCCGATGCCCGCGCACTCGCCTCCGCCCGCCGACGCGCCCCGTTGGGTGCGGCCGCTGCCTGGCCAGCGCCGTTCGATCGAGAATATGATACGAGATCCTCGCCTGGCTGGGCGAGTCCTTCCCGAATAAACACCGCTCTACAAAGCGAGAGGATAAGAGTATGGCGCGCGACCCAAAACACGACATCCTGTTTCAGCCGATCAAGATCGGCCCCAAGACGCTGCGCAACCGGTTTTATCAGGTGCCGCATTGCATCGGCGCCGGTTCCGACAAGCCGGGCTTCCAGGCGGCGCATCGTTCGCTGAAAGCCGAAGGCGGCTGGGCGGGAATCAATACCGAATATTGTTCGATTCATCCCGAATCGGACGACACGCATCGTCTGTCGGCGCGCATCTGGGATGCCGGGGATGTGCGCAATCTGCGCGCCATGACCGATCACATCCATCACTTCGGCTCCCTCGCGGGGGTCGAGCTTTGGTACGGCTCGTCCCATGCCCCTTGCATGGAATCGCGCGCGACGCCGCGGGGTCCGAGCCAATACGCCTCGGAATTCGAAACCCTCACCTACTGCAAGGAAATGGACTTGGACGACATCGCCACCGTTCAGCAGTACTACGTGGACGCTGCGCTGCGTTCGCGGGACGCCGGTTTCGATATCGTCTATGTCTACGGCGCGCACTCCTACCTGCCGCTGCAGTTTCTCTCGCCCTACTACAACAAGCGCAAGGACAAATACGGCGGCTCGCTGGAAAATCGCGCGCGCTTTTGGCTGGAAACCCTGGAAAAGGTCCGGCGTGCAGTCGGCAACGACACCGCCATCGCCACTCGCTTCGCCGTCGACACTCTGTACGGCGATTCGGGAGTCGAGGTGGAGAACGACGGCATGAAATTCATCGCGCTGGCCGATCCGCTGGTGGATTTGTGGGACGTGGACGTGGGCGACATCGCCGAGTGGGGCGAGGACGCAGGTCCATCCAGGTTCTACCAGCAGGGCCATCAGGTGCCGTGGACCCGCTTCGTCAAGCAAGTGGCCAAGAAGCCGGTTCTCGGCGTGGGCCGCTTCACCGACCCGGAAAAGATGACCGAGATCGTGACCAAGGGCATCGCCGATATCATCGGCGCCGCCCGGCCGTCCATCTCGGACCCTTGGCTGCCGAAGAAGATCGAAGAAGGCCGCTATGACGACATCCGTGTCTGCATCGGCTGCAATGTTTGCATTTCGCGCTGGGAAATCGGCGGGCCGCCGATGATCTGCACCCAGAACGCCACCGCAGGCGAGGAATATCGGCGCGGCTGGCACCCGGAGAAATTCCCGAAGCGCGGTTCCGACGACTCCATATTGGTGGTCGGCGCCGGCCCCTCCGGTTCCGAGTGCGCCCGCGTGCTCATGGAGCGCGGCTACACGGTGCATCTCTACGACACGGCCGCCAAGATCGGCGGCCATTTGAATTCGGTCGTCACGCTCCCGGGACTCGGCGAGTGGGGTTACCACCGCGACTACCGCGAGCTGCAAATCAATAAGCTCGTGAAAAAGAACAAGCAGAGCCAAGTGGCGCTCGGTCAGAAGCCGATGACGGCCGAGACGGCGCTCACCTACGGCGCCGAGAAAATCGTCGTCGCCACGGGTTCCTCTTGGAATACGGACGGCACGAATTGCCTGAGTCATGACCCGATTCCGGGCGCCGACGCCTCGAAAGCCGATCAGCTCACTCCGGAACAAGTGCTCGAGGGCAAAAAACCCATCGGCAAACGCGTCGTGATTCTGAATGCCGACACCTACTTCATGGCGCCGAGCCTGGCGGAAAAGCTGGCCGTCGCCGGCCACGAAGTCACCATCGTCACGGGCGTGCACCTGGCCAATTACATGCACTTCACCCTCGAATATCCGAACATGATGCGGCGCATGCACGAACTGCACATCAAGGAAATGCACAACGCCTTCAGCTCGCGCATAGAAAAGGGGCGGCTGGAGGTGTACGACATTTTCGGCGACGGCTCCAAGCGCACCTATCGCGGCCGCGGCCAATTGCCGCGCGACGTGAACAAGAGCCAGCGCTGGGTGGAATTCGACTCGCTGGTATTGGTCACGGGCCGGCATTCGAACAGCAGCCTGTACACCGAACTCAAAGCCCGTCAGGGCGAGTGGCAAAAGAACGGCGTCAAGGACGTGTACTTGATCGGTGACGCCGAGGCGCCGCGGCTCATTGCCGACGCGACATTTACCGGGCAGCGATTGGCGCGAGAAATCGAGGAACCCAAGGCGCAGTTGCCGCTGCCTTACAAGCGCGAAGTCGCGGTCTGGGGCACGGCTCACATGCCGGGCGGCAAGTTCGAGCTCGAATACAAGACCTAGGAGCCTGTCTGAACATTCCACGTGGCCGCGACCGGGACGGATTTGCCTTCAGTCGAGGCGGAGCCGACGCGGTTGGGTATAACCCACAGGCTCCTACGTGAGCCGCATCGACGCTGCCACTCGGATCCTGTTCGAGGCATTCTCAGCAGCCGAGGTGCGGCTCTTCTACGTGGTGGGTTACGCCGCGATCGCCGTATTTCTCTACGGCGGATACGTGCAGATACGCAAGTATCGGCGCGGCGCGGCATTGAAGCTCGAGGGTGGGCTTTGGACCCGGCTTAGCGCGATG
>WNFL01371181.1_pt3 | contig 36875 bp, 27 predicted proteins | sample 5400361 | NCBI WGS metagenome assembly WNFL01 (sample SAMN13153351, study PRJNA577476) | soil metagenome | isolation source: 40 cm soil on Douglas fir-dominated hillslope | place: USA:California | collected 2013-09-17
CGCGGAAAAGATGCTGTCGGTCTCCCCGCCGATGAAGGAGCTCGCCAAGCGCCTCGAGGAGCACGCCAAGGGCATGATCACGCCCTCGACGATGTTCGAGGAGTTCGGCTTCAACTACACGGGACCGATCGACGGGCACAACATCGACGTCCTCATCGACACGCTGCAGAACGTGACGCGCCTGAAAGGCCCGCAGTTCCTGCACGTGGTAACGCGCAAAGGCCAGGGTTACGCGTACGCGGAGGAGGATCCGATCACCTACCACGGTCCCGGCAAGTTCGATCCGGGCGTGGGCATCGTGAAAACGAAGCCGCCGGTGGATGCGCGGCCCAAGCCTACGTACACGCAGGTGTTCGGCGAGTGGCTCTGCGACATGGCGCGCGCGGACCCGCGCCTCATCGGCATCACGCCGGCGATGCGCGAGGGTTCGGGGCTGGTCAAATTCTCGCAGCGTTTTCCGGAGCGCTATTTCGACGTCGGCATCGCCGAGCAGCACGCCGTCACCTTCGCCGCCGGGCTCGCGGTGGAGGGCATGAAGCCGGTGGTCGCGATCTACTCGACCTTCCTGCAGCGCGCCTACGACCAGATGATCCACGACGTGGCGCTGCAGAACCTTCCGGTGGTGTTCGCGCTCGACCGCGGCGGCCTGGTGGGCGCCGACGGGCCCACGCACCACGGCGCGTTCGACCATTCGTACCTGCGCTGCATCCCGAACATGACGGTGATGGCGGCCTCCGACGAGAACGAATGCCGCCAGATGCTTTACACGGCCTTCACGCTCGACACACCCACGGCGGTGCGCTATCCGCGCGGCGCGGGGGCGGGAGTCGAGGTGCGGCAGGAAATGACCGCGTTGCCCGTGGGGCGCGGCGAGGTGCGCCGCGAAGGCAAGCGCGTGGCGATCCTCGCCTTCGGCTCGATGGTGAGGCCGGCGCTCGAGGCGGGCGACGAATTGAACGCCACGGTGGCCAACATGCGCTTCGTGAAGCCCGTCGATCGCGACCTCGTGTTCCGCCTCGCCACCTCCCATGACCTGGTGGTGACGGTCGAGGAGAACGTCGTGGCGGGCGGCGCGGGGGCGGCGGTGGCCGAGGCGCTTGCCGCCGACGGCATCGCGGTCCCGCTGCTCCACCTCGGGCTTCCCGACCATTTCGTCGAGCATGGCGATCCGCCGCAGCTCCTCGCCGACTGCGGCCTCGACGCCGAAGGCATCGCGCGCAGCGTGCGCGAGCGGCTTTCGCAGGCGGCGAAACGCTCCGGAAGGGCGGCGTGACCATGAGGAATGCGCGCTTGTGGATCGCGGCTCTCGCGTGCCTTGCCTTCGCCGCGGCGCAAGCGGCCGACAAGCCGTGCACCAAGGCCGACGCCGCCGCGGCCGAGAAGGCGATCGACAAAGTGCTCAACTGGCCGCAGCTGCACAAGGCGTGGCAGGATTATCGCCACTGCGACACGGACAAGGTCGGCGAGAGCTACACCGACGCGCTGATGCGCATGCTGGTGGACTGGAAGGGCATGGACTCGCTCGCCGGCGCGATGCGCAAGGACCCGCAGTACAAGGATTTCATCTACGCGCATGTCAAGAGCCCGGCGGCGAAGGACGACCACAAGATGGTCTATTCGCGCGTGCGCACCGGCTGCCCCGGCGGTCTCGACGAATTCTGCGCGGAGCTCGCCGAAGCGGTGAAGCCCGAGGCGAAGTAGGCGCGTGAGGCTCGCGGACAAGGTCGCCCTCGTCACCGGCGCCGCGCAGGGCATCGGCCTGGCGTGCGCTCGGGCCTTCGCGCGCGAGGGCGCGCGGGTGCTCCTCACCGACGTGAACGAGGAGGCGGGCCGGCGCGAAACGCTGCGCCTCACCGCCGAAGGCTTCACGGTGAGCTTCGCCGCCTGCGACGTCTCGCGCAAGGCCCACGTCGAAAGCGCGGTGGCCGCCGCGGTCAACGCGTTCGGGCGCCTCGACGTTCTTGTAGCCAATGCCGGCATCGTGCACGCGGCCGAGTTCCTCGACATCGAGGAGGCGGATTTCGATCGCGTGATCGCGGTGAACCTGAAGGGCATCTTCCTCGCCGGCCAGGCGGCGGCCCGCCAGATGGTGAAGCAGGGCGGCGGGGGCGCCATCGTCAACATGTCGAGCGTGAACGCCGTTCTCGCCATTCCCAACCAGGTGCCGTACGTGGTCTCCAAGGGCGCGATCAACCAGCTCACCAAGGTGATGTCGATTTCGCTCGCCACCCACGGCATTCGCGTGAACGGCATCGGCCCCGGCACCATCCTCACGCAGCTCGCCCGCACCGCGGTGCTTGGCAACCGCGAGGCCGAGAGGAAGATCCTGTCGCGCACGCCGCTCGGGCGCATGGGGGATCCCGACGAGGTCGCGCAGGTCGCGGTATTCCTGGCGAGCGACGAGGCGTCGTACGTCACCGGCCAGACCATCTATCCGGACGGCGGGCGCCTCGCGTTGAACTACACGGTGCCCGTCGCCGACTGAAGTAAACTACCGCCCGCCATCAACCTCCATATAGGCCATCCCCCCATGAAGCGGATCCTCCTTGCAGCATCCCTGGCGCTCTTCGCGACCACCCCGTTCGCGCAGGCGCCCGACGTTCCCAAGCACAAGTGCGAGCCCAAGCCCGAGTATCCCGGCCGCCTCGCGCTGCAGTCCGACACCCGCCGCTCGCTCTTCGAGCGCGAGGTGAAGGCGTACCAGACCTGCATGAACAAGTACCTCGACGAGCGCAAGGTCGTGATGAAGGCCAACGAGGAAAACGCCAACGCCGCCATCGCCGAGTACAACGAGGTGATGAAGAAGATCAACGCCGACCAGGCGGCGGCGAACAAGTAGCACGAGTCACGAGGTGGGAAAAGCGAGAGGGGCGCCTGGGCGCCCCTGTCTTGTTTGCGCACGCGACTAGTTGGGGACCGTCAACGTGTTGGCGCTGAACGTGATCGTATCGCCCGCGGCCGGCGTGGCCGCGATCGGCGGCACGTTGGCGCTGGTGATGGCGGGTGCCGCGCCCGGTGTGCCTCCGCGCGGCGTGGTGCGCACCACCTGCGAGGGCGGGATCGCCGTGCCGTTCTTCAGGTTCGCGTACATGATGTCGAGCGCCTGCACCAGGTAGCGGTGCAAGGGGACGAGGCGCGTGTCGTAACCCGCGAAGGCCGCGGTGCCGACGAACGAGTCGAAGTGCTGCGCGTTGGTGACCTCGTAATACGAAAGCTTGCTCGAGGTGTCGACGCTCTTGTTGAGCGCGTAGTACGGGCGCCCGGTGTGGTTCACCGGCAACAGGGTGTCGGAGCGGCCCTGCACGATGATCGCCGGCTTGCCGCGCAGGTTGCCGGTGCGCTTCACCGCCTCGATGCTCGCGCGAATGGTGGTGCCGGTCGCGTTCTGCGCGGTGAGCAGATCCGCCAGGCATTGCGCGCCGTCGTAGTTGTAGTCGAATTGCCCGGTCGACGGTGAGACCGAGGCGGCGTCGGCCTGGGTCCCGCCGACGGAGTTGTTGTTGAGGATGGTGAGTCCCGCGCCGGGCACGCCGTTGCCCGTGCCGAAGCCCTGCGCGGCCGGGATCGCGGCCACCGCTGTGACGTTGCCCGACACCACCGCGCCGCCGACGCTGTAGCCGCAGAGATTGTCCTTCACGCTCGCCTTGGCGTAGGTGTTGGCGTAGGTGATCGCGACCGGCAGCACGGCGAACAGGTAGTGCGTAGGCATGAACGGGATCGCCTCGGCTTCCCAGCCGCTCGCGAGGAGCTTGGCGAGCGCGGCGTCCCCGAGCGCGGTCGGCGTCGAACCCGAGATGAGCCCCTTGGCGGCAAGCGCGTTGCAGCGGTTGGTCGCGAAGGCGGCGGACACGCCCACGAGGAGCGGTGAGCCGGCCGCGGCCGTGGCGAGGGCGGCGCACGGCTCGTACAGGTTGGCGATGGTGAAGTACTCCAGCAGCGACTTGCCCCCGCCGGTGATCGTGGTGCTGCCGCGCTTGATGACGATCGTCGCCGGCAAGTTCACCTGCGCTTCCGGCTCGCCGACCGCCACGCCGTCGATGAGGCCCGCGCTGTCCTGCTCGGCCGCCGCGAGCGCCGCGCCGCCGCCGTTGGAGACGCTGGAGGCGATCACGATGGTCTTGTCGAGCGCGAGCTTGGCGCTCTTGTAGACCTTGTCGTTGTGCATCTCGCCGTACTTCTGGTTGAGCATGTAGAACGCGAATTCGATCGCGCGCAGCGTGTCGCGGCCCCAGTCCTTCTCGGGGTTCTGCTGCGAATGCGCGTGCTTGTAGGCCCAGCGGTTCGGGAACGCGGCGTTGAACGCGGCGAGGTCGGTCGCCGACAGGTTCGCGGTGAATTCCGATTGGGTGCCGGCGCTCGCCGCCGAAACGCGCGTGCCCTGCAGGTTCGTCACCGTGTTGGCGACGAGGTCGTGGCCGCCGTTGCCGGTGCCCTTGTCCGTGTAGGCGACCGCGCAGCCGTGCTTCAGGCCCCACTCGCCCGCGGTGCCGATGGCGCCGTAGACCCCGCGTGAGCCGCTCGAGGTGGCGGTGATGATGCACGGGCTCTCGATGTTGAACGAGCCGGGGATCTGCACCATCAGCGTCACGTTCTGCGCGCCGGTGCCGTCGTCGGCGTAGGTCAGGTGCTCTTCGCCCGCGATCCTGCCTTCGCCCAGCGTGTTGCCGCCGTTGATGTCGATGTTGGGACCGTAGAGCACGCCATAGCCGCCGTTGGCGGTCATGTCGAGGAGCGCGCGGTAGTTGTTGTAGACGGCGAGGGTGCGCAGCTCGGTCACGGTGGGTGCCGTGGCCACCGCGACTACGGGCGGCGTCGCGCTGCCCAGGCCGGTCTTGCCGAGGCCCGCGGTGAGCAGGTCGTTGCTGGTGCCGTCGTAAGTGGTCGAGACGACGGTGCCCTTGATGTAGTCGGGCTTCACGTTCTCGTCGCCGAAATTGTCGTTGTGGTGATGGCAGGCCGCGATGGCCAAAGGCAACGCGAGAAGCGCTGCGCGCTCGAGTAGCGACATGGGGTTTCCTCTCCGGGGGGTCGGTCTTGTTATCGAGTTGCAGAGGCTCGCGCTTCCCACGCCCAGTGTCAAGAGACATGGACGATGATTCCTGGCGGCGAAGGGGCCGCCTCACTCTGGAAACCGCGCCGCCGTTGCAAAATCCGGAAAGTCGTCCGGATTTCCGGACACTGGTGCGAAACCGCTCAATGACGCCGTTCGGGCGCGTTGGCGAGGACCGAGAGCTTCTGGTAGAGCGTCGCGCGCGAGATGCCGAGGAGCTCCGCGGCGAGGATCTTCTTGCCCGCGGCCGCGGCCAGCGCCGATCGAATGGCGCCGCGCTCGGCATCGGCGACGATGTCGGCGAGCTTCAGCGTCGGGCGCCCGCCCTGGCGTGAGGCGCTCGGCAGGCGCGGCAGGACCAGCGTGAACTCCTCGGCGGAAAGCCGCGGGCTGTCGGAGGTGAGCGTCACCTGCTCGAGCACGTTGCGCAGCTCGCGGATGTTGCCCGGCCAGCCGTAGGCCGACAGCACGGCGAGCGCGGTGGGCGTGATCTCGCGCTGCGGGCGCCCGGCGCGGTGCGCGATCTCCTCGAGGATGTGGTCGCAGAGGAGCTCGAGATCGCCGACCCGATCGCGCAGCGGCGGCAGCTCGATGGGAAGCACGGAGAGCCGGTAGTAGAGGTCCGAGCGGAAGCGCCCCATCGACACCATGCGGCGCAGGTCCACGCTCGTCGCGGCGATCACGCGCACGTCCACCGCGCTCACGCGGTTGGAGCCGGGCGCCTCGACCTCCTTTTCCTGCAGCACGCGCAGGAGCTTCGCCTGCATCGCCATCGGCATGTCGCCCACCTCGTCGAGGAAAAGCGTGCCGCCGTCGGCGAGCATGAGCCTGCCTTCGCGGATCGGCGTGCCGAAGAATTCCTGCTCGAGCACGGCGTCCGGGATCGCCGCGACGTTGACGCCGATGAAGGGGCCGTGCGCGCGCGGGCTCGCGGAGTGGATCGCCTGCGCGAGCACTTCCTTGCCGGTGCCGGTCTCGCCGAGGAGGAGCACGGTGGTGTCGGCCTGCGCGCCGCGGCGCGCCTGGCGCTTGGCCTCCATCGCCGCGGGCGAGCTGCCGATGAAGCTGGAGAAGGTGTAGCGCGCGCGTCGCTCTTCGGCGAGCGACTTCTGGGTGTCGGCGAGCTCGGTTTCGAGGCGCTGGAACTTCGAGACGAGCGGCTGCAGGTATTGGAGGCGGTCGAAGAGCATGAAGCCCGCGGCCCCGATCACCCGCTCGCGCTCGTCCTTGATCGGCACGCGCATCACCACGAACGACGCGTCGCCGAACTGCATGATGTCGAGCATGATCGGCTCGCCGGTGCGCACCACCTCGCGCATGAGGCTGTTGGGGATCACGTCCTCGACCACCTCGCCGATGGCCACCGCCGGGGAGTCGAGGTTCAGCCGCGCCGCGTACTTGTCGCTGATCCAGATGATGCGCGCGTCGCGATCGACGATGATCGCGCCTTCGCACATGCGATCGAGCCCCTCGAACAGCGATTTCTTGGCGATCTTGCGGACCGCCGCCGGATCCTTCAGTCGGCTCATTTCTCTCCCCTTGAACCGGGGTCTGACCCCGCTCTGACCCCGGGTTTCGTTTTTCTATTTGACGACGGACTTGTCCTGGCCGAAGAGGATCTTGCGCTCCTCCTCGGTTCGGATCGAGGCGGGAGACGGATTCACTTCCTTCGCGCGCGCGTAGGCGCGCGTGGTGGCCGGGCGCGCGCGGATGGCCGCCTGCCAGCGCTTGAGGTTCGGGAAGTCGCTCATGTCCTGGCCCTGGCGCTCGGGGATCACCCACGGGTACGCGGCCATGTCGGCGATGGTGTATTGCTTGCCCACGATGAAGTCGCGCCCGGTGAGGCGCTTGTTGAGCACGCCGTAGAGGCGCGACGTTTCCTTCACGTAGCGGTCGATCGCATAGGGAAGCTTCTCCGGGGCGTAGACGGCGAAGTGGTGGTTCTGCCCCGCCATGGGGCCGAGGCCGCCCATCTGCCACATGAGCCACTCGAGGGTCTCGACCTGGCCGCGCAGGTCCTTCGGAATGAATCGCCCGATCTTGCCGGCGAGGTAGAGCAGGATCGCGCCGGACTCGAAGACACTCACGGGCTTGCCGCCATCGGTGGGTGCGTGATCGACGATCGCGGGGATGCGGTTGTTGGGCGAGATTTTCAGGAACGCGGGATCGAACTGCTCGCCCTTGCCGATATTCACCGGCTTGATCGTGTACTCGAGCCCCGCCTCCTCGAGGAACATCGTGATCTTGTGCCCGTTGGGCGTGGTCCAGTAGTACAGGTCGATCATTTTCCAGCCCTCCTCGCGAGCCTTTCGCGAATTATGCAGCGTTACCCAAGACCGGGGACAGACCGGGGTCAGACCAGGGTCAGAGCAGGGTCTGACCCCGGTTTTCAGCGGCCCAGGGGGCCGACGTCGCAGCGCTTGTATTGGTCGGGCCAGGGCAGGTCGACGCCGAGGGTTTTTGCGGCGTGGCGCGGCCAGTACGGGTCGCGCAGGAGCGCGCGCGCGAGGCAGACCGCGTCGGCATGGCCGAGCGAGACGATCTGCTCGGCCTGGACGGCGTCCGAGATGAGGCCCACCGCGGCGGTGGCGATGCCCGCGCCGGTGCGCACCGCTTCGGCGAACGGCACCTGGTAGCCGGGGCCGAGCTTGATCTTCTGCTCGGCGATGTTGCCGCCGCTCGAGCAGTCGACGAGGTCGATGCCGATGTCCTTCAGCCGCCTGCAAAGCATCACCGTCTGCTCGATATCCCAGCCGCCCTCGTACCAGTCGGATGCCGAGATGCGATAGAAGACGGGCTTGTCCTGCGGCCACGCGTCGCGCACGGCGCGTGCGACTTCGAGCGCGAAGCGCACGCGGTTGTCGAAGGACCCGCCGTACTCGTCCGCGCGCCGGTTGGAGAGCGCGGATACGAACGAGTGAATGAGATAGCCGTGCGCGCCGTGGATCTCGACCACGTCGAAGCCGGCCGCGAGCGAATGCATCGCCGCCTGGCGGAAATCCTCGACCGTGCGCTTGATCTCGTTCACCGTCATCGCGCGCGGCGCGGGATAGCTCCCGAAGGCGATCGCGCTCGGCCCCAGCGTCTGCCACGCACCTTCGGCGGGCGAGAGCGGCTTGCCGCCCAGCCACGGCTTGCTGCAGGAGGCCTTGCGCCCGGCGTGGGCGAGCTGGATCGCCGGCACCGCGCCGTGCGCGCGGATGAAATCCGCCGCGCGCTTCCACGCCACCGCGTGCGCCGCCGACCAGATGCCTGCATCCCAAGGCGTGATGCGGCCCTCGGGCGTCACCGCGCTCGCCTCGACGCTCACCAGGGAGGCCCCGCCCACCGCGCGGCTGCCGAGGTGCACGAAATGCCAGTCGTTGGGCATGCCGTCCTGGCTCGAGTACTGGCACATCGGCGAGACGAACACGCGGTTGTGGAAGGTTACGGAGCGCAGCGTGAGCGGCGCGAAGAGCTGTGAGGACATGGTCGGCTTTTTTGCTGGATAGTAGGGGGCTGCGACGTTTCGACGCCATCATGCCAAATTCGGTTCTTACCATTCGTGCGGGCCCGCGCGCACTCGCGCACATCCAATCGTCAGGCTTCGGCGCCGCCGATGTCGAGATCATTCCCGGCGCCGCCGGCGGCCCCAAGGGCCTGGGCATCGCGGGCCTCGACCGCGCGATCTTCGGCGAGTGGCTGCCGGCGGCGCCGGGCGTGCGCCACCTCATCGGCTCGTCGATCGGCGCGTGGCGCTTCGCCGCGGCGAGCCGCAAGGACCCCGCCAACGCCCTCGACGAATTCGCGCGCGCCTATACCGAGCAGCGCTACCCGCGCCGGCCCAGCGCGAGGTTCGTGTCGCAATCGGCGCGCGAGATGCTGCAGACCCTCTTCGCCGGGCGCGAGGACGAGATCCTCGCCAACCCGCACTACCGATTGCATGTGCTCACGGTGCGCGGGCGCTGGCCGCTCACGCGCGACGGGCGCTTCGCCACCCCCTTCGGCTTCGGCATGGCGGCGATGGCCAACGCGATCGGCCGGCGCCACCTGTCGCGCTTCATCGACCGAGCGGTGTTCCACGATCCGAGGAGCCCGCTCGAGTTCTTCACCCGCGACCAGCGCTTCGATCCCTTCCGCACCCACGCGGTCACGCTCAACCGCGCGAATTTCGGCGAGGTGCTGCTCGCCTCCGCCTCGATCCCGATGATCCTCGAGGGCGTGGCGAACATCCCGAGCGCGCCCGCCGGCATCTATTGGGACGGCGGCATCATCGACTATCACCTGCACCTGCCGTACCACCATTCCAAGGGGCTGGTGCTCTATCCGCACTTCACCGACCACATCGTGCCCGGCTGGCTCGACAAGGCCATGCCGTGGCGGCGCGCGCGCGGTCCGTGGCTCGACAACATGGTGCTGGTCGCCCCGTCGCGCGAGTACCTCGCGAAGCTTCCCTACGGAAGGCTTCCCAGCCGCCAGGACTTCTCGCGCTTCATCGGCGATGACGATGGCCGCATCGCGTTCTGGCGCCGGGCGATCGCGGAAAGCGCTCGCCTGGCGGAGGCGTTCCACGAGTTCGCGCGCCGTCCGGACGCGCAGCGCATCCTCCCGCTCTAGAAGAGCGCTCGAGCTAGTGGCGCTCCCCGCGTTCGGCCGCGGCCTTGGCCCTGCGAATGGCCTCGGCGCTGCGCTCGAGCAGGCGATCCATGCCGCTCGCGCGCCGCAGCGATTGCGCTTCGCGGAAGAAGCGCCCGGCTTCGGCGTAGCGCTTCTGCGCAAAGAGGTTGCGGCCCGCCTCGAAGAGGGTGTCGTCGAGGAACTCCGCGTAGAGCGGGATCGAGCGCGCCTGCGCGATGAGCTGGTCGAAGAGCGGCGTCGAGATCTCGAAGCGCCCCTGCCACTGCATCACCTGCGCCAGCGCGACCTGGTTCGCATGCACGGCGCGCGCATCCTCGAGGAGCTCGGCGAGCGCGATCGCCGCCGACGCGGTCTTGCGCGCCTCGTCGAGCCTGCCGCTGATGCGCAGCAACGGTGCGGCCGCGGAGAGCATGGCGAGGAGCCGGGCGGGCTGCGAGCGCGCCTTGGGGATCGCATCGACCCTGGCGTCGACCGCGCGCGCGAAGGCGCCGCCGTCCAGCGGCGCCTCGCGCAGGTTCTCGTCGAGACGCCATGCGAGGGCATCCGTTTCCTCGAGGCTTATTCCCGGTTTCGCCATGGCCTATTTTACGGCTGCAACGCAGGGGCCTTGACGCTGTGACGGGTTTCATACTGGCCCCCCGGGCACCGTGATAGCCTGCCCCGTCGATCAATTCAAAGAAACCAACCAGGGAGAACCAGAATGTCTCGATTTGTTACCGCCGGCCATTTCCGTGTCGCGTTCGCCTTGCTCGCCGCAACCGGCATTTCCGCGCACGCGCAGTTGCCCGAGGACACCGCGAAGCAGGCCGCCCAGGAGGTGAGGGTGCTCGTCACCGAAGGCACGGGCGTGATCGGCGACCTGCAGCCCGCGATCAACAGCGGCAAGGTGGCCAAGGACCAGGTTACCCCCGACGCGCTGGTGACCCAATTCAAGGCGCGCTACCAGAAGGCGGCCGGCGTGCCGTTCGAGACCAAGGCTCCGGGTGTCGCGGGCGACGCGCGCCGTGCCTACCTGCAGGCCTTCACCTCGGTGGTGACGCGCTTCCAGAGCAACCTCACCAAGGGCGGGCAGGATGCGTTCGTGCCGGCGTTTTTCCGCGCGCAGGTGCTCAAGGACTTCAACCCGCTGATGCGGGGCAAGGTCCAGGCCTACGCCACCAACCGCGACAGCGAGCTCATCAACGGCGACTGGGCGGTGCAGAAGGTGATGAAGGGCTCGCCGCTCGCCGCGGACGTGACGCAGCTCATGGCCACCGGCGCGCTCGAGCCGGTGGTGAAGCGCAACGGCAACACGGTGATGGGCTACTACCCGATGAAGCTCGCCGCGGGATGCGTCACCTGCCACGCGCAGAACGGCCTCAAGCAGACCGAGGGCGGGTTCGGCGGCGCGCTGGTGGCTGAAATCCCCGTCAAGTAACAACGTCAAGAAACGAACCATGACCCTGCAACGCCTGTTGCGGCTGCTGCCCATCGGCCTCGTGCTGCTGGTGGCGCTCAACATGGCGATGATGCTGGTGCAGGAGCGCCAGAGCCGTGCGACCTTCGACCAGGTGCGCGCGGCGCAGGTGCAGCGTGACGCGATCGCCACGATCCGCACCAACTGCGAAGCGCTCACCTTCAAGGCGGTGGCGTGGACCCTGACGCGCCGCAGCTCGCAGGGCCGCCAGTACCAGGACGGCAAGAAGGCGTGCTTCGATTCCGTGTCGCGTGCCGAAAGCGCCATGCCCGGGGCGCGCGCCGCGCTGGCGGGCTTGAGCGGGCGGCTGCAAAGCCTCGCCACGCTCCTCGAGACCATCCAGTCGGAGCACACCGACGAGAACAAGATGGTGACCGTGGGACGCCTCGAGCGCGAGGTGCAGCCCCTCACCGCCTCGATCCACCAGAATCTCGACGACCTCACGCGCGCCGCCGACGACGAGTCGGGCCGTCTCATGGCCGCCGCGCTGAAGCAACAGGAGCGCACGCTCTGGCTAGGCGGGCTCGCGGGCGTCCTCGCGATCGGGGTCGGCGCTTTCCTGGTGCACATCGTCACGCGCCGCATCCTGCTTTCGGTGGGCGAGGCGGTGACGGTCGCCACGGCGCTCGCCGAAGGCGACCTGGGAGTCGCCCCGCGCGTGCGCCGCGACGACGAGATCGGCCAGCTCCTGGGCGCGATGGACAAGGCGCGGCTTGCCTGGATCACCGCGATCGGCGACATCCATATCGTCACCCAGTACATCGCCGAAGCCGCCGACGAAATCGCGCAGGACGCCGGCACGTTGAACGAGCGCAGCGTGCACGCGGCTTCGAACCTGCGCGGCACGGCGCGCTCCATGACCGAATTGCTGTCCACGGTCGCGGCTTCCACGGCATCGGCGCGCCGTGTGGCCGAGCTCGCGGGTGCGGCGACCGGCTCCGCGCACGAAGGCGGCGCCGCGATGGGCGAGGTGGTGGCGACCATGGACGACCTGAGCGCCGCGTCCTCGAAGATCGGCGAGATCGTCGCCGTCATCGATTCCATCGCGTTCCAGACCAACCTCCTCGCGCTCAACGCCGCGGTGGAAGCCGCGCGCGCCGGCGACGAGGGGCGCGGCTTCGCGGTGGTCGCGGCCGAGGTGCGCGCGCTCGCGCAACGCTCGTCGCAGGCCGCGGGCCAGATCCGCCACCTCATCGCGACCTCGGTCGAGGGCGTGGAGAAAGGCGCGCGCAGCGCCGCGGGCGCGAGCCACAAGATCCAGCACGTGGGCGAGTCGATCGAGCAGGTCTCCACCATGATCGACGAAGTGTCGGGCGCGGCGAACCGGCAGAACCGCGAGCTCGACCAGCTCTCGCGCACCATCGACGAGCTCGACCAGCTCACGCAGAACAACACGCGCATGGTGGGATCGTGGACCGATCGCGCCGGGCACCTGCGCGAAGAGGTGCAACGCCTCGCGGGACTGGTGCAGCGTTTCCGCCTGCCCCAGGCGGGTTCCTCCACGGGCACGCTTCCCGTTTCAAGGACCGTGACCGGCAACGACAAGCGCCTCGCGCCGCCGCAGCCCGAGGTCGCCTGAGACCGGCGGCCCGCCATGGTGTTCAATCGATCCATGTCTCGTTAGCGTGTCAGCTATCACGAGGTGCGAAACGTGTTGAGCATTCGCGTCGCGCTGGCGACAACCGGTTTTGCCTTGAGTCTGCAGCTTGCCGCAAGTGGCGCGGAGATCAAGGTTCTTGCGGGGTCGGCGATACAACCTGCGATGAACGAGATCATTCCGGGCTTCGAGACCAGGACCGGTCATCGCGTCGTTTTCGACTATGGAACCGTTGGCGGCATGGCGCAGCGCGCCTTGCGGGGTGAGCGAGCCGACGCGGTCGTGGTTTCAGGGCCCCAAATGGGAGCCCTGGAAAAGGAAGGCAAAGTCCTCGCAGGAACGCGGCTGGACCTCGGCAAGATCGGCGTCGGCGCTTTCGTGCGCAAGGGTGCGCCGAAGCCCGACATCGCCTCGGTGGAGTCCTTCAAGCGCGCAATGCTGGCGGCGAAATCGGTTGGATACAACGATCCCGCGGCGGGAGCGCCAGTCGGCATCTATCTGCTCGACCTGTTCGAGCGGTTGGGCATCGCCAATCAAATGAATGCGAAAACGACCGTGTTCAAACAGCGGTCCGATCGCTTCGAGGCTGTCGCGCGGGGCGACGTCGAGATCGGATTCAATCAAATCAGCGAAATCATTGCGCAGCCCACGGTCGACCTGATCGCCCCTCTTCCCGAGTCCATACAGAACTACACAACCCTTGCCGTCGGAGTGCTTTCGAGCGGCGAACACCAGGATGCGGCAAAGGAGCTGATTGCCTTTCTCTCCACCCCGGAGGTCACGGCTCATTTCATGAGAAGCGGATTTCAGGCAATTGGAGATGTCTCCGCGGCGCCCGACCTCCGGAACGAACCCCTCGACCGGGATCCCGGAAAATTTCTTGAGCGCCTGCTGCGGGCCGTGCCACGTGGATCCGCGGTGCAGGACGCCCGAGCGCTCGTCGAGGAAAGGGGCTTTTCCTGCAGTGCGCGTGAAAACGCCAAGTTCTCGAGAGAGATCCCGCCGGCGGACTTCTTTCTATGCACCCGTGACACCGAAAAGGAGTACTTCGAAGTCGCGCTCTTCCACAAGGACCACAGCTTTCAACGCGCGGCGCTGAGTTCCCGCCCCCAATGGCTGAAGCCGCAATGAGAGGTCAGTAGTTGAGGTTCGGCGCGAGCCAGCGCTCGGCCTGCGCCAGGTCCATCCCCTTGCGGTGCGCGTAGTCGGAGACCTGGTCGCGCTCGACCTTGCCCACCGCGAAGTAGCGCGCCTGCGGATGCGAGAAGTAGAAGCCGCTTACCGAGGCCGTGGGCAGCATCGCGAAGGATTCCGTGAGCACCATGCCGGCGTTCCTGTCCGCGGCGAGGAGCTGGAAGAGGTCCGCCTTCTCGGTATGGTCGGGGCACGCCGGATAGCCCGGCGCGGGGCGGATGCCCGCGTACTTCTCGGCGATGAGCTCGTCGTTGGAAAGTTTCTCGTCGCGCGCGTAGCCCCAGAACTCGGTGCGCACGCGGTGATGCAGGTGTTCCGCGAACGCCTCGGCGAAGCGGTCCGCGATCGCCTTCACCATGATCGCGCCGTAGTCGTCGTTCCTGGCCTCGAACTCCTTCACCTTCGCGTCTATGCCGATGCCGCCGGTCACCGCGAAGGCGCCGATGTAGTCGGCGACGCCCGAATCCTTGGGCGCGATGAAATCCGCGAGGCCCTGGTTGGGATTGCCCGGCGGCTTCTGGTTCTGCTGGCGCAGGTTGTGCCACGTCATCAGCACGCGCTCGCGCTTTTCGTCGGCGTAGATCTCGATGTCGTCGCCGACGGAGCTCGCCGGCCACAGTCCGACCACGCCGCTCGCCGCGATCCAGCGACCGTTCACGATGCGCTCGAGCATCTCGCGGCCTTCCTTCATCACGTTGCGCGCCGCCTCGCCCACCACGGGATCGTCGAGGATCTCCGGATACTTGCCCGCCAGGTCCCACGTCTGGAAGAAGGGCGCCCAGTCGATGTACGGCGCGAGCTTTTCGAGCGGATAGTTCTTGAGCGACATGACGCCGAACTGCCTGGGCCGGGGCGGCGCGTAGCCGCCCCAGTCGATCTTCGTCGCGTTGGCGCGCGCGGCTTCGAGCGTGACGCTCTTTTGCCCGGTCTTGGCCGCGTGCTGCGCGCGCACTTTCACGTAGTCGTCGCGGACTTGCTCCATGTACTTGTCGCGCTGCTCGGCGCTCGCCAGCGCGGAGGCCACGCCCACCGCGCGCGACGCGTCCGGAACCCACACCACGGGCCCCGAATAGTGGGGCTCGATCTTCACCGCGGTGTGCGTGCGCGACGTCGTGGCGCCGCCGATCAGGAGCGGCAGCTTGAAGCCCAGGCGCTCCATCTCCTTCGCCACGTGCGCCATCTCTTCCAGCGAGGGCGTGATGAGCCCGGAGAGGCCGATCATGTCGGCGTTCTCCTTCCTCGCGGTCTCGAGGATCGTCTCGCACGCGACCATCACGCCGAGGTCCACCACGTCGTAGTTGTTGCACTGCAGGACCACGCCCACGATGTTCTTGCCGATGTCGTGCACGTCGCCCTTCACCGTCGCCATGACGACCTTGCCCTTGGGCTTGGGCGCGGTGCCCAGGCGCCTCTTCTCTTCCTCGATGTAGGGGATCAGGTGCGCGACCGCTTGTTTCATCACGCGCGCGGACTTGACCACTTGCGGAAGGAACATCTTCCCCGAGCCGAAGAGATCGCCCACCACGTTCATGCCGTCCATGAGCGGCCCCTCGATCACCTGCAGGGGGCGCTCGTATCGCGTGCGCGCCTCCTCGGTGTCCTCGACGATGTGCGAGGTCACGCCGCGCACCAGCGCGTGGATGATGCGTTCCTGCACCGTCCCCTCGCGCCACGCGAGGTCCTCGACCGCGTCCTTCTTCTTGCCCTTGAACGATTCGGCGAACTCCACCAGGCGCTCGGTGGCGTCGGGGCGGCGGTTGAAGATCACGTCCTCGACGCGCTCGAGCATGTCCTTCGGGATGTCGGCGTACACGCCGAGCTGGCCCGCGTTCACGATGCCCATCGTGAGGCCCGCCTTGGTGGCGTGGTAGAGGAACGCGGTATGCATGGCTTCGCGCACCGGGTCGTTGCCGCGGAACGAGAAGGAGAAGTTCGACACGCCGCCGGAAGTCTTCGCGTGCGGCAAGTGGCGATGGATCCACGCGACCGCCTCGATGTAATCGCGCCCGTAGGTGTTGTGCTCCTCGATCCCGGTGGCGACCGCGAAGATGTTGGCGTCGAAGATGATGTCCTCGGCGGGGAAACCGACACGGTCCACCAGGATCTTGTAACAGCGCGCGCTGATCTCGGTCTTCCTCTTCAGCGTGTCGGCCTGGCCCTTCTCGTCGAAGGCCATCACCACCACCGCGGCGCCGTAGCGGCGCGCGAGCTTCGCCTGGTGGATGAATTCCTCCTCGCCCGCCTTGAGCGAGATGGAGTTCACGATCGACTTGCCCTGCACGCACTTCAATCCCGCCTCGATCACGCTCCACTTGGAGCTGTCGATCATGACGGGCACGCGCGAGATGTCGGGCTCGGCCGCGACCAGCTGCAGGAAGCGCGTCATCGCCGCCTGCGAGTCGAGCATCGCCTCGTCCATGTTGACGTCGATCACCTGCGCGCCGCTTTCCACCTGCTGGCGCGCGACCGACAGCGCCTCGGGGTAGTCCCCGGCGAGGATCAAGCGCGAGAACGCCTTGGAGCCGGTCACGTTGGTGCGCTCGCCCACGTTCACGAAGAGGGAATCGTCGCCGACGTTGAGGGGCTCGAGGCCGGCGAGGCGCAGCTTCTTGTCGATGGTGGGGACGACGCGCGGCTTGAACGACGACACGGTCTCCACGATCGCCCTGATGTGGTCGGGCGTGGTGCCGCAGCAGCCGCCGGTGATGTTGAGCCAGCCGCTCTCGGCCCACTCGCGGATGTAGCCGGCGGTCTCCGCAGCCTGCTCGTCGTATTCGGCCATCGCGTTCGGCAGGCCCGCATTGGGATGCGCGGAGACGTAGACGTCGGCGATGCGCGCGAGCTCTTCCACGTGCGGGCGCAGCTGCTTGGCGCCGAGCGCGCAGTTGAAGCCCACGGAAAGCGGCCTGGCGTGCCGCACCGAGTTCCAGAAAGCTTCCGCGGTCTGGCCCGAGAGCGTGCGGCCCGAAGCGTCGGTGATGGTCCCCGAGATCATGATCGGCAGGCGCACGCCGATCTCCTCGAAGTGCTCGTCGATCGCGAACAGCGCCGCCTTGGCGTTCAGCGTGTCGAAGATGGTCTCCACCATGATGAGATCGACGCCGCCCTCGACCAGCGCCTTCACCGCGACCTTGTACGCATCCTTCACCTGGTCGAAGGTGACCGCGCGGAAGCCCGGGTCGTTCACGTCCGGCGACAGCGACAGCGTGCGGTTCATGGGGCCCAGCACGCCCGCCACGAAGCGCGGCTTGCCGGGCGTGCGCGCGGTGAAGCCGTCGGCCACCTCGCGCGCGAGGCGCGCTCCGGCGAGGTTCAACTCGGCGACGATGTGCTCGAGGCGGTAGTCGGCCTGCGAGATCGAGGTCGAGTTGAAGGTGTTGGTCTCGAGGATGTCGGCGCCGGCCTCGAGGTACTGCGCGTGGATCTCGCGGATCACCTGCGGGCGCGTGATCGACAGCAGGTCGTTGTTGCCGCGCAGGTCCTTCGTGAAATCCTTGAAGCGCTCGCCGCGGAACTGCGCTTCCGTGAGGCTGTAGCGCTGCACCATCGTGCCCATGGCGCCGTCCAGCACGAGGATCCTCTGCTGGAGGGCTTCCTCGAGCGCGGCAAGGCGGGCGGGGCGTGTGGAGATCGGCTGGTCCATTCGTCATCCCCGCGCAGGCGGGGATCCAATTGAAAATAAAAAACCCGTCGGCTATTCAGCGAACGGGTTTTCGGCCGATCGCTTTAGCTGCATTTGTTGAGCGCCCGCAAGCTGACGAATCAAATCGGCGCTTACTACCACCCCTATTCTACGCTTGGCGGCTGGGCCTCGCAAACTAGCGCTCGGTCGCCGCCAGGCGAAGCCCGAGAGCGATGAGCACACCGCCGCTCAAGCGGTTCATCCATGTCATCGCCGAGGGATGGAGCAGGATGCGCTCGGACAAGCTGCCCGCCGCGAGGCCGACTCCGGCCTTGACCGGCAGCGCGAGCGCGGCATAGAGAACGCCCAGGAAAACGAGGTCGCGCGTCGGATGCGCGCTCGCGCGATCGACGAACTGCGGCAGGAAGGCGAAGAAGAAAAGCACGATCTTGGGATTGGTCACGTTGGAGAGCACGCCCTGCCAGACGAGCGAGAGCGGCGCGAGGCGCGTGCCAGCCGCGCCGTCGATGCGCGCGGCGTGGCGCGCGAGGATCATGCGCAGCCCGAGGTAGACGAGGTAGGCGGCGCCGGCGAGCTTGAGGAGCACGAAGAGCGACTCGCTCGCCTGCAGGATCGCGCCCACGCCCAACGCGGCGAGCGCGGTGTGCACCAGGATGCCGAGGCATACGCCCACGGCGGAACAAAGGCCCGCGAAGCGTCCCTGCGCGAGCGAGCGCGTGATGACGTAGATCATGTCCTGGCCGGGTGTGGCGATGAGCGCGAGGGAGGCGACGATGTAGATCCCGAGCGACGGCGAGCTCATCGGCCGTTCTCCTCGAAATCGGCGGCGACGAGGCCCTCGAAGGCGCGCGCGAACGACGCGGCATCGAAAAGCGGGGAGCCGCGGGCCGCGCCGAGGCGGGCGCGGGCGGTGCGCCTCATTTCCGGCTGGCGCGCCAGCGCGAGCGTCGCCTCGAACGCGCGATCGACATCGGGGAACGCCCAGTCGGCGCAGCCCGCCGCCGTGAGCACGCTGGCCGCGACTCGCGAAGCGAACGTCTCCCCGTAAGCCGTCACGAGCGGCACGCCTGCCCACACGGCGTCGCTCGCCGTGGTGTGGGAGCTGCACGGGAAGGTATCGACGGCGATATCCGCGTTGCGAAGCCTCGCCATGTGGTCCTCCTGCGGGACGTAAGGCGCGAAGGCGATGCGCGCCGGGTCGACATTGCGCGCCTGCGCGGCTTTGCGCATGCGCGCGTTGGCCGCCTCGCCGTTGTCGGCGATCCAGAGACGCGCGCCGCGAAGCGCTTCGAGAAGGCGGCACCAGCGATCGAACGCGGGCTCGCGCAGCTTCACGCCCTGGTTGAACGAACACAGGACGATCGCGTCGTCCGGCATGCCGAAATCGGATCGCGGCCGCCGCGCGGGCTCGACGCGCCGCGGATCGTTGGGCTGGTAGCACGCGGGCATGCGCAGCACGCGCTCGCTGAAGCCCGATTCGCCTTCCGGCGTCACGGTGAGCGCGTCGGCGACGAAGAAATCCACGAACGGCGCGCCGGTGGTTCCGGGATAGCCGAGGAAATGTCCCTGGCGCCGCGCGGGGCGATACGCAAGAAGATCCATGCGCGAATTCTTCACGTAACCGCCGAGGTCGACGAGCACGTCGAGGCGATCGGCGGCGATACGCTCGGCGGCAAGTCGTGGGGGCAGGCCGCGCAGGTCGACGAAACCATCGACCGCGCCGACGATCCGGTTGCGCACGCCCGAGCCATCGTCGGGTCCGGTCGAGTAGGCGAACACCTCGAAGCAGCCGCGGTCGTGGCGCTCCAGCATCCCCGCCATCAGCAATGCCGTCGCGTGGTCGTGGAAATCGGAGGAAAGGTACCCCAGCCGCATCCGATTGCCCGCGCGGGCTTCGCGCATCGGCACGGGCACCACGGGCGGGAATGCCACACGCGCCCAGTTCTCGCTCCACAGTCGTTGCTCCGCGGCGCCCACGCCGGCGAGATAGAGCCCGACCTGGGGTTGGGCGGGATACGGGCTTGCCGCGCGCGCGCGCTCCCGCAGCTCGGCCTCGAGCGCGTCGAGCCCACGCCAATCGCATGCAAGTCCCTTCACCTGCACGAGCGCCGAGAGCATCTCCGCGTCGCGGTGTCCCGCGTCGAGAGCTTCCTCGAACACGCGGATCGCCTGTTCGCGCTCCCCCAGCTCCGTGAGCGCCACGCCGAGGAGCTGCAGCGCCGTGCGATCGCCGGGGGCGAGCTTCCTCTGGTCCTCGAAGACCTGCGCGGCGCGCGCCCAGTTTCCCGCGGCGATGCTCGCGCTGCCGAGCTTCTGCAGCACCGAGGCGAGGCGCGGGCGGCGCACCGCCACCATCGCGAACTGCTCCTGCGCCTCGAGCGGATAGCCGGCGTGGGCGAGCGCGTCGCCCGCGAGCGAGCGCACCTCCACGGACTGGGGCGCCATCGCGATGGCGCGCGCGGCCGCGGCCCTGGCATGCTCGACGCGCCCGAGGGATGCGAGGGTGTAAGCGATCGTCGCGATCTCGCGCGCCTCGATCGAGGCCGCCGCGAGCGCCTGGTCGCACAGAGCGCTCGCGACCTCATGATCGCCGAGGCGCTGATGCGCGCCCGCCAGGCTCGCCACCAGGCGCGGGTTTGCGGGAAAGCGGTCGAGCAGCGACGCGTAGATCGGCAGCGCCGCGGCCGCATCGCCGCTCGCGGCGAGCACGTTGGCGAGCTCGAAGCGCGCCTGCGCGAGATCGGGCGCGAGTCGCACCAGTTGCCGCAGCGTGTCCCTCGAAGCGTCGAGCTCGCCGCGTTGCTTGAGCGCCAGCGCCAGGTTGAAGAGCGCTTCCGGATAATCGGGTGCGAGGCGCAGCGCTTCGCGCAACTCGACTTCGCCGTCCTCGGGGCTTCCCATCTCGACCAGCACGGCGCCGAGCGTGTTGCGCGGCAGGGGATCGTTTGGGGCGAGGCGGATCGCATCTTGCAGCCGTGCCACGGCTTGCTCGGATTCGTCATTGGCATGCAGCGACGCTCCGAGGAGGTGGAGCCACTCGGCATCGTCCGGGTTGGCGCGAGCGCCTTCACGGGCGTGCACCAGCGCATCGCGGGCCCTGCCCGTCGCCAGAAGCTCGGCAACGCCCGCCGGATTCAAGACGCTAGCTGCGGTTGGCGTTGAGCCAGTCGAGCGCCAGCGCGGAAAGCGTCTTCATGCCGATCTTCAGGCAATCCTCGTCCACGTAGAAGCGCGGGCTGTGGTTGGGGGCCGCGGTTTCGGCGTCGCGCTCGCGCGGCGTGCAGCCGACGAAGTAGAAGAAGCCCGGCACTTCCTTCTGGTAGAAGGAGAAGTCCTCGGCGCCGCAGACCTTGTCGATCACCTTGACGTCGGCCTCGCCCGCCATGCGCCCCAAGGTCGGGATCGACCATTCGGTGAGCCCCGGGTGGTTCACGGTGACGTCGTACCAGCGGTGGATGTGCACCTTCGCGGTGGCGCCGCCCGCCAGCGCGATCATCTCCGAGATGCGCGTCACGTGCCTGTGGATCTCGTCCCTCTGCGCCTCGTCGAAGGTGCGGATGGTGCCCTCGAGCTTCACCTCGTCGGGGATGATGTTGTGGCGCACGCCCCCGTGGAAGACTCCCACCGTCACCACCGAGGGCTCGTGCGTGATGTTCATCTGGCGCGACACGATGGTCTGCAGCCCGAGGACGATTTGCGAAGTGACCACGATCGGATCGACGCCGCGCCACGGCATCGCCGCGTGCGTTTGCGTGCCGCGCACGAACACGCGGAAGTCGTCCGCCGAGGCCATCAGCGGGCCCGAGCGATAGCCGATCATGCCGGTGGGAAATACCGAGGTCACGTGCAGGCCGAAGATCGCGTCGACGTCGGGGGCCTTCATGCAGCCCTGCTCGACCATCATCTTCGCGCCGCCGTTCTCGCCGATGGGAGGCGTCTCCTCGGCGGGCTGGAAGATGAACTTCACCGTGCCGGGAATGCGCTCGCGAATCCCGGCAAGAATATCCGCCACGCCCATGAGGATCGAGGTGTGGGCATCGTGGCCGCAGGCGTGCATGACGCCGCATTGCTGGCCGTTCCACTCGGTGCGCGCCGTGCTCCTGAAGGGAAGGTCGACCTCCTCGGCCACGGGCAGCGCATCCATGTCGGCGCGCAACGCGACGACCGGGCCCGGCTTGCCGCCCTTCAGCACGCCGACCACGCCGGTATGAGCCACTTTTTCCTGCACCGAGTCGAAGCCGAGCGCGCGCAGGTGCTCGGCCACGATGCGCGCGGTGCGCACCTCGCGGTTGCCGAGCTCGGGGTTCTGGTGCAGATCGCGCCGCCAGGCGATGACTTTCGCCTCGAGGCGGTCCGCGCCGGCGTTGATCGCGGCGTCGAACGGGAAGGGGGTGTCGGGTGCGTTCATGGGCATGAATTCTACGCTCTATAATCGACGTCTTATGGAGGGCCCCGTGGACCACCTGCAGCCCCAGGAAGCGCACAAGTTCCTCAAGGAAAATCCCGACGCGGTGTTCATCGACTGCCGCAGCGAGATGGAATACATGTTCGTCGGCCACCCCATCGGCGCGATGATGGTGCCCTGGTACGACGGCGCCGAATGGGAGCTGAACCCGCACTTCGTGGGCCAGGTGAAGAAGATCGCCGGCGCCAATTTCGACAAGCGCCCGATCGTGCTCATCTGCCGCAGCGGCAACCGCACCATCGAGGCGGGCGAAGCGCTCGAGCGCAACGGCTTCAAGAAAGTGGTGAACGTGTTGTACGGTTTCGAGGGTGAGCTCGACGAGACCCACCACCGCAACTCCCGCAACGGCTGGCGCGTCGACGGCCTGCCGTGGGAGCAATACTGACGCGAGTGCTGCGCTAGAGCGACGGCGCGGGCTCGGTGGCAGGCGGAGATCGGCGCCGCGAGGCGCGCAGGAAGAGAAGCCAACTCGAGAGCCCCGCGGCCATCAGCGCCACCATGCCCACCGCGAGCCAGCGCGTGTCGTGCGACACCGCCGGCGAGATCACGCCCGCGGTCACCACGTTCACCATGCCGGAGACGAAGCCCTGCAGCGAGGCCGCCATGCCGCGGCGCGTGGGGAAGAGGTCGAGGGTGATGAGCGACACCGACGGCATTGCCATCGCGAAGCCGATGCCGAAGATCGCGATCGGCACTATCGCCCACGGGATGGAGGGCGGCATCGTGAACGCGTACACGAGGTTGCCGAGCGCCGCGGCGACCATGAATCCATAGGCGCGCTTCACCGTCTGCGCCGGCAGGTGGCGGCCCGCCGCGCGCCCCGAAAGCTGCGAGCCGAACATGATGCCGAGGATGCACGGCAGGAAAAGCCACGCGTATTGCTGGGGACCGAGGCGCAAGTGCTCGCCGAGGAACACCGGCGCGGAGACGATATAGAGGAAGAACGCGTTGAAGTTGAAGCCCACGCAAAGCGACAGCAGCAGGAAGCGCGCGTGGATTCCGACCTCCTCGTAGCCTTTCATCAGCGCGACCAGGTGGAACGGCTGGCGGCTCGATTCGGGGAGCGTCTCGGGAAGCCGCTTCCAGCCGACCACGACGAGCACCAGCCCCACCGCGGTGAGAAACCAGAAGATCGCGCGCCAGCCGAGGCCGGCGAAGAGAAGGCCGCCGATCACCGGCGCCACTGCGGGCGCCAGGCCGAAGAAGAGCGTGACCAGCGACATGAGGCGCTGCGCGTCCTCGGCTTCGAACAGGTCGCGGATCATCGCGCGGCCGACCACCATGCCGGCGCCTACCGACAGGCCCTGCACAACGCGCCACACGATGAGCATGTGCACGTTCGGCGAGAGCGCCGCGGCCGCGGAGGCGAGCGTGTACACCACGAGCGCGGCGAGGATCACCGAGCGGCGCCCGAAGCTGTCGGAGAGCGCGCCATGGAAAAGGAACATCAGCCCGAAGGCGAAGAGATACGCCGAGAGCGTCTGCTGGATCTCGAGCGGCGTGGCGCCGAGCGAGGCCTGGATCCCGGCGAACGCCGGCAGGTAGGCGTCGATCGAGAAGGGTCCGAGGGCGGCGAGCGCCGCGAGGATCGCCGCGAACCTCCAGCGGAAGGCGCGCGACCGGGTGTCCGCCTGGATCAGCAAGGCGTCATTTCGGTTTTTCGGCCAGCGCGGCGCGAACGCGCTCGATCACCGCGTCCCAGTCGCCCACGCGCGCCTGCCGGAAAAGGCGCGCCGTCGGATACCAGGGGCTGTCCTCGCGATCGAGGAAATAGCGGTAGTCCGCCATGCGGGTGAGGAGGATCCACGTGGGGCGCCCGAGCGCGCCGGCGAGGTGCGCGATCGACGTGTCCACGGAGATCACCAGGTCGAGCGCGTTGGCGAGCGCCGCCGTGTCGGCGAAATCGCGTAACTCGGAATCCCAGCGGCGCACGTGCTTGAGATGCGCGAGGGCCTCGCCATCGCCGGCGCGCAGGTCCTTCTGCAGGCAGTGGAACTCGAAATCCATGCCGAGGAGAGGGGCGAAGTGGCGAAACGCCATGCTGCGGTTATGGTCGTTCCTCTGCGCGGGGTTGCCGGCCCAGGCGATGCCGACGCGAGCTTTCGTGCGCGGCCCGAGGCGCTCGTTCCATTCACGCTGGCGCGCGTCTTCCACCGCGAGATAAGGCACGCGCGCGGGGATGGTGTCCACCGTGGTGCCGAATGCCAGCGGCAGGCTCGCGAGCGGGACCTGCAGCTCGAACTCGACGCCCGGCGCGTTCCTCGCGACGCGGCCCAAGGGAAAGCTCGACGTCATGAGCGACTGCAATGCCGCGGGCGTTTCGAACACGACGTGCGCGCCACGCTCGATCACCTCGTGAACATAGCGCGCGTACTGGATCGTGTCGCCCAGGCCTTGCTCGGAATGGATGAGCACCGTCTTCCCGGCGATGTCCTCCTTGCCGAGCCAGAGCGGCTCCTCGAAGGCGCGGAACTGCGGCGCGATGTCCTCGGTCTTCCAGCGCCACTCGAAAAGATCCCAGCCGCGCGTGTACTCGCCGCGCAATAGATGCAGGAGCGACATGTTCCAGCGCGGCTCCGCGTAGTCGGCTCGCGCGTCGATGGCGCTCTGGTAGCTTGCCAGCGCCTCGTCCCAGCGGCCGAGGTCGTGCAGCACGAAGCCCCGATTGTTGGCGGCCTCGGGAAACCCGGGCCGCAGCTCGAGCGCGCGGTCGATGTTGCCCAGCGCTTCGGCAGGTAGATTCATCTCCTTCAGCGCGAGGCCCAGGTTGCTGAAGGCCTCCGCGTAATCGGGCCGCAGCGCGAGCGCGCGCCGGTAATCGCGCAGCGCCTCGTCCCAGCGCCTCAGCTCGCGCAGCACGGCGCCGCGATTGTTGAGGGCCTCCGAGTAGTCGGGGCGCAGATCGAGGGCGCGCTGGTAGCTCGCGAGCGCCTCGTTCCAGCGCCGCATCTTTTGCAGCACGTTGCCGCGGTTGTTGTGCACGCGCGCGTTGCGCGGATCGAGCTCGAGCGCACGCGCGTAGGCTTGCAGCGCCTCGTCCCAGCGCTTCATCTCGCTCAGCACCACGCCGCGGTTGTAGAGCGCGTCGACGAAGGCCGGCTGCAGCGCCGCGGCGCGCTCGAAGCTCGCCAGCGCCTCGTCCCAGCGGCGCATCTGCTGCAGCGCCACGCCGCGGTTGTTGAAGCCTTCGGCGAAATCGGGGGCGACCTCGACGGCGCGCGAGAAATGCTCGAGCGCCATGGCCAAGTCGCCGCGCTGCAGGGCGAGCGCGCCCGCCATGTTGATCGCGTCGAGGTGGCGCGGATCGGCGCGCAGCACCAGCTGGCAGAGCTTCGCGGCCTCGGCGAACTGGCCCGATCGGTACGCGGAAACGGCCCGCTCCATCGCCTGCGGCAGGGTCAACGACACCGGTTGCGGATTCACTGCGGGTTGGCCGTGAGGGGGCTTCCAGTATAGAGCGTGCGCGATGCTCGACTTCGCCGCCCGTGAACGGCGCGCGTAGCCCTCTTCCGACAGCTCAGGAAGGCCGATCGAGCAGCGCGCGCCGCCGGACTGCGAGAAACCCGAGCAATCCCATGAGTGCCGTCAACAGCAGCAGGCCCCATTCCGACAACGCCGGCACCGCCGCAACGCCGCCAAGTGCGGGCACCCCGGGCCCTCCCTGGTCGACGAGCGTGCCGTTGGCCGTGAGGTCGTCGTCGCCCAGCCCGCCGTCGACGATGGTGAAGCTTGCCGTGCTGCCGCTGAAGCTCGCGGGGATGACGTACCAGTGAGGCGAGGGATTGGCCGAGGTCGGCCCGTACTTCCAGTACTGCGCTCCGGGCGGCACCGCCTGCGGGTAAGTTATCGTGAGCGTGACGCTGCCGCCGGGCGCGCAGCCGACCAGGGAGAAGTCGAAGAGGCCGTACGGGAAGGCGACGCCCAAGGGAGCGGTGCCCGCCGGCGGCGAGCGCGGCGCTCCGACGAGCGCGATGAACTGCGAGGCGCTGGCGAACCCGCACGAGGAGGGTTGCCCCGCGCCGGGAGCGGCGAGCGCGGTGATGGTCCCGCTTCCGCCCGTGTTGGGTCCGCTGATGGTGAGTAGCGCCGCCGAGGTCGTCACGTTGAAGCTCGCGCTCACGCCGGCGATGGTGACCGTGGCCAGCATCGTGGTGGCGTAGGTCGCCGAGGATGTCAGCCGCACTGTGACCGTGTCGGTGTTATTCACCGTGCCGGGCGCCGTGGTGTAGGCCCCGCCGTTCACCGAGTAGCTGCCGCCCGCAATCGAGATGGGAGAGGCACCGGAGAGTCCCGCGATCGTGATGGTGTTCGACGTGATCGCCGTGGCGAGCGGGGCATTGCTTTGCGGTGCGAAGGCGAAAGTGATGATGACGGCCACGTCCGGCCAGAATCCCGCGGAGAGCGCGAACGCGGCATCCGCCGCGTCGCCGATCGCGCCCTGCCCGACGGTGCCGGTCGAGGAGAAAACACCGTGTCATGACCGCGTGCGACAGCGGCGCCGCGACGCACAGCCACGCGAATACGGCGCTCGCGGCCCGGATCATCGTGCTCCTTTGCACAGACGGATGCGAGGGCATGATCTTGATGATCACGTTTGCGCTACTTGCAGACCGTGCTGATGTCGACGTTGACCTGCGGCGACCCGTTGGTATGTGACCAGAAGATTGCCACCGTGTCGCCGGCGACCACCGCAAACGAATTTACCGTATCGCTGCTGGAGACCCGCACGTTCAGGGTGACGACCGAAATGGATGTGCTCATCGCGGTCGCCGCGCCGTTCTTGTACAGCGTCGCGGTGATGGTGTCGGTCGGGCCGGCGGTGGCAGTGACCGTGCCGTTCAGGTAGATACCAGAAAAGGTGCAAGAGCCCGGCATGGTTGTGGATTGCGGGCTGTATCCAGTGGTGGAACTACCGGCAAAATTGAAGGCGTTAACGGGCACAAAAAGTGGCGTCACAGCGACTGGCGTTATGAATCGCGCGACAAATACCTGACCAGGTCCGGCGGCACCTGTCGCGCCCGTTGCTCCCGTTGCACCCGCGGGTCCAGCGACGGTGCTGGCGGCTCCCGTGGCGCCGGTCGGTCCCGCAGGTCCGATCGGGCCCGTTGAACCCGTCGCGCCCGCGGGTCCGGCGACGGTGCTGGCGGCACCCGTAGCCCCGGTGGGGCCCGTAGCTCCAGTCGCACCGAACGCGCCCGTTGCACCCGTTGCTCCTGTCGGTCCGGCGACGGTGCTGGCGGCACCCGTTGCTCCGATGGCGCCCGTAGCTCCAGTCGCACCGAACGCGCCCGTTGCACCCGTTGCACCCGTCGGCCCGGCGACGGTGCTGGCGGCACCCGTGGTTCCCGTCGGCCCCGTGGCTCCGATCGGGCCTTGCACCCCAGTTGCGCCGGTGGGTCCCGCGACAGTGCTGGCGGCGCCGGTGGCTCCGGTCGGTCCCGTAGCCCCTGTCGCGCCGATCGCGCCTGTTGCACCCGTTGGCCCGGCGACGGTGCTAGCAGTACCCGTGGCCCCGGTGGACCCCGTTGCGCCCGTAGGTCCGCTGGGCCCCGTGGGTCCAGTGGGTCCGGGAACCGTGCTTGTCGCGCCCGTGGCGCCGGCCGTTCCTGTGCTACCCGTGGGCCCGGTCGCACCGGTGGGGCCCGTCGCGCCCAGGGGCCCGGTCGCACCGGTCGGCCCGGTCGCGGCTCCGCACGACCACGCAGTGCCGTTGTAGATGAGCACCTGTCCGACGCCGCACGGCTCGCCGATCTTCGCGGCCGTGATGGAGCGATCCACCACCGTGTTGGCGCGATTGGCGGTCATCGCGTAGGGCGCCGACACCAGCGGCTGGCGCGGCGTCATCTCCGCATTGGCGGCGATCTGCACGCCGAGGAAATACGGCACGTCGAACGCGAGGTTGAGCGGCGTAACGCTTCCCAACAAGACCGAGTACACGCCGTTCACTACGTTGGGCGACTGTGTCTCCGACCACAACGCCACGCCCCCTGACGCTTGCGAGTAGATCCGGAACGTCATGGCCTGCGCGCCATTGACCGCGGTCCCCGATTGCGTGAGGCGCCCCTGATACGAAATGTTCGGCACCGGCACCTGGGCCCATGCGCTCACGCCCTGCGCCAGCGCGAGCGCGACGAGGCCCTGAAGCACGCGCGCGCGAGGTTGGCTAGGGGTGCATCGACGGCTTGCGGGATTCGTTTTCATGTCTGCGTCCTTCGGGTTTGTTTTTCTTGCGCGCAAGCATTCCCCACCCCGCAGTCGGCGGGGTTCATCATGGCGGGGCTGGATCAGCTGGAGGGGATGTGCATGTGCCGACGGCAATCTTGATTCTTGGTTATTGAGCGCTTCTTGGATAGCGGCAGTCTGACAGGGACGCCCAAGCACCGCAACCGCGCGTGAGCGCGATTGCGGCACTGCGATTTGAAACCGCTGAGACATGCGCCAAAGCGCACGAGCGACGCGCTTCACTCGACCTTATCGTGAGCGATCGAGCGCGGTGATGGTCCCGCTTCCGCCCGTGTTGGGTCCGCTGATGGTGAGTAGCGCCGCCGAGGTCGTCACGTTGAAGCTCGCGCTCACGCCGGCGATGGTGACCGTGGCCAGCATCGTGGTGGCGTAGGTCGCCGATCGCGCCCTGGCCCGACGGTGCCGGTCGAGGAGAAAACGGCGGAGCTCATCGTCGATCCGCCCGCGGCGACCACGTCGCGGTTGATGGCGAACGTCCCATCTGTCATGACCGCGTGCGACAGCGGCGCCGCGACGCACAGCCACGCGAATACGGCGCTCACGGCCCGGATCATCGTGCTCCTTTGCATGGGAATCGTGGTCCTCATTCGCAGGAATCGTTGCTTGCGTTCATGCGGGCTTCCTCACGGATGTGAAGGAGAGGTTCTCCTCGATGCGCGGGCGCTCCGAAACGGGGAGCTGCGTGCCCTCGAGGAGTGCGATCCAGATACGCGCGGCTTCGGCGACCCGGCCCGTGTAGAAGGCCGCCAGCGCCAGCTCGTCCTGGCCCCACCATTCGTACGCGGTGACGTCGACGAACAGGCGGTCGTGCGGCATCGGCACCGTGCGCGCGATGCGGGCGAAGAGGTAGGCGTTGTTCCATTCGAGCCGCGTGCGGAAATAGCGGGCGAGCGCGACCAGCGGCTCTGCACGCGCGGGCCGCGCTTCGTAGGCGCGCAGATAGGCGCTCGTCACTTGCGCGCTCTCGTCGCCGAGAAGCTCGGTGAGGCGTGCCACCTGGTAGCGCGCATACCACGCTTCCTCGTCCCATCCGCCCATCGTGGCGCGCCTTTCGTACCACTCGCGGGCGAGCCGCGGCTGGCCCGCGTCGCGATGACTTTGCGCGAGGTAGAAGACGTAGCGCGCGTTTCCCGGCTCGGCGGCGAGGGCGGCCTCGAGGACGGCGGCATCCTTCTCGAATTTCGCGGGGTCCTGCGAGCGCGCCCCTTCGGCGCGCACGTCGGGCGTGCCCGCGTCGAGATACTCATGCAGCACGCCGCGCCAGCGCCACGGCAGGCGCGTATCGACCAGGCTTACGCGGTCGTAGCGCAGCTCGCCATAACGCGCCTCGAGGGAATATGAAGGCTCGCGCAATGCCGGCCAAGCGGTGCCGGGCGCCGCGCCGAGCGTCTCGTCGGCGTCGATGAACAGGAGGTAGTCGGCCTTGTCGCGCGCGAGCGCCAGCGCCTCGCCGCGGTTGTGGCCGAAATTGCGCCATTCGCGCTCGTGCAGATCGCCCGGGAGGTCACGCATGGTTTCGCGCACGATGCCCCGCGTCGCGTCAGTCGAGCCGGTGTCGACGATCACCCAGCCATCGACCCAAGGCTTGACCGAGGCGAGGCAGCGCCCGATCACCGCGGCCTCGTTCTTCACGATCATGTTGAGGCAGATGCGCATCGAGTGAATGATCCGGCGGCCGCGAGAAACGAAGGGCGCCGCGATTACGGCGCCCCGAATCTACTGGCCGGGACTAGCGGTCGATGCGCAGGGCCTGCGCCGCAGCGCCGCCATGCCGAGCCCCACGATGAACAAGGCTAGGAGAAGCTGCATCCACGCCGAGAGCGTGGGAATCTGCTGCGAGACGACAGCCGGAACGCCCGGCCCCCCCTGGTCGACGATCGTGCCGTTGACCGTGAGGTCGTCGTCGCCGAGTGCGCCGTCCGTGACGGTGAATGTCACGATGTTGCCGCTCACCGTGGCCGGGAGCACATACCACTGGGATGTGGGAATGCCCGGCCTCGGACCGTATTTCCAGTACTGGGTCCCGGCCGGCAGCGCCGATGGGTAGGTGATCGTGAAAGCGAGCGTCGAGGCCGGCGTGCAACCCGAGGCGGTGAAATCGAAGAGGCCATGGGGGAACGTGATGCCCGCAGGCGGCGAGGGCGGCGAGCGCGGATTGCCGCTGATCGGAATGAACGCCGCGCTCGAATACGAGCATGACGGGCCGCCGCCCGTGAAGGTCGCGGTGATGGTGCCCGTGCCGGTCGGGCTCGCTCCGCTGAAGGTCTGCGAAGCCAAGCTCGAGGTGGAGGCGGTGGCGCTGTTGTTGGCGGGGTTGGGATCGGTCGTGGCGGAGCTCGCGCTCGCCGTGTTGGAGATCGTCGTTCCCCCGCTGCCGGGGCCTGCCTGCACCACGAGCGTGAAGGCGGCGGAGCCCGCGGCGGCGAGCGAGGCGAGGCTGCAACTCACCGTTCCACCGGCACCCGCGGCCGGTGTCGTGCAAGTGAACGTGGGGCCGGACGTTTGCGCGAACGACACGAACGTGGTCCCGGCCGGGAGCGCGTCGCTCAACGCCGTCGCTTGCGCCGCGCTGGGCCCGCTGTTCGAGAGACCGATGTTGTAGGTGATATTCGTGCCCGCGGTAACGCTTGCCGGACCCGTCTTGGTGACGGCGAGATCGGCGGAGGCGCCCACCGAGGTCGATGCGCTCGCCGCGCCGTTCGCCGGATTGGTGTCGGTCGTCGTGGAGCTCGCGGTTGCAATGTTGGTCACCGTCGTGCCCGCGGTGGCGGCGCCGGCTTTCGCCACGAGCGTGAAGGCCGCGGATGAAGCGGATGCGAACGAGGCGAGGCTGCAGCTCACCGTTCCGCCCGCACCCACGGCGGGCGTCGTGCAGGTGAAGGCCGGGCCGGACGTTTGCGCGAGGGACACGAATGTCGTGCCCGCGGGCAACGCGTCGGTCAAGGTCGCCGACACTGCGGCGTTGGGCCCGTTGTTCGTGAGAACGATGCCGTAGGTGATATTCGCCCCGGGAGAAGCGCTCGCCGTCGCCGTCTTGGTGACCGCGAGATCGGCGGACGCCGTGATCGAGGTCGTGGCGCTGGCCGAGTTGTTCGCCGGATTGGGATCGGCCGTGGTGGAGCTCGCCGACGCCGTATTTGTAACCGTGGTGCCAGCGCTCGCGACGCTCGACTGCACCACGAGGGTGAAGGTGGCGGAGGCCGCGGCCGAGAGCGAGGCATTGGTGCAGGTCACGGTTCCAGTGCCGCCCATGGCGGGCGTCGCGCAGGTGAACACCGGGCCGGACGTTTGCGCGAGGGACACGAACGTGGTGCCCGCCGGCAGGGTGTCGGTCAACGCGGTCGACTGCGCCGCCTGGGGACCATTGTTGGTGAGGCCGATGGAGTAGGACACGCCGGAGCCGGCGATCACGCTCGCCGGTGCCGTCTTGGTGACCGCGAGATCGGCGGCGGGCGCCACCACCGACGTGACGGCGCTGGCCGAGTCATTGACGGGATTCGGATCGATCGTGGCGGAGCTCGCGGATGCGGTGTTGGCGAGGGTGGTGCCGGCGCCCGCTGGGCTCGACTGCACCACGAGCGTGAAAGTGGCGGAGGCGCCTGCCGCGAGCGAGGCGAGGGTGCAGGTCACTGTTCCTGTGCCCCCCACGGCCGGCGTCGTGGTGGTGAAGGCCGGGCCGGACGTTTGCGCGAGGGACACGAACGTGGTGCCGGCCGGCAGGGTGTCGGTCAACGAGGTCGATTGCGCGGCCTGCGGACCATTGTTCGCGAGCCCGATGGAATAGGACACGTTTGCGCCCGCGACCACGCTCGCCGGCGCCGTCTTGGTGACGGCGAGGTCGGCGTTGGGCGCCATGACCGCGGTGAACGCGCTGCCGCTGTCGTTGGACGGATCCGGATCCGCCGTCGCGGTGCTTGCCGACGCGGTGTTGATGATCGTGTTTCCCGCCGCACTGGGAGCCGCGTTGACCGCGAGCGTGAAGGAGGCGCTCGCGCCCGCGGCGAGTGTCGCGATCGTGCACGTGATCGTCCCGCCGGCGCCCACCGCCGGCGTCGTGCACGCGAGTGCCGGGCCCGAGGCTTGCGCGAAGGACACGAAAGTCGTGCCCGCCGGCACGGTGTCGCTCAAGGAAACGGTCAGCGCGGGATCGGGCCCGCTGTTGGTGAGCGTGATGCCGTAGGAGATGGGGCCGCCGGAATCCAGGACGCTCGCGGTGCCGGTCTTGAATACCGATACATCCGCGAAGCCGCCCACCAGGGTCACCGCGGGAGCGTCGTCGTTCTCGGGAGTGACGTCCGCGGGCGACGAGACCGACGCGATGTTGGTGATGAACGTGCCGTTCGGGACCGCGGCGGTGCCGATCACCAGCGTGAACGTGGCGCTCGCACCCGCAACAAAAGTGGCTATCGTGCAAGTGATCGTTCCACCGCCGCCCACCGCGGGCGTCGTGCAGGTGAATGCCGGACCCGAGTTCTGCGCGAAGCTGGTGAAAGTCGCGCCGGCCGGAACATTGTCGGTCAGGGTGACGGTGGTCGCATCATCCGGCCCGAAGTTCGTGACGCTGATCGAATAGGTGATGGGGATGCCCGGCGCCGCTATTTGGGACGGCCCGCTCTTGGCGACCGACAGGTCCCACGTCTGGGCGAAGACCTGCGGCGAGAAAATAGCCAGCCCGAAAAGTAGAATCCCAAGAGAAGTTCCTTCGCGGAGCATGCGGGCCATTGTGTTCGCCATTTTCTTGGTCGCGATCGGGGGAGGGGGATGCGGTTCCTGCGGGGTCTGGGAAGGAGTTTGTCCCTTTCGGCGCGGGGCGTAAAGCAGGGCCCGCAAGAGGCGCCGTTCCGGTGAAACCCTACGCGGTCCCGAGACCGGCCTCGGAAATGCCGCGGTAGCGAAGGGCTTCGGCCACGTCCTGGGAGCGCACTTCAGGGCGCTGCTGCAAGTCCGCGATGGTGCGCGCGACCTTGAGGACGCGATGGTGCGCGCGCGCGGACAGCCCGAGCCGCGAGACGGCGTCGCGAAGAAGGGCGCGTCCTTCGCCATCGATCGCGGCGCGCTCTTCGATCTCGCGCCCCGCGAGCCGCGCATTCGGCGCGCCCTGTCTTTTCAATTGGACTCGACGCGCCCGCTCGACGCGCTCGCGCACCGCGCTCGACGGCTCGCCGCGCGCTCCGTGCGCGAGATCGTCGGGGTGGAGCGCGGGGACCTCGACGTGCAGGTCGATGCGGTCGAGGAGGGGACCCGAGATGCGGCTCTTGTAGCGCAGGACCACGTCGGGGCTGCAGCGGCACTTGCCGGAGAAGTGCCCGAGGTAGCCGCACGGACAGGGGTTCATCGCGGCGACGAGCTGGAAGCGCGCGGGAAAATCCGCCTGGCGCGCGGCGCGCGAGATGGTGATGCGCCCGGACTCGAGCGGCTCGCGCAGCACCTCGAGCACGTGGCGGCTGAATTCCGGGAGCTCGTCCAGGAAGAGCACGCCGTGATGCGCGAGCGAGATCTCGCCGGGGCGCGGGGGCGAGCTTCCCCCCACCAGGGCCGCCGCGGAGGCGCTGTGATGCGGCGAGCGCAACGTGCGCAGGCCGAAGCGCTCCGGCCGGAAGAATCCGCTCGCGAGGCTCTGCACCGCCGCGGCCTCGAGCGCTTCGTCCTCGGTCATCGCCGGCAGGATCCCGGCGATGCGCGTGGCGAGCATGGTCTTGCCGGTGCCGGGCGGGCCGCAGAAGAGGAGCGAGTGGGCGCCCGCCGCGGCGATCTCGAGGGCGCGCCGCGCGAGCGCCTGCCCGTACACGTCGGCGAGATCGGCATACACGGGCTCCACGCTCGCGCCTTTGCGGCGATATTCCGAGAGCGGCGCGATGCCGGTGAGATGTGCGCACACCTCGAGGAGCGAGCGCGCCGGCAGGATGCGCGCGCCGCGTGCGAGCGACGCTTCGCCCGCCGCCGATTCCGGGATCACGAAGGCGCGCCCATCGCGATGCGCGCCGAAGGTCATCGCGAGCGCGCCGCGGATCGGGCGCAGCTCGCCGGACAACGCGAGCTCGCCCGCGAACTCGAACTGGTCGAGCCCGCGCGATGGAATCTGGCCGGTGGCGGCGAGGATGCCGATGGCGATGGGCAGGTCGAAGCGTCCGCTTTCCTTGGGAAGGTCCGCGGGCGCGAGGTTCACCGTGACGCGCCCCGCGGGGAAGTCGAAGCGCGCATTGCTCAACGCGGCGCGCACACGGTCGCGCGCTTCCTTCACCTCGGTCTCGGCCAGGCCCACGATGTGGAATTGCGGAAGGCCCCCGCCCACGTGCGCCTCGACGTGCACCAGCGGCGCATCGAGCCCGGCGAGCGCGCGGCTGAAGACGAGGGCGAGGGACATGGTCCTTCAACCGCCGGGCCGGCGATCCGGTTGACCTGGGCGCAGTGCAAGTGCTCCTGCTACGATGCCTCGACACGAGATAAGAAACGCCAATGGGAGCGATGTCATGAATGCCCGCCAACAACTCACCGGCCTGGACCATTACTGGCTGCCCTTCACGCCCAATCGGTATTTCCAGGACCATCCGAAGATCCTCGCCAGCGCCAAGGGCGCCTATTACACGACCGATGACGGGCGCAGGCTCTTCGATTGCCTCTCGGGGATGTGGTGCTGCCCCCTTGGGCACGGGCATCCGCGCATTGTCGAGGCGCTGACCCGGCAGGCGCAGACCCTCGACTACTCGCCCGCATTCCAGTTCTGCAGCCCGGTGACGCTCGGCCTCGCCGAGCGCGTGGCGGGGATGGCGCCGGAGGGGCTCACGCGCGTCTTCTTCACCAATTCCGGGTCGGAGGCGGTCGACACGGCATTGAAGGTGGCCTACGGCTACCACCGCCTGCGCGGCGAAGCGAGCCGCATGCGCTTCATCGGCCGGGAGCGCGGCTATCACGGTGTCGGCTTCGGCGGCATGGCGGTGGGCGGCATGGTCGCCAACCGCAAGATGTTCGGTCCCATCATGCTGCCGGGGGTCGATCACCTCCCGCATACCTACAATCTCTCGCAGATGGCGTTTTCCCGGGGGCAGCCGGCCTGGGGCGCGCACCTGGCCGATGAGCTGGAACGGCTGGTCGCGCTGCACGACGCCTCGACCATCGCCGCGGTCATCGTCGAGCCGATGCAGGGCTCCTCGGCCGTGGTGGTGCCGCCGGTGGGCTACCTGGAGAAGCTGCGCGCCATCTGCACCCGGCACGGCATCCTGCTCATCTTCGACGAGGTCATCACCGGCTTCGGGCGCCTCGGCGAGAATTTCGGCGCACAACGCCTAGGCGTGGCGCCCGACATCATCACTTTCGCCAAGGCGATCACCAACGGCGTCATCCCGATGGGCGGCATCATCGTGCGCGAGGAGATCTTCCAGGCCTTCATGGGCGCCGCGGCGCCCGCGCACGCGATCGAGCTTTTCCACGGCTACACGTATTCGGGCCACCCCATGGCCGCGGCCTGCGGCCACGCCGCGCTCGATGTGCTGGCGCAGGAGGGCCTCATCAAGCGCGCCCGCGAGTTGGAGCCCGTGCTGGAAAACGCGATGCACGCGCTGAAGGGGGAAACCGGCGTGCTCGATGTCCGCAACATGGGCCTCGCCGCGGCGGTCGATCTCGAGCCGATTCCCGGCAAGCCCGGATTACGCGGCATGAAAGTCTTCGAACGCGGGCTCGAGGAGGGATTGCTGCTGCGCCTCGCCGGCGACGCCATCGCCGTAGGTCCGCCCTTCATCTCGACCGAGGACGAGCTCGCGCGGATGGGCGAGGGGCTGCGCCGCGCGATCCGCCACGGGTTCCAGCAGGCCAACGCCTGATGAGCGACGAGAGCGACGGCATCCGCGCCGGTCGATTGAGCCCGGAGCAATGCGCCGCGAATTTCGGCGAATCCCATGCGCCGCTCAATCGCGTGCAGGCGCTGATCGAGGCCGATCGCTGCTACTACTGCTACGACGCGCCGTGCATCAAGGCGTGCCCCACCGGCATCGACATCCCGACCTTCATCCAGCGCATCGCGCAGGACAACGTACGCGGCGCCGCCAAGGCGATCCTGGAGGAGAACATCCTCGGCGGCATGTGCGCCCGCGTCTGCCCCACCGAGGTGTTGTGCGAGCAAGCCTGCGTGCGCAATACGAATGAGGACAAACCGGTCGAGATCGGCCTGCTGCAGCGCTTCGCCACGGATGGACATTTCGCCAGGCCCGGCGCGCCGCTCTTCACGCGTGCGGCGGCGAGCGGCAGGCGCGTGGCGGCGGTGGGGGCCGGGCCTGCGGGATTATCCTTCGCGCATCGCCTCGCGATGCTGGGCCACGACGTCGTGCTGTTCGATGCCAACCCCAAGCCGGGCGGATTGAACGAATATGGGCTCGCCACCTACAAGACCGTCGACGGCTTCGCACAGAGGGAAATCGACTGGCTGCTGTCGATCGGCGGCATCGAGGTGCGCTGCGACCAGGCGCTGGGCCGCGACATCGTGCTCGACGATCTCGTGCGCGGCTACGATGCCGTCTTCCTCGGCATGGGCCTCGCCGGCGTGAATGCCCTGGGCGTTGCCGAGCCTCAGGCCCGCGGGTTTCGCGACGCGGTGCGCTTCATCGCGGAGCTGCGCCA
>WNFL01016388.1_pt1 | contig 36869 bp, 38 predicted proteins | sample 5400361 | NCBI WGS metagenome assembly WNFL01 (sample SAMN13153351, study PRJNA577476) | soil metagenome | isolation source: 40 cm soil on Douglas fir-dominated hillslope | place: USA:California | collected 2013-09-17
AAGGCGAAGAAGAAGGTAGCTAAGAAAAAGGCCGCTAAGAAAAAGTAAGCCTTCGAAAGTAATCAACTGTGCCCGCGTAAGCGGGCACAGTTGTTTCTGGGGGTAGGAAAATTTCTCATGTCAGTCGAAAAGAAACGTCGTGCCGCGGAAGCCGCTCTTGCATACATAGAACCCGGTATGGTGCTGGGCGTCGGCACCGGCTCCACGGTAGCCCAGCTCATAGAAGCGCTGAAAGACCGTAAAATACAGCTCGAGGGCGCTGTCTCGAGTTCACGCCAGACCTCGCAGGCCTTGGCGAAAGCACGCATTCCGGAACTGGATCTCAATTCGGCGGGGGACCTCACTCTGTACATCGACGGCGCCGATGAGGCGACCGCCGTTGGCGCGCTGATCAAGGGCGGCGGCGCCGCGCTCACCCGCGAAAAGGTCGTCGCCGCCGCCTCCGCGAAATTCGTCTGCATCATCGACGACACCAAGCTGGTCGAGGTCCTGGGCAAGTTCCCTCTCCCCGTCGAGGTGATTCCGATGGCGCGCTCCTATGTCGCGCGCCAACTCGTGAAGATGGGGGGCCAGCCGGTTTGGCGTGACGGCGTGGTGACCGACAACGGCAATGTCATCCTGGACGTCCACAACCTGCGGCTCGTCGACCCGTCGGCCTTTGAATCCGCGGTGAATCAAATCGCGGGGGTGGTGACGGTCGGTCTGTTCGCCCGGCGCCGCGCCGACATATTGATCGTGGCGGGCGATGACGGCGTAAAGACCTTGATTTGCGGGCCGCCCTAGGAGCCTGTCTGACAGGCTCCTAAATTTCCAGGCGGGTCCCGATTTCAATCACGCGGCTGGGCGGCAGACCATAGTAGTCGGCGATAACCTGCGCACTGCGCGCCATCTGCATGAACGCTCTGCGCCGCAGCGGCGGCAGATCCGAACGCTGCCCGGGGAGCAATTCCTCGCGGCTCAGGAAGAAAGTCGTGAGTTCCGGTTCGTAAGGCACCCCGTGCGCCTCAGCCTCTCTCAAGATCTCCGTGATGATCGGTTTCTCCATGAAACCGATCTGCGCCACCACCCGAACGATTCCCTCGCATACCGGGGTTACGGTCAAGCGCTTGGATGCAGCCATTCGCGGCTGTTCGCGGGTGACCACCGTCAGCAGGACCACCCGCTCGTGCATCACGCGGTTGAACTTGATGTTGTTGAGCAGGGCGCGCGGTATGCCGGACGCCTTGGCATCCAGGAATATGGCCGTGCCCGCCACGCGCACGGGGGGATCGCGCTTCAATTCCTCGACGAAATCGCGCACCGGCTTCTGTTCGCGCAACAGACGCGCCATGACCGAGGCGCGCCCCCTCTGCCACGTCTGCATCAGCCAATAGATGATCAGCCCGGATGCCAGCGGCAACCAGCCGCCCTCCTCGAGTTTGGTCAGATTCGCCAACAGGAAAGCGACGTCGACGATGAACAACAGGGACAGGCCCATGCGCAGCGCCCGGCTCTCCCGACCTGTGCGCGATTTGATCAGACTCAAGGTCAACGGCGTCACGATCGTCATGGCGCCGGAGACCGCCAAGCCGTACGCGCCGGCCAGTGCGGCGGAGCTGCCGAAACCCATCACCAATGCGAGCGCGGCGACCATGAGAATCCAATTCATGGTCGGCACGTAGATTTGCCCGGCATGTTCCGCGGACGAATGCTCGACGCGCAAGCGCGGCAGCAAGCCCAAGCTGACGGCCTGAGTGGTCACCGAGAACACACCGGAAATCACCGCCTGCGATGCGATGACGGTCGCGGCCGTCGCGATCATGACCAAGAGCCACAGCGACCACGCGGGTGCCATCAAGTAGAAGGGGTTGCTGATTGCCGCCGGGTTCTCGATCAACATCGCGCCCTGGCCGAAATAATTGGTCACCAGCGCCGGCATCACGATGCAGATCCAGCCAAGACGAATGGGCGCTTTGCCGAAGTGGCCCATGTCGGCGTACAAAGCCTCGCCTCCCGTGACGGTCAAGAACACCCCGGCGAGGACCGCGAGCGAGCTGGTCTGGTGTTGCATCAGCAACCTGAGTGCGTGCGACGGGTCGAGGGCGAAAAGTACTCCCGGCTCGCGCACGATCCAACTCGCGCCCATCACCGCCAGGATTGCAAACCAACCCAGCATCACGGGACCGAAGACCTTGCCGACCGAGCCGGTTCCGTGCCGTTGAATCAGGAACAATCCCACCAGCACCAGTGCCGTGATCGGCAGGATCGGAATCTGCGCGTCCGGCGCCGCCACATGCAGACCTTCCACGGCGCTCAACACCGAAATCGCCGGCGTGATGGCGCCGTCCGCGAAGAACAGAGAAGCGCCCAAGATTCCCAGCGTCCCATACAGCTTGCGGCGCGGACTTTCACGCGCGGTGTTCACCACCAACGCAGTCAGGGCCAGCACCCCGCCTTCGCCCTTGTTGTCGGCGTTCAATACCACGCTGACATATTTGAGCAGGATGACCAGGACCAGGGACCAGAAAATCAGCGACAGCACGCCGAGCACGTGTTCCGGAGTGACGGCGATGCCGGGGCCGGTGAAACAGGCCGACATGGCATAGAGCGGACTGGTGCCGATATCGCCGAACACGACCCCGAGCGCCGCAAGCGCCATTGGCGCGAGCCGTCCACCCGAATTGCGTTCGCTCAACTTGGCTTCCCGTTTGGTCAAGAAAGGGCCCACCGTTGGGCCCTGTTTGGCTGGGGGACTAGGATTCGAACCTAGGTAAACGGTGTCAGAGACCGTTGTCCTACCACTAGACGATCCCCCAAAACCGATCCACCGGAAGGCAGAAGGCGGACGACGTTCCCGCGATCAGCGTTTGGAGAACTGCGTGCCGCGACGCGCCTTGCGACGACCGACCTTCTTGCGTTCGACTTCGCGCGCATCGCGGGTGACAAAACCCGCCTTGCGCAAAGGCGACCTTAGAGTCTCGTCGTAAGCCATGAGCGCGCGAGTGATGCCGTGGCGAATCGCGCCGGCTTGTCCGGTGATTCCGCCGCCCTCGACGTGCGCGTCGACATCGAATTTTCCATCGAGCTGCACGGCGCCGAAGGGTTGCTGCACGATCATGCGGCCGGTTTCTCTGCCGAAGAACTCGGCGAGGGTGCGGCCGTTGATCGATACCTTGCCCGTACCTTGACGCAGGTAAACCCGCGCACTCGACGTCTTGCGCCGGCCGGTGCCGTAAAACGAATTGACGGCTGTCTTTGATGCCATTGTTTTCTGTCCTCGAGAAACTAGATTTCCAGCGCTTTGGGCTGCTGAGCTTGGTGGGGATGATCCTTGCCGCCGAACACATGCAATTTCTTGTACATGCGACGACCCAATGGCCCCTTCGGCAGCATACCCTTCACCGCGAACTCGATCGCGCGTTCCGGGTGTTCCTTCAGCAACTTGTCGAGTGAAATGCTCTTCAGGTTGCCGACATAGCCCGTGTGCTGGTGGTAAAACTTGTCGGTGAGCTTGGCTCCCGTGACGCGCACGGTGCCCGCGTTGATGACCACGATGTGATCGCCAAGATCTTGATGCGGCGCATAATTCGGCTTGTGTTTGCCCTTCAATCGATGCGCGATCTCCGAGGCCAATCGGCCCAGAGTTTTGCCTGCCGCGTCGACTAGGAACCAGTCGCCCCGGGTTTCTTCAGGCTTGGAAAATACGGTATACATGAAAATACTCAGCTGTTTCAGGTCGTTAACGAAAGGCGCGAAAGTGTACAGAACGCCGGGCAGAGATGCCAGCCCCGCGCCACACAAGCCACGCCTATAATATAGTGTCGTGATGGACAACCGCCGTTTCAGCTTGATCGACTTAGGGTTAGGCGAAATAGATAAGGCAATCAAGGTCTTAAGTGCGCCGGCCCGATCGGCTCGCGAGGTGCCTGCCGCCCCGGAGGGTACCCCGGAGGGCGCAGCGCTGCAGGCGGCGCAGCGCGCCGAGTCGGTGCGCCTCATGCGGGTCAACCACTCCGGAGAGGTGGCGGCGCAGGCCCTGTACCAAGGACAGGCGTTGACCTCACGCGATAGCGCGGTGTCGGCGGCCATGCGCCTGGCCGCCGCCGAGGAAATCGACCATCTCGCGTGGTGCGAGCAGCGCTTGCGCGAACTCGACGGCCGTACCAGCGTTCTCAACCCCCTCTGGTATGCCGGCTCTTTCGCGATCGGCGCCCTGGCGGGCACCTTGGGGCGTAGCACCGGGCTGGGGTTCGTCGCGGAGACGGAGCGGCAGGTGGAATCGCATTTGCGCGGCCATTTGGAACGCTTGGGCGAGGCCGATCCGCGCAGCCGTGCCATCCTCGAACAGATGACGCACGAAGAGATGCAGCACGGCGCCCAGGCAGCCTCGCTGGGAGGGCAAGAGCTGCCGTTTCCGGTCGGGATGGCGATGCGCTTGACCGCCCGGCTCATGACTTTGAGCTCGTATTGGTTGTAGCCTTAACCCGTTAGTGCTTGCGATTCCGGGACTTATGTAATAAAACGTGCGCCAGCACAGGCGTTTAACAGACGACAAAAACCAGGGAGAGACCATGGAAGAAGGGGCAAAAGCCTTAAGCGATATCCCAGCGATCAATCGTTTCTTGAGCTACTGCCGGATTCGGACAGTCCCTTCCAAGACCGTGATCATCCACGCCGGCGATCTACCGGACATTTTGTACTACATCATCTCAGGCTCGGTCGAAGTCATGATCGAGGATGAAGATGGCAACGAAATGGTGCTGGCGTACCTCAATAAGGGGCAGTTTTTTGGGGAAATGGGCTTGTTCTACGAACAGCCCACCCGCAGCGCCTGGGTGCGCACCCGGCAGCAGTCGGAACTCGCCGAAATGACCTATCCGCGCTTTCGGCAAATCGCCGCCGAGAGCCCCGGATTGATCTTCGAGTTGGCCACGCAGCTGGCGACGCGGCTCGACCGCACCAATCGCAAACTGGGCGATCTCGCCTTCGTCGACGTCACCGGCCGCGTCGCGCACGCCATCATGGATCTATGCGGCGAGCCGGATGCGATGACGCATCCCGAGGGCATGCAGATCAAGGTGAGCCGGCAAGAGCTCTCCCGACTGGTCGGCTGCTCGCGCGAAATGGCGGGACGCGTACTCAAGGTATTGGAAGAACAAGGCTTGCTACGCGCCACCGGGAAAACCATCGTCGTATTCAACGCCAGACCGAAGGTGAAGACGCGGCCGCTGATCGTGCCGGTAAAGGCCGGCGCAGGCGGCGCACCCTCCAAGAGCACGCGTCCCGAATCCCACGACGACGACGACGATGACGATGACGACGAATAGGCCTTAAGCTGATTTACTCCCGATCTCTATCTGCGCCCGCATGGATTTGATCGTCGATGCGTAGTCGGCACTGCCGAAGATGGCGGAGCCGGAGACAAACGTGTCCGCGCCGGCCCTGGCTATCTCGGCGGCATTCTCGACTTTGACCCCGCCGTCGATTTCGAGGCGAATTTCGCGCTTGGCAGCCTCGATCCGCGCGCGCGCTTCGGCGAGTTTGGGCAGAGCCTGCGGGATGAACTTCTGTCCGCCGAAGCCGGGATTGACCGACATCACCAAGATGAGATCGATCTTCTCGATGACGTAATCCAGCCAGTTCAACGGCGTGGCGGGATTGAACACCAGACCCGGCTTGCACCCTGAATCCCGAATGAGTTGAATCGTGCGATCCACATGCTGGGTCGCCTCCGGGTGGAAGCTGATGTAGCTCGCGCCTGCTTTGGCGAATTCCGGCACCAGTTGATCCACCGGCGAGACCATCAAATGCACGTCGATCGGCGCGTCAATTCCCGACTTGCGCAGGGCTTCGCAGACCAGGGGCCCGATGGTGAGGTTGGGGACGTAGTGATTGTCCATCACGTCGAAGTGGATCCAGTCGGCGCCGGCGCCGAGTACCGTGTTCACTTCTTCCCCTAAGCGGGCGAAATCGGCGGACAAAATCGAGGGCGAAATAATAATCGTCATCGTCGCTCCTTCATCGCATGCCGCGCGCCGCGCGTATCCCCTCGTAGGCTTCTTGGATGCGCTGAGTCTTCTCTTTCGCCATTTGCGCCATCGACTCCGGCAGGCCGTTCGCAACCAGTTTATCAGGATGATGGCGGCTCATCTGGCGCCGATAGGCCTTGGTCACTTCTTGATCCGAAATATTGGCGTCGACTTCCAGTTCCGCATAGCATTCCGCCAGCGGCCCTGCGCCCGCGGCGCGGTGCCCGGCGCCGGTAGAGCCGGCGTGCGTGCGATGCTGCGCGTGCGCCGCGCGCGCCCGCGTCGAGGCCTCCATATAGACGAATTCAAGCCCGGACATGCCCAGCCGCTCGGCTGCCCGCGCCAAAATCGCGCGCGCAGGCGGCGATATGCCGTTGCCCGCCAGCGCCGCACGCAACTGCAATTCCATGAAGGCGCGCAACAGGTCGTGGCGCTGGCCGCATGCCTCACGCAGCCGCTCGACGGCAAGCTCGGCGTCATAGCCGGTCGATTTGCCGGCCCGAAAGCAGCCGATCGCGATACCGATCTCGCGCTCGCCCAGCTGGAGCTCGTGCATGAGGCGCCGCGCCGCGCCGATCTCCGCTTCGCTGACCCGGCCGTCGGATTTGGCGACGTGGCCCATGAGTTCGAAGGTGGTTCGGAAGAACTGTTCGGGAATCGAGATTGCATGCGCCGCATCCGCGTGCGGCGAACGCCACGCCTCGGACGCAGTGCCAAAACCCAGGCTGTGCTCGATCAAATAGCCGACAAGGGCCCCCATCGCGGCCCCCCACACGGTGCGGGTGAGCAGCAGGCCGATCACAGCCCCAAAAAAGGCGCCTCTCCAACTCATTCGCGTTGACCTATCCACGTCGTCCCGCCACAATCGCCGACCTTCCACTCCTCAATGGTAGCAGTCGGCAGGCCGCATACGCATGCAACAGGTTTCGCAATCGGCACCGCTTTTCGAGTCGCAGCTTCGCGGCCTGAAGAAGATTCACCAGGGCAAGGTGCGCGATATCTACGATGTGGATGCCGAGCATCTGCTCATCGTCACGACCGATCGCCTGTCGGCTTTCGACGTCGTGCTGCCGGATCCCATCCCGTTCAAGGGCGAAGTGCTCACGCAAATCTCCTTGTTCTGGTTTGCGAAGACCCAACACATGGTGGCCAATCATCTCTCCGCGCTCAAGGTGGAGGATGTCGTCGCCGACGGCCGGGAGCGCGCGCAACTGGCCGGTCGCGCCATGGTGGTGAAGAAGCTTACGCCACTGCCCATCGAAGCGGTGGTGCGGGGCTATCTGATCGGCTCAGGCTACAAGGACTACAAGCTTCACGGTTCAGTCTGCGGAATTGCCTTGCCCGACGGATTGCAAATGGCGGACGCTTTGCCTGCGCCGCTGTTCACTCCGGCCTCCAAGGCCCCCGCCGGGCGGCATGACGAAAACATCGATTTCGACGCCATGGTGGGCATGGTCGGACGCGAATATGCCACCGACGTGCGGCGCTTCGCGCTCGACATTTATCGATTCGCGGCGGAGCATGCCCGAGAGCGCCACATCATCATCGCCGATACCAAATTCGAATTCGGCGTCGACAAGGCGGGACGCCTCATGCTCATCGACGAAGCACTGACGCCGGATTCCTCGCGTTTCTGGCCGACGTCGTCGTATAGGCCGGGGATCAGTCCGCCGAGTTTCGACAAGCAATTCGTGCGCGATTACTTGGAATCGCTGCATTGGAACAAGAAGCCGCCGGCGCCGCATCTGCCGGCGGACGTCGTGGCACGCACCAGCGATAACTATCGCGAGGCGCTCCGGCTCCTGACCGCGTAAAGTCCCGTGCATGGTCAACTGGTTGGAACGCCTGGAAGACGGACTGTTTCAAAAGTCGCGCAGCATGGGACCGCCCTGGGGACCTGTACTGCGCTGGTTGCGCTATCCCGCGGCGCTGATTCGCGACTGGTTGGGAGGCGAACTCAGCATCCGGGCGATGAGCCTGGCCTACACGACTCTGCTGTCTCTCGTGCCGCTGCTGGTGTTCAGCTTTGCGATACTCAAAGGTCTCGGCGCGCACGGGGACTTGAGATTCATCGTTCAAGAATTCTTCCGCCCCGTCGGCAGCGCGGCGACGCAGCTGACCGAGAGCGTCATGCAATTCGTCGCCAATATGCGCGGCGAACTGCTCGGCTTCATCGGTCTGGCGTTTCTCGTCTACACCGTCATCACCACGATTCAAAAAGTGGAAGGGAGTTTCAATTCCGTATGGCGCGTCGGGCATCCGCGCAGTTTTGGCCGCCGTTTCGCCGAGTACCTGAGCGTCATGATCTTGGGACCCATCCTGCTTGCCGTGGCGATCGGACTGTTGGGGTCCGCGGAACACAGTCCCTTCGCGCAGTGGTTGCATGCCGTCGCCCCGTTCGCGGTGATCTTGGACGCGTTGGGCCAAATCGCGCCGTACGTCATCGTCACCGCCGTGTTCACGTTCATGTATTCGTTCATTCCCAACACTCAGGTGCAGTTTCGCGCCGCGCTCATCGGTGGCGTGACTGCGGGGATCATTTGGGCTCTGGTCGGCAAGGTATTCACGGTCGTCATTCTCTACTCCTCCCAGCTGGTGGCGGTCTACTCCGGTTTCGCGATCGTGCTGACGACGCTGATCTGGGTGTACTTGAGCTGGCTCATTTTGCTCATCGGCGCGCAGCTCGCGTTCTACGTGCAGTTCCCGCAATACTTGCGGCATGGCCAGGAAACCATCGAGCTCACCGGCAGTGATCGCGAGAAAGTCGGCCTGTCGATCATGTATCTGATCGGGCGCGACTACGGGACGGGCGTCGGGTCGTGGAACGCGGGCCGGCTCGCGGCCGAACTAGACGTCCCGAGCATCGCGCTCGCGCCCGTGCTCGCGCGCCTGGAACGTGCGGGTTTGATCGTGGCAACCGAAAGAGAGCAGTTCGTTCCCGGGCGCGATCCCCAAGGCATTCTGCTGGCCGACATCGTGGATGCCGTGCGCACGCTGCAAATCGGTCGATTGACGATCGAGGTGCGTGCAGTGACCACCGCGGCCGAAGTGATGCGCGAGGTGGAAGCGGCGGTGCGCGAACGCCTGGGCACTCGCTCGCTCAAGGACCTCATCGCGGCGAAGTAGCAATGCCTGCCCGATCCGGCCTCCGTGCATGAGTAAGCTATTCCCCCGCGATGGTCATTTCCTGCAGCAAGATCGAGCCGACGCGCGTACCGCCGCGCACATCGACGTCGTCGCCCACGGCCGCTATGCCTTTGAGCATTTCGCGCAAGTTTCCGGCGATCGTGATCTCGGCCACCGGGTACTGAATCGAGCCGTGCTCGACCCAGAAGCCTGCCGCGCCGCGCGAGTAATCGCCCGTTACCATGTTGACCCCTTGCCCCATGAGTTCGGTCACCAAGAGTCCGGTGTCGAGCCGCGACAGCAAGGCGTCCGCGCCGCCGGCGAAGCTCGGCGCGACGAGAAGATTGTGAGCCCCGCCGGCGTTGCCGGTGGTCTCGAGCCCCAGCTTGCGCGCCGAGTAGCTGGAAAGAATGTAGCCCGTGAGGATCCCATCGGCGATGAGCTCTCGGTCGCGGGTAGCAACGCCCTCGTCATCGAAGGGCGCGCTGGCCAACGCTTTCGGAATATGCGGCCGCTCGGCAATCGAGAATCCCGGCGGAAACACGGGTTGACCCGCGCAATTCAGCAGGAACGAGGATTGCCGGTACTGGCTGCTGCCGCGGATCGCGGCCACGAAATGTCCGATCAGTCCGCGCGCGATTTCCGGCACGAACAGGACCGGCGCGCGGCGCGTGCGTATGCGGCGCGGCCCCAAACGCGCGATCGTGCGGCGCGCACTCTCGCGACCGATGGCCTCGGCCGAATCCAATTCACGCCAATCGCGCGAGCTGCTGTACCAGTAATCGCGCTGCATTTCATCTCCCGTACCCGCGAGCACGACGCAACTCAAGGTATGCGATGTGGTCGGATAGCCGCCCACGAAGCCTTGGGTATTGCCGTAAACATGCAGACCCTGGTGCGTGCTGAGCGACGCGCCCTCGGAATTATTGATCCGGGAATCGAATTCGAGCGCCGCAGCCTCGCAGGATTTGGCGATCTCGATCGCGCGGTCGGCGCCGATGTTCCAAGGATGGGAAAGATCGAGGTCCATCGGCGTGCGCGCCATCAGCGCGGCGTCGGCCAGCCCGGAGCAGGCATCTTCCGCCGTGAACCGGGCGATGCTGCAGGCCTTGGCCACCGTCGCCCGGACCGCATCCAGCGAGAAGTCCGCCGTGCTGGCCGAGCCCTTGCGCTGCCCAAAATAGACCGTAATTCCCATGCTGCGATCGCGCTGATGTTCCAGGGTCTCGACCTCGCCGAGTCGCACGCCGACCGAAAGACCCGTATCCTGGCTGACGGCCGCCTCGGCTTGCGAGGCTCCCCGAGCGCGCGCCTCTTCCAGCGCACGCTCTATAATCGATTCCAGGTCTGCCTGAGCAAGGCGAACAGGGTTGCTAGATACGGCCATCGAGATCTCCAATACGCTCTTCAGTTATTCCGAGGGGCGATTCTACCGGGCTCAGTGATAGCATGGGGGATATGACGATAGAGAACGAAACCGACGCTTCCGGCGAGACCGAAGAGCAGCGCCTCAGCAAGAGCGCGCGCAAGCGGGACGCCGCGTCCTTGCAAGAATTGGGGGTGAAACTATCGGCCCTTCCTGACCAGGAGATCAAGGCGCTCGACCTGCCGGACAACCTGTTCGTTGCACTGCGTGACTTGCGCCGGCTGCCTTCTCACGGAGCGCAGGTCCGGCAACGGCAGTATATCGGCAAGCTGATGCGCGACATCGATCCGGAGCCCGTGCTCGCCAAGCTCGCGGAGCGCAAGCAAAGGCACGACCTGGAGATTCGCCATTTCCAGCAAATTGAGCGCTGGCGCGACAGGCTGCTGTCGGAGCCCGGCAAAGGGCTGGACGAACTGCTCCAGGAGTATCCGCAGGCGGACCGGGCCACGCTGGTCAAGTTGCTGGAAAAGGCCGAGAAGGAGCGCCGGGAACAGCGCTCGCCCGTTGGCGCCAGGGAGCTTTTTGCGTTTCTACGCCAGTTGCTCGGGTAGGCTTTGGTAAACTACCGGCATGCAAGCCCTGGTCGGAATCATAATGGGATCGTCGTCCGACTGGGAGACGATGCAGTGCGCCGCCGAGGTCCTCGATTCTCTCGGTATCGCGCATGAGGTTCGCGTGGTGTCGGCCCACCGCACGCCCGATCTTCTGTTTGAGTACGCGGCAGGGGCGCGCGAGCGCGGTCTGAAGGCCATCATCGCGGGGGCCGGCGGCGCCGCCCACCTGGCCGGTATGACCGCCGCCAAAACGTCGGTTCCCGTACTGGGAGTACCCGTACAATCCAAGGTCTTGAACGGCATCGATTCGCTGCTGTCGATTGCCCAGATGCCGAGCGGCATCCCCGTCGCCACCTTTGCCATCGGCGCCGCCGGAGCGAAGAATGCCGCGCTGTTCGCGGCCGCGATCCTCGCCAATGAATCGGTCGACGTCCGCACGGCTTTGGACGCCTTTCGCCGGGCACAGACCGCCGCCGTGCTCGCCAAGCCGGATCCGCGCGGCTCTTGAAGCTATCGCGCGTCGGCATTGTCGGTGCCGGGCAGTTGGGGCGCATGCTTGCGTTGGCGGGATACCCCTTGGGTGTGCGTTGCGTATTTCTCGACCGCAGCGCCTCGTCGCCCGCCGCGCAGGTGGCACCCATCCTGATCGGCGAGCTCGAGGATGCGGCACAGCTCGCTGCATTGGCCGCATGCAGCGATGTGCTGACATTTGACTGGGAAAATATCTCGGGACAGGCGCTTGCGCCGCTCGAGCGGCTGACGCAAGTCCGCCCGCCTCGCGAGGCGCTCGAAGTCTCTCAGGACCGCATCGCGGAGAAGGCGCTGTTTTCCAAGCTGCGAATCCCTGTTGCCGAACATGCGGCGATCGACAGCGAACAGCAGCTGATTCGCGCGATCCGCAAAATCGGCCTTCCCGGCGTGCTCAAGACCCGGCGGCTGGGTTATGACGGCAAGGGCCAATTCGTTTTGCGCAGCTTGGGGCAGATCGACGAGGCCTGGGCCGCAATCGGCGGCTTGGGGTTGATCTACGAGAGATTTCAGCCATTTTCGCGCGAAGTGTCCATCGTCGGCGCTCGTTCCGCGGCGGGCCGCACCGTGTTCTATCCGCTCTCGGCCAATACTCACGGCGGCGGGATTCTGCACTACAGCATTGCGCCGTATGCGAACCCGGGCCTCGAGCGCCGCGCCCGCATCTATTTGAAGCGCGTGTTGAACGCCCTCGCCTACGTCGGCGTCCTCACGATGGAATTCTTCGTCGTCAAGGGACGCCTGATTGCCAACGAAATGGCCCCTCGAGTCCACAATTCCGGGCATTGGACCATCGAAGGCTGCGTGACCAGCCAGTTCGAAAACCATCTGCGGGCGATTTGCGACTTGCCGCTCGGCAGCACGCGCGCTTTGGGACATACGGCCATGATCAATTTCCTCGGCAGAATGCCGGATCGCGAGCGGCTCTTGGCCATCGAGGGCCTGGCTTTCCACGATTATGGAAAGGAGCCGCGTCCGGGGCGCAAATTGGGCCATTGCACCATCCTCAAGAGCCGCGCAACGGAGCGCGATTCGGCTCTCGCGGATGCCTTAAAATCGATCGAGTGGGCATGAATCGGCCATTTCACGGAGCGGCGGCCAATCCCGTAGACTGCTGTAAGCAATGTATTTAGAACTATTCAAACTCCACGAATTGCCGTTTCGCCTGAGTCCGGACCCGCAGTTTCTGTACTTGAGCAAACAGCATGCGCGCGCCAAAGCGTACATGGAATCGACGATCTGGTTTACCGACGGTTTCGTGGTGATAACCGGCGAAATCGGCGCCGGCAAGACCACCTTGATCGAGACGTTCTTGCGCGAATTGCAAACCGACGCGGTGGTCGCGCAAATCAACCAGACCCAGCTGTCGCCGACGGCGTTTTTGCAGACCGTCCTGGTGCAATTCGGCTTCTCGCCCTTCAACATGAAGAAGCCGGAGGTTTTGGCGACGTTGAATCAATTCTTGGTCGAACAGCACGTCAGCGGGCGCAAGGTTTTGCTGATCGTCGACGAAGCCCAAAATTTGACGCACCGCGTGCTCGAAGAAGTGCGCATGTTGTCGGGCATCGAGACCACCAAGGAGAAGGCGCTGCGCATCATTCTCGCAGGGCAACCCGAACTCAACGACAAGCTCAATTCGCCCGAACTGGTCCAGCTCACGCAACGCGTTCGGCTGCGATTTCATCTGACCGCCCTCACGGAAGCCGAGACCGCCGCGTACATCGATCATCGTCTCGAGGTGGCCGGCTCGCAGGGGCGGCGCATATTCGCCGACGAAACCTACGCCACCATCTACAAATATACCGGTGGCGTCCCGCGCCTGATCAACACGTTGTGCGATACCTGCCTGATGGCCGCCTTCGGACGCGACCAGGATACGGTGAGCGTGGAAGATCTCGACGCCGCGATTCAGGAACTGCAGTGGGTCGAATTCGCCGCCGGCACCAATCGCATGCGCATTCGCGCCATGGAGCCGGCTGCGCCGGCGAACGCCGGCACCGGCCACACGGTGGCGCGAATACTGCTCGCAAGCGAAGGCAAGACCGTGATGGAACGCGAACTCAAGCCCGGCCGCCTGGTGATCGGCCGAACGCCGGACAATGATTTACAAATCGACAGCAAATTCATCAGCCGTCACCACTGCCAGATCGTGACGCAAGCGGACTCCTGCGTGATCGAGGATCTCAACAGCACCAACGGTATTTCCGTCCAGTCCAAACGCGTGCGGCGCTACAACCTGAACGACGGCGACGTGGTGCAGGTCGGTCAACATGAGATCATGTACATCGACGAACGCGTGCCGCGGATGCGCGGTCTCGGCGATACGGCCGAAAACGAGGTGCCCGAAAAGCTCCGCGGTGCCTGAAGCCGTCCGCCGAACGCTAGCCGTGCAGCGTAGATGGTAGGTCGATCGTTTCGCCGGAGTATTCGCGGCTCAACTCACGAAAATCGCGGCGCCGCAGCAGCACCGTCAAGGCTGCGGTCTCGACGATGACGCCGATGACGAAGGCCACGACGGCGCGGGGGCCGTCCGGATCGAGGTAGAACAGAAATATCGCCAGTCCGCCGATTACCATATAGAGAAAGGGCAGGCTTTCATAAACAGGCCGAGCCAAGCGCATGGACACCACCTCCGTGCGCTATGTTAATGCCCATCCGGCGGTCAAATCCGCCGGATTTGACTTAAAGCTCGGTAAATTTGTCGCAGGCCCCCAGGTCCCCCGGGTCGAGTCGTTGCCGGCCAGCCCCCGGCCGCCCGGGCCCACCGCCCCCGGACACCGCATCCGGCTACCGCGGCCTGGCCCGGTTTCGTTCGACCGACCGCCTTAGTCCTTGCCGACCAACAGCTCGGAGATACGCGACAGCCAGGAGTTGCGCCAACCCTCGACACGGAGCTGTTCATGTTTGGGTTGGGGAGCGCGCTTGGATTCCGACAGCAGATCTTTGGGCAGATTGATCTGATAGTTGCCGGTCATTGAATTGTCGGCCATAGAAGCTCCGTCGTTGAGTCGTTGATACCGTGACTTCAGCGTACCGAGTCCCGCCCTGAAGCAGATGCGACCCGGTGCACGTTATTGTCGTGTCGCGACGCCGGCGGAAGCAACGCGTCGCCACAATGCGACGCGTCATATACTTCTTACAATATGTCGCTTAGACCATTGACGTTGCGCGACTTTGTTCACGCGAGCCACTGCGTTCACGCAAAACGACGGTGTTCACGCAAAAACTACTGCGCGTTGCCGTGCAGCCGCACCGCCTCGAACTCGTCGCCCGGCAACCAGTTCACCGCGCTCTTCGCCAGCAGCGTCTGCCAGCCGAGCGCAAATCCAAATTTGGCCAGCGCCGCGTTGCTCGAGAAATCCATCGTCGGCGCATATTCGTCGCTCGGGTTGTGATAATGCTTGGCGGTGTACTCGTCGCGCTGCGCCTTACCCCATTCCGGCGGATGACCCGCGAATTTCACGCCCGTGTTGATCGAGAAGGCCGGAACACCGGCGCGTGCGAAACTGAAATGATCGCTGCGATAGTAATGGCCGGCTCCGGGCTCGGCATCCGGCTGAATATCGAAGCCGAAAATCTTGGCCGTGTGCTCGACGGTGGGATAGAACGAGGTGCGCTCGGCACCGGTCACATTCACGGACTCGGGCATGCCGATCGGCGGTATCGCGTCAAAATTCAGTCCCAGCGCGATCCGCCCGGGCGGAAACGGCAGGTGCTTACCCAGATAGTTCGATCCGAGCAAACCCTTCTCTTCGGCGGTCACCGACGCGAACAGCACGGGATGCGGGGGCTTAGCCGCAGACGAAGCGTAGGCATGCGCCAGTTCCAACACGACCCCGACGCCGGTGCCGTTGTCGACGGCTCCGTTGTAAATGTTGTCGCCGCTCATGGTCGGATCGATTCCGAGATGATCGTAGTGCGCCGAATAAATGACGGCCTGAGTGGGGTCGCCGATATCGGTGCCGGGCAGCAAGCCGAGTACATTGTAGGACACGAATTTTCGCACCCCGCTCACGACGTGGGCGCTGAATCGCACCGGCAGTTCCCGCGCTTTGAACGCGCGCGTGCCGGCACTCGCCATCATGTCGTCGAGTTTCAGACCCGATGCGCTGAACAACTGTCGCGCCACATCGAGTTGTATCCATGACGCCGCCTTGAGCTTCGGATCCCTGTCGTTGCTCAGGTACACGGCCTCGCCGCTCCAGGAACTGCGCACCACGCCCCAGCCGTAGCTCGCAAGATCGGTACGGTGAATGATCAGCGCGCCGACTGCGCCCTTGCGCGCCGCTTCCTCGAACTTGTAGGCCCAGCGCCCGTAATAGGTCATCGCTTCCGCGTTGAAGAATTTCGGATCTGTCGACGGCGGTTCGTTGACGATCACCAGAACCACCTTGCCCTTGACGTCGACGCCCTTGAAATCGTTCCAGCGGTATTCAGGCGCCTCGATGCCGTAGCCGACGAAAACGATGGGCGCGTCGATATCGACGCTGTCCGTCTGAGTTTGGTTGCCGATCACGTAGTCTTCGCCGAGTCTCAAATCCACGGCCGCTCCGTGCTCCGGCTGCAGGGAGGAAGTCGTCGCCGGCAAAGTCTGCACGCCGGTGAAATCGACTCTTTGCAGATAACCGCCGTCGTCTCCCGCCGGTTTCAGCCCATCCAGCGCGAATTGCGCGGCGATGTACTTTGCCGCGATGTCGCCGCCGCGCGCGCCGGTGCCGCGTCCCTCGAGCAGATCGTCCGACAAAAAGCGCACATGCGCGCGAATGCGCTCCGCGTCGATGTCCCGCATCGCCGCGGCCACGTTGACGGGCAGCCCCAGGTCCGTTGCCGGCTCCGGCGCGGCGCAGGCACCGCCCGCCCAGATCATCGACCCGGCCGCAACGCCCAGAGCACGTGCCGCTGTTCTAAAATATTGCATCCACTGCTCCTGATTGAAGAGAGGTGGAAGACTACCGCAAGTCTCGATACGCCGGTACCGCTCGCGCGGACGGACTCCACGACGGATTGAAAATTCGGCGAGAAGATGTGTTGATCAATATGCCTGGCGCAGCGAGACGCCGACCTTCGCCGTCCAAAATCGGTCCCGAAGCCACGCTGCGCGCCTGACGCACCACCACATCATCGTCATGTGCAACGCGCCCAACGGCTCGGCGGCGGGTATGAAGCAACTGTAGCCGGGGAGATCGTCCGGCGTGTGCAGACCCCATGCGCCGAGCCGCGGTACAAAATCGATTTCCTCGCCTTCCAGCGCATTGAGTCCGGCGCAAATCTCTGCACGATCGACGGGCGCCTGCATCAGCGGAAGGGAAATGGTCGCCAGATATCCGGCGCCTGCGATCGGATGGGGCACTCCGGTGTTGACTTGCAGCAGCGCCGTCTCGGCTTGCGGATCGATCGCCCGCGACGGGCAATCGCCGCTCAACGGCAGTTCCGCCCACACGGACTTGGAGTCGTTCGACGCCGCCAGGCTGCTTTGCTGAAGGGTGGCGGTGGCCGCGATCAGAGCTGCTTCATCCAACGGCTTGGGCCATCGAGCTGGCATCGCGTGATGCGCACGTTGCTGCCTCAGCGCCGCAGCGGAAGTCGTTGCCAAAGCGGTGGATCGGCCGAGCGGCAGCTGACCCCCGAAGGCATTGAGAATGCTCTGCGCTGCGAGATGCGCAGCCGGTTCGTCGGAATAAATGGAATATCGTGCCGTCTGCCGCAATTGGCCGTCGATGAGATGGTAAGCGCCATGCACCGCCCATGAATTGAGCCTCTGGACTCCGGTTGCGTGAAAAGCCGGGAGTCCCGCCGAATGGTACTCGGCGACGATTTCAGCGATCGACACGACATGCGGACCGTCACGCTCCGCATTTGCGGGCAACAACCGCAGAATGCTGGTGCCCGCCCCCTGCGGATGCACCAGCCGGTATCCATGCTCGATTCGCTCCAGCGGATGGCGTGCCAGCGCATTGTGAATCCGCTCTTCTACTTCACTGGTCACGGCCAAACTTTATCACGACCCTCCCCTCGGCATCGAGGCCGGATCCAATTCTGCGGAACCTTTGACCGGAGACCGCGCGGTGCTAACCTCGGGACCCACATGATTCGGGTTACGTACCGCCAGAACGAAGCATGACCGAAGCGGAGCGTGCAACTCGAGACCGCAGCTGGGTGCGGCTGGACGGGGTGGATATCCTGCGCGGCCTGGCGATCTTTTTCGTGCTGATGAACCACGTCAATATGCGGCTGTTCATCGCGCACGTGCCCTATACCCGGGGGATTCCCGACCAGCTGGCAGCCTCGTTGGTGTGGAATGGCCAATACGGCGTCCAAATGTTCTTCGCAGTGTCGGGCTTCCTCATCACGTCCACGACGCTGCGGCGCTGGGGTGCACTCTCCGGCATCGGCGTGCGTGACTTCTACTTGCTCCGGTTTGCGCGGATTGCGCCGCTGCTCCTCTTGTTGCTCGCCATGCTCAGTGCGCTCCATGCCGCGGGCCTCAGGGATTTCGTCGTCTCGGCAAAAACCGGAGGGCTCGGTCGAGCGCTGCTGGCGGCTCTCACCTTTCACGTCAACCTTCTGGAGGCGCAACGAGGCTACCTTCCGGGTAGCTGGGACGTTCTTTGGTCATTGTCAGTCGAGGAAATGTTCTATGTCTTTTTCCCGCCGATCTGCCGGCTGCTCGGCCGCGGCAAGCTGATGGTCGCCGTTCTTGTGGTGTTCGTCGCACTCGAGCCATTCGGGCGCACTGTGTTCGCTCGCGGGAACGAGATCTGGCAGGAATGCTCCTATCTTGGAGGCATGGATGGGATTGCACTCGGATGTCTCACCGCAATAGTGCTCTCCCGGACTCGGTTTTCCCCCTCCGTACTTCGGTTGGCCGGTGCCTTTGGGACGGCATTGCTGATATTCAGCCTGTGCTTCTCGATCCGCGCCGACGCCTGGGGTCTCGGCCGCAGCGGCGTCGATATGACGATAGTGGCGATCGGCACCTGCATGGTCATCGCCGCAGCGGCAGAGACCCGGTGGAGGAGCCCCTGCGTCATGCGTCCTCTCCAATTGCTCGGCCAGCGCAGTTACGAAGTCTATTTGACGCACATGTTCGTCGTCTTCGCGCTGTTTAGGCTGTTCGTAGCAGCCGGAAGTCCTCTCCCTGGCGTGCCGATCTTGTTCCTGATGGTCGTTCTCATCGCGGGCCTATTGGGCGATTGGGTCGCGCGGCTCTACTCGGAGCCGATGAATCGCCTGCTGCGAAAGCGCTGGGGAGAAGGGCCCAACAGGCTTGGCTCGGTCGTTGATGCCGAGAGCGCCGCGGCTTAGGGAGAGGCGCAAAAAACAAGGGCGGGCGGAGACGATCGTGCAGAACGCCCCGCCCGCGCCGCGGCCGCGCATCGTGCACGCCCCTCGGCTTGGAGCTTCCTCCTGGAAAGGACCGCGCGCTGATTTTGCATGGGCGGCGCTTCGCCCGAAACAGTCATTCCCGGCGCGAACGTATAGATACGCCGGCTCCCGGCCAAATGGCCTGCGGCGAGGCGCTAGCCGGTACCGCCGACCGTCAGCGCATCGATGCGTAGAGTGGGTTGGCCGACTCCGACAGGCACCGACTGGCCTTCCTTACCGCACGTCCCGACCCCGCCGTCCAGCTTCAGATCATTACCGACCATGCTGACCCGCTGCAGGACGTCGGGACCGTTGCCGATCAAAGTTGCGCCTTTGACGGGGGCGCCGAGCTTGCCATTCTCGATCATGTAGGCTTCGCTCGCCGAGAACACGAATTTGCCCGAAGTGATGTCGACCTGGCCGCCGCCGAAATTCACGGCATACAAGCCCTTCTCGACCGATGCGATGATCTCTTCCGGGGCGCGGGAGCCCGCGCGCATGTAGGTATTGGTCATGCGCGGCAACGTCATGTGAGCGAATGATTCGCGCCGGCCGTTTCCAGTCGCCGGCATGCCCATCAACCTCGCGTTCATCTTGTCCTGGATATAACCCCGCAGCACGCCCTTCTCGATCAGCGTCGTGCACTGGGTCGGTGTACCTTCATCATCGACGTTCAGGGAGCCGCGCCGCCGATCGAGGGTACCGTCGTCGACGACAGTGACCTCATCCGCCGCCACCTTCTGGCCGATGCGGTTCGAAAACGCGGACGTACCCTTGCGATTGAAATCGCCTTCCAGGCCATGTCCGATGGCCTCGTGCAGCAGGATTCCGGGCCAGCCCGGGCCGAGCACCACGGTCATGGCGCCGGCCGGCGCCGCCACCGCATCGAGGTTGACCAGCGCCTGGCGCACGGCTTCGCGGCCATGTGCAAAGGGCTCATCGCCGCGCAACAGTTCGTCCAGACCGAAGCGTCCGCCGCCGCCGCTATACCCCTGCTCGCGCCGGCCGTTCTGCCGGACGTCCGCCGTCAAGGTGCCGTCGCTGGTCGCGATCAGAATCACTTCATGCACCGCCGCCAGCGACGCCATGACCTGCTTGACTCGCGGGTCGATGCGGCGGGTATCGGCGTCGATGCGCATCAACCACGCCACCTTGTCCTCATCGCGTATCGCGTCGAGCGGATCGACGGGTAGATACAACCGATGGGTCAGGGGTCGTTGCCACGCCTTCACCGCATTGCGGCCGCCGCTGCGCGCGATGGCGCGCGCCGCGTCGGACGCCTCGATCAACGCCGGCAGCAGAACCTCGTCGGTGTAGGCGAAACCGGTCTTCTCCCCGCTGATGGCGCGCACGCCGACGCCCTGTTCGATGCTGTGCGATCCTTCCTTGACGATACCGTCTTCCAGCGACCAGGATTCCTCGCGCGACAGCTGAAAATACAGGTCGGCGTAATCGACGCCTCGGCTCATGACGGCGCCGAGCACCGTCGACAAGCGATTCTCATCGAGACCCGACGGGGCGAGAATCGTTCTCTCGGCCACTTCGAACATGGGTGCATTCAATTCGGCGCTGCGTGCATTCATGTCAGCACCGCCGCGGCGCAGGGCAATCCCAACTGCCGGTTGGCCAGTGCGGGAAAGCGCGCACGCGTCTCTGCTTCCTTGGCAAGATCGATCTCCGCGGTTATCACTCCGGTACCCCTTGCCAGGCGCGACAACACCTGACCCCAGTAATCGACGATGAGGGAATCGCCATAAGTCTCGCGGCCGCTGGTGTGAGTGCCGCTCTGCGCCGGCGCCACCACATAGCATAGGTTTTCGATGGCCCGCGCCCGGAGCAGCGTTTCCCAGTGAGCGCGGCCGGTCGGTACCGTAAACGCCGCGGGCATGGCCAGCCACTCGGCGCCCTGCGACACGAGCTCACGGTAGAGTTCGGGAAACCGCATGTCGTAGCATACCGACAGACCAAGCTTCCCGGCGGGCGTATCGGCGAGGACCAATTCGCGGCCCGGCGTGACATGGGTCGATTCGCGATATTGCTCGTCGCGGCCCGGTATGGTGACGTCGAACAGGTGGATCTTGTCATAGCGTGCCACCCGTTTGCCGGCGTCGTCGATCAACAGCGATGCGTTGGCAACGCGCCGCTCGGAATCGCCGCGGATGACGATGGTGCCGCCCAGGATCCACATCTTGAGTTTTCGCGCAGTCTCGCTCAAGAATGACTGCACGGGGCCCGTACCGTCCGGTTCCGCGACCTGCAGCTTGTCGGCGTCGCGCAGGCCGATGAATGAAAAGTTTTCAGGCAGGCAGGCGATATCGCACCCCAAGCCCTTGGCTTCACGCAACAAGTCGCCTGCGGCAACCAAGTTGTCTGCGACGACGTGACTCGAGGTCATTTGTATGGCGGCGACTTTGCCCATCTATTTCGGTGCCTCGGCGGACGCGGCGGCGGCGTCCGCGCTCTTGATTCGTTCGACAATCGGATTATCCCAACTGCCGGTAATCCGATAATACCCTCGCGCCAGGCCCTTCAGCGGCTGTTTGAACACTTGTGTGAAGAGCAGCACGGCCGCACCCACCACCGGCCCGCCCGCCAGGGCCGCCAACGGCAACGAATTACCGACGCTGCCGGTAACCACTGCAGTTTGGTCGTAATCCTTGTTTTTCAAGCCCACCCGCCCAATCAGGCCGATTTCCGCGGCCGGCCCCTTGACCAGCAGGTTATCGGTGTAGGCGCTGCCCTCGCGCAGATCGAAGTCGCCGCGAACGGTGTCGAACGCCAGACCCTTGTCGGTAAGATCGCTGAAATCCAAGGCCAATCGTCGGCGCAGCGCAGCCACGCTGGTGAGGCCCAAAACCCGCCCCGCACCGGGTTTGAGCCCGACGATCTGACCCTTGTCGAGCGCCAGCTGCACATGTCCCGCCGCCTGACTGAGCGCGTCTCCCGTCGGCGCGCCCACCCAATTCAGGTCGAAATCCATACGTCCGGTCTTGGACTCGATCATCGGGATGTAGCCCAGCTGCTTCAACGTCGCCTGCACGTCGTTGCTGGTCAGCGCGCCCTCGACACGCCCCAGCCCCATGTCTTTGCCGCGCCATTCACCGGTCGCGCCGACGTTGAAATTGCCGCCGGTGACCGTCAGCTGCTTCAGGCTGACGCCGTCTTCCAGTTTGACGAGGGTCGCTTGCACGTCGCCGTACTGCCGTTCCCCCCAGCTGACGTCCGCGGCGTGAAAATTGATCGCCGGAATGGCACGCGGATTGCCGCCCATGCCGTCACCGGCACGGGCCCGATCTCCGGGCGTATGATCGTCGCCGGCCGCGCCCACGTAGATTCCACGGCTCGGACGAATCGCGGGAACTCGGCAACGCAATCGTCCCCGCCACGTTCGGGCCGCTCACCGCGATGCGCAAGCCGCCCTCCGCCACCGTCAAATTCAACGCCACGTCGCGGAACGCCAAGCCCAAATAGTCGAGCTCCGCAACATCCAGTTTCGCTGAGCGTAGGTACTCCGACAGCGGCTTGGCGTTCTTGTCGCCGAGATTCAGATTGAGCCAACCGGCGAGATCCAGACGCCCGACCGATCCGCCCACATTGAATATTTGATCACGGCGATCCGCGCTCGACTCGCCCGCGCCGAACGACAGCGCCAGGTGCGCGAGCCGCATGCCGTTGGCATTGGACTCGAGCGCATAGGAGCCGCTCAGCACGGATCCCAGAGCGAGCCTACCCAAGGGGCCGCCGGTCGCCGGCCATTGGATTTCGAACCACGACGGCATTGGCGCGTCCGCTGCTTTGTCCAAGGGTGCAGGCAGCTTCGTCTCGAGGCCGACGAGAGTGCTGCTGATGCGCAAGCTGCGTTCTCGATTGGGCTCGGGCGCCATTTTGAGCACCGCCCGCCAATCCGTCTGTCCGCCGATCGCGATGCCGGCGGGCGGCGTTGAGCGTACCGCGAAATTCAAGTTGGGTACGGCTCAACGGCCGGTTGCGCGGCGCCCGCGCCTGCATCTGAAAGGGTCCACCCAAAATACGGCCCCGGACATCGGCCGCCGCCACTTGGGCGCCGTCGACATCGAAGTCGCCGTTCATATCGGTCGCCGTCACCGTCGAACCGGGCCGACTGAGCGTCACGCCGTCCAAGTGTCCGTGTACCAACACGCGCCGATGCGCGAAGTCCTTGAACGGCAGAAATAGATCCACCTTGGATTGCATCGGGCCCTTGGCCTCGACGCCCGAAAACGCATGCTCCGCCGAGGCGTCCAGAGGCGATGCGCGCAGGAAACTGAGCGCATCCGCGGCATCGCCGCCGGCGCCGACGTGAATTTCCAGCTCGCCGGTCTTGAAGTCCGCAAACCGCGCATCGGCCGAACCTACCGGGAAATCGCCGACCCGTCCGGAGAGAAAATGCGCGGTCAACCCCTCGTTGCGGAATTCCGCGCGCGCGGCAACATTCTCCGCGCGCGGCCAACCCTCGCCGTAGTCGAGCGTCAGTCCGTCGAGCGCGCAGCGAGCGAGAAACAAGCCGCTGCCGTCGCGAAACGGGAAATGCCGTATCGGTCCCTGCAGAACCACATTCGCGCGCGACAAATGGCCTGCCACGAACGCCCGATCCAGCCAGGCGAGCGCCGGCGGGGAGATTCGCCGTTCTCCACGGTGGCGGCCAGCGTCAGCACCGGCGATGAGCCGTCGGCAGGCAGGGCCCAAGCCACTTGCCCGTGAACGGCCGCGTCGCGATTGTGCATCGCCCAATTGGGCGTCGCGACCAGCAATTCGTCGTTCGTGCGCTTCCAATACAAGGTTGCCTTCAGTGTTTCCAGGTCGACCGGCTGAGAGAACTGCGCCGGCCATGAGAACACGGCGGAGCGCGTATCGATATTCACGTGCCCGCCGCTTTCGGTGCCGGCAATCGTTCCGGTCAGACCCCGCAGACCGGGCGAACGGCCGACCGGCGCAAAGCCGACGTCGCGGAATTTCGCCTGGACTTGCAGCCGCCAAGGGTCGGTTGCCGAAGCGCGGGCCAGTTCGACGGCCGTATCCGTCCATTCGCCGGTGGGTGCGATCTCTCGCAGCCGGTCGCGAACCCCCTTGTCGGGCAGCAGCCCACTGAGCGGCAGCAGGATATCGGCGCGAAGGTAGCTTGCGCTGGCGCGCAACTCCAGCAAGCCCGCATCGCCGCCGCGCCAACTCGCATCGAACTGCGACTCGGGGTCCCGGCGGCCCGACCGCACCGCGCGTACCCGCCTGCCGAAGAGGCTCCAGCGATCGCCCGCGTGGATGACGCTCATTGCGCCGCTGATCTGTTCGAATTTCGCGCTCGGGCCGTCGCGGAGCTGCGTGACCACGCCCTGCGCCGCAAAATCAAGATCCGCACGCGTCAGCATCGGGCCGGCCCCGCTGGCCGCCAGATTGAACGCGCCGCCGCCCGCGTCGAGCCGGCTCAGGAATTCCGGCAGCAACAACCGCCATCCCGGGAAGGAGATGTCGCGCGCCCACGCCGATGCGGTCCAATCCAGCGATTGCAAGCGCTCGAGGCCGTGCGCGTTGCCGCTGATATTGAGAATTCCCCCGAGGACCGGCGGTAAGCGGGCATTGAACGCGACCGAAAGCCCCTTTTCACCCCGCCGGACGTCCAGACTGACGTCCCGCAGCGCCAGCTGCGGCAACGCCGAATTCCAATTTTGCATCGTGACCACGGCGTGGCGAATCCAGCGTGAGCGTCTCGAGCTGTGAGTCGTTGCCCCCCAGCTTGATCTCGGATGCCAACGCAAAGCTGGTGGGACCGAGGCGCGTGATCGCGATGCTCGGCGAATCGAGCTCGATCCTTCCGGCAAGCAACTTGCCGCTGCTGATCAACTGCCAGATATCGGCTGCGACCCGGCCGCCGGCGGCGCGCGCCAGGATCCGGCGGTCGTCCTTGGAGCGCAATTCCAGCCGCTCGAAATGCAATTCAGGCCCATACCAGCGGAACGACGGCGAGACGCCGGCGAATGCGATGTGGTATCCGGTTTGCGAGTGCACCCATTGCTTTATCTCGGCTTGGTATGCGGGCGCACGGTCGAGCGCGAGCTTGAGGGCCAACATCAGCAGGAGCAGGAGGCCCAGCAGTCCCGCGAAACAATACAGCAGGATTTTTCCGGCCCTACGCACGCGCATTACATCAGGACGACGTCGTATTGGTCGACCGTATATAGAGCCTCGGTTTGCAGGCGAATCGGCTTGCCGGTGATCAGTTCCAATTCGCCGAGCGCGGAGGACTCCTCGTCAAGCAAACGCTCGATCACATCCTGATGGGCCAGTACCATCAGCTGCTGACACTCGAACTGCCGGGATTGGCGCACAATTTCCCGAAACACCTCGTAGCACACCGTTTCCGCCGTCTTGACGAACCCCCGCCCTTCGCAGGTTGGACAAGGCTGGCACAGGAGATGTTCCAAACTTTCGCGCGTGCGTTTGCGCGTCATTTCGACGAGCCCCAAGGGCGATACCGATGAAATGCTGGTCTTCACGTGATCGTCGGCGAGAGCCTTTTCCAACGCTTGGATCACTTGGCGGCGATGATCCGGCTCTTCCATGTCGATGAAATCGATGATGATGATGCCGCCCAAGTTGCGCAGGCGCAGTTGCCTGGCGATGGTCACTGCCGCCTCGAGATTGGTGCGGAAAATGGTCTCCTCCAAATTCCGATGGCCGACGAACGCGCCGGTATTGACGTCGATGGTGGTCATCGCCTCGGTCTGATCGATGATCACATAGCCGCCGGACTTGAGCGACACCTTGCGATCCAAGGCTTTTTGGATTTCCTCTTCGACGTGATGCAGTTCGAATACCGGCCGGGCCTCGCTGTACAGGTCGATGCGCGGCAGAGCGTCCGGCATGAAGGTGGCCGCGAACTCGCGCATCTCGCGATGCGCACTCGCCTGATCGATGAGCACCTTGTCGACACCCGGCCGCAGCAGGTCGCGCAGCACGCGCAAATGCAGCGGCAAATCGGCGTGCACCAAATTGCCGGGCTGCGTGCGCAGACCCGTTTGACGCACGAACTCCCACAATTTGCGCAAATACGCCATGTCGTTGCGCACAGCCTCCGCCGGCGCATCTTCCGCGGCCGTGCGCACGATGTAGCCCGCGTTCTCCCCGGGTTCGATGCCGGCTTGCACCGCGGCCCGCAAGCGCTCGCGCTCGCTCTCATTTTCGATCCGCGCCGAAACGCCGACGCCGCGGCCTTTCGGCATGTACACGAGGTATCGAGACGGCAGAGTGATGTACGTGGTCAAGCGAGCGCCCTTGGTGCCCAGCGGATCCTTCACCACTTGGACCAGGATCTCGTTGCCTTCGGCAACCAGCGAACGGATGTTTTCCGTGCGCGGCGGCTCGAGCCCCAAGTCCGCATGACGCGGATCGAAAATGTCCGAAGCGTGCAAGAACGCCGTGCGTTCCATGCCGATCTCGATGAATGCCGCCTGCATGCCGGGAAGCACCCGCGATACCCGTCCCTTGTAGATGTTGCTGATCAGCCCGCGGCGGCTGGCGCGTTCCAGGAACACCTCCTGCAGCACGCCGTTTTCGACGACCGCGGCGCGCGCCTCATGAGTGCTCGCATTGACCAGAATTTCAGTGCTCATCGCGCCGGACCGCGATTCGCTCCGAGCGGAACGATTCCGGCGCCGTACAGGAGTTCGGCCGTCTCGAACAGCGGCAGGCCCATCACGCCGGAATAGCTGCCGCGTAGATCCGCTATGAAAATGGCGCCCAGGCCCTGTATGGCATAGGCGCCCGCCTTATCGCTCGGCTCGCCGGTTTCCCAGTATCCTCGGGCTTCGGCGGCTGCGATGCTGCGAAAGGTGACTGCGCTGCGGCTGATCCTGGATTGCAGACCGTTCGCGCTGCGCAACGCGATGGCGGTGAACACCTCGTGTGTGCGGCCGGAGAGCTGCCTCAGCATGCCTTCGGCATCTTGGCCGTCCGCGGGCTTGCCGAGAATCTTTCCATCCAGGACCACCGCCGTGTCGGCCGCCAACACGGGGGCGTGGGCGAAGTCGCGGCTCCTTTCCCACCCGGCTTCGGCCTTGGCGGCCGCGAGACGCGCGACATACTGCAGGGGCGTCTCGTCCGGCAACACCGCTTCGTCAATCGCCGTCCCCATGACGCGGAAAGGCACGCCGATTTGCTGCAGCAATTCGCGCCGTCGAGGCGACCCCGAGGCCAGGTAGACGAAATCTTGGGACATGCCGCCAGGATACCGAACCTGGTGTCCTGTCTCACAAATACCTTACTCGCTGCGCCGTGTCTTTTCGCGCCGGGCGGCGTTGCGCCTCCTCGCCATAGTACCCACTATGCCTCGTCGGCGCGCCTTGCCCGGCACGAAAATCCGCTGGCGGATCGAGTAAGGTATTTGTGAGGCAGAACACTGGGTGCTTAAGCTCGGTGATAGGGGTGGCCGGCAAGCAAACTCGTGGCGCGGTACAACTGCTCGGCAACCACCACCCTGACCAGGGCATGGGGCAGGGTCAACGGCGACAAAGACCAGGCCTGATCGGCCCGTTCACGGCATTGCGGCGACAGGCCGTCGGGACCGCCGATCAGCAGCGCGAGGGCGCGGCCGTCCCTCATACGCTCGGCAAGCCATACGCTCAACTGTTCCGTGCTCATGCTCTTGGCGGTGATTTCGAGCGCCACGACATAGTCGTCCTTCCCGAGTGCGGCGAGCATGTCGGCCCCTTCCCTTTGGATCGCGCGCTGCGGGTTCTCGCCCGCCCGGCGCGTCGCGACGGGAATCTCGTGCAGCTCCAAAACGAGAGGGGAGCGCAATCGCTTCTGATATTCGCGAAAACCGCTGTTGACCCAATCGGGTAAACGGGTACCGGCGGCAATCAACCGGCATTTCATGAGGGGCCGCGCCGGCTCCTAGGCGCGTGCTGCGCGCTTCGTCGCCGTTATGTCCCAGAGCTTCTCGAGCCCGTAGAACTCGCGCACACGGGGCAGCATCACGTGCACGATCATCTCGCTCAAATCAATGAGCACCCAATCGCCGTCTTGCTGCCCCTCGACGCCGTGCGGACGGAACCCCGCCTCCTTGGTCCTTTCGACCACGCGTTGCGCAACGGAACGCACGTGACGATCGGAGGTTCCGCTCGCGATCACCATGAAGTCCGCAATGTCGGTGAGGCCGCGTACATCCAGCACTTTGACTTCCAAGGCCTTCATATCGGCCAACGCATCGATTACCACGGTCTTGAGCGAAGGCCTCGACTTGGCAGCCATCCGATTGTCGGCGGTTGTGAGTTTGCCGGCAGCTCTGGGCTTGCCGGTTGCTCGAGGTTTGACGGCCGCGGTGGCGCGGTCCTTGATTTTGCTGTTCGTGGTCTTTTTTTTGACTGGCACTACGTTGTCCGTGGTTTGGAATAACACTGGGTATCGAGGATGAGTTTACGCACTGCATCCGGCATGAGGAAGCGCGGATCGCGGCCCATGCCGATGAGCTGACGGACCTCGGTGGATGAAATCTCCAGTTGCGTCACCGCATGAATATAGATGCAGCCCGCCCGCGACTCGTGCAAATCGCCGATGCGCCCGGTGCCGCGGTCGACCAATAGCTCGCCGAGCGGCCCCATGCCGGGCGCGCGCCAGCCCGGACGATGGGCGACCACCAAGTGGGCCAACTGCAGCAGCTCACGCCATTGATGCCATTTCGGCAAGCTCAGGAAGGCATCCATGCCCACGATCAAACACAGGCTTCGGTCCGGATACTCGTGCCGCAGCTCGGCCAGTGTCTCGACCGAGTAGGACGGACCCTCCTTGCGCACCTCGCGGTCGTCGACCACGAAACCGGCTTGGCCGGCGGTCGCGAGCTGCACCATCTGCAGCCGCAGCTGCGCGTCGGCGAAGGGTCGATCGCGGTGCGGCGGATTGCCGGCCGGAAGAAACCGTATTTCCTTCAATCGCAGCGCCTGCTGCAGCTCGAATGCGGTGCGCAGATGCGCGTAGTGAATCGGATCGAAGGTTCCGCCGAAAATACCCATGGGGTTCATACCGGTACCCTGCCTGAATCCGGGGTCGCTTGCAAAGCGCCGGCAAGGCCGCCGGTGAGGGAGGTGAGGGCGCTCCACGCATCGCCCATCGCCAATCCCTTGATCACCCGGTCGGTGTGGCTGGCCTGCATGAGGAGGCGCCCCAGCGGCAGCGTCTTGAGCCGCGATAACGCACGCGCCGAGGGAGTAGCCGCCAGGTTCCAGGCGCTCCCCCGAACGGGGGAACGCAGCCGATCGCGTTCTCGCGCCTGCCACAGCCCGCGCAGCTCCCTGACCAGCGCCCACAGAATCAGTGTCGGTTCCACACCTTCGCTCTTGAGGCCGAGAAGCACGTGCAGGGCGCGCGCCGCCTCGCCGGCGGCCGCCGCCTCCGCCAGCTGGAACACGTCGTAGCGAGCGCTATCGCCGACCGACCGCAATACCAGGTCGGCGCTGATGGGCTCGCCGTCGGCCAGCAAGCTCAGTTTCTCGAGTTCCTGTTTCGCGGCAAGCAGATTTCCTTCCACGCGATCGACGATCAGCTGTGCCGCAGCCGGTTCCATTTCCACGTGCAGCTGCTTCGCGCGCGCGCGCAGCCACGCCGGCAAGGCCGCAGTCCCGACCGGCCACACGGGCACCCAAATGCCGTGCTTTTCGACGGCTCTGACCCAGGGAGCCTCGCTCGCCTTCTTGTCGAGCTTGTCGGCGACCACCAGGCACACCACGTCGGGCGGCGGCTGCTCCGCCAATTCGGCCAATTGCTGCGCGCCTTTGTCCGGCTTACCGCTCGGCATGCGCAACTCGAACAGGCGCCGCTCGGCGAACAGCGACAACGATTGGCTCGCATGCCGCAATTCATCCCAGGCGAAACCACGGTCGATGAAAAACACCGTGCGGTCCGCATATCCCGCCGCCCTCGCGGCGGCGCGAATGGCGTCCGCCGCCTCGCCGACCAGCAGCGGCTCATCGCCGGATACGAGGTACATTCTCGCCAAGTTCCGAGCCAGGGATGCGGGTAGTTGATCGGCGCTTAGACGCAATTGGAACGCCTCGGATTAAGACTGCGACGCCTCGGATTAAGGACAGCGGCGATTATCTCAATCTATTGCTGTTTACGCTTGCAATTGATTGCTGAACGGAGCGAAGGGCACGTTTGCTGGGAGCAAACTACGCTGACGAAGCTGGTGCGCCATTGATCAGCGCTCGCGCCGCCTCGTACTCCCCCGCCATCCCATCGACCAGCGCCTCAACCGTCTCGATGTCGTGAATGCCGCTGACGCTCTGACCGGCGCTCCAGATATCCCGCCACGCCTTGAACTCCGAGGCGCCGCCGGTGCCGAAATTCATTTTGGTTTTATCGGCCTCGGGAAGCTTGTCGGGATCGAGGCCGGCGCGCGCGACGCTGCCGCGCAGATAGTTCCCCGCGACACCGCTGAACAACGAGGTGTAGACGATGTCCTCGCCGCGGCTGTCGATGAGCATTTGCTTGTACTCGGCGCTGCCGTTGCCTTCCTCCGTCGCGATGAAGCGCGTCCCGAGATAGGCGAGATCCGCGCCCAGCGCCACCGCGGCCAACACGTCGGCGCCGGTGCTCATGGCGCCCGACAGGATGATCGTTCCGGCATAGATCTCGCGAATCTGTTTGACCAAGGCGAACGGGCTCAGCACGCCGGCATGGCCGCCCGCGCCCGCGCATACTGCGATGATGCCGTCGACCCCCTGCGCCGCAGCCTTTTCGGCGTGGCGCAAGTTGATGACATCGTGAAACACGACGCCGCCATAGCCATGAACTGCCGCGACCACTTCGGCCGGCGGCCGAAGGCTGGTGATGATGATGGGCACGCGATGCTTCACGCACAGCGCCACGTCGTGCTCCAGGCGATCGTTGCTGCTATGCACGATTTGATTGACCGCAAACGGCGCCACCTTGAGCTGCGGGTTCGCGCGGCTGTAGGCCGCCAGTTCTTCGGTAATCTCCGCCAGCCAATCATCGAGTTGCGCCGCCGGGCGCGCATTCAGCGCCGGAAATGAGCCCACGATCCCGGCCTTGCATTGCGCCAGCACCAGGCGCGGCGTGGACACGATGAACATCGGCGCGCCGATGACGGGCAATCGTAGGCGGCCTTGCAGAATTTCAGGAATGGGCATATACGGCTCGGCACCGGGTGGGGATACGACGGGTTTCTGTCATTATGACGTACTCCGCTGCGCTGCACACCCAGACGTGAAACCCACCCTCGAGTCCGCTCATTCCTTAAATACCCATACCATCGGAACCATCATGCAATTTGACACTCTGCTATTCGAGCGGCGAGACAGCATCGTCCATGTCACGCTCAACCGGCCCGACAGATTGAATGCCCTCAACCTCAAGTTGATCACCGATTTACGCGCCGCGGCGGCCGCGATCGACTCCGACGCTGACGTTCGCGCGGTCGTGCTCACCGCCTCGGGCCGCGCCTTTTGTTCCGGCGCCGATCTCATGGGCGACGATCTTTTGGGCGATCCACAGCGAAGCCGCGGCGAAAATATCGGCAACGGCCTGCGGGAACATTTCAATCCCATGGTCGACTCCTGGTACCAGTTGCGCGTACCGGTCGTGGTTGCAGTCAACGGCGTCGCTGCGGGCGCAGGAGTGAGTCTCGCGCTGGCCGGCGACATCGTATTGGCGGCGCGCTCCGCCACGTTTCTGCAATTGTTCGCACCCAAGCTCGGTCTCATGCCCGATCTCGGCAGCACCTTTCATTTGCCGCGGCTGGTGGGCACGGCGCGCGCGAAGGGCCTGGCGTTGCTTGGCGATGCGTTGACGGCTGCGGATGCGGCGAATTGGGGTCTCATCTGGGCATGCGTGGACGATGCGGCGCTGCCGTCGCAAGCGGAATCCATCGCCCGGCGCCTCGCCTTGGGTCCCACCCAGGCGTTTCAACGCATCAAAGCGGTCTTCAATGTGGAACCGCCGCGCACCTTGACCGAACAACTGGCGCTCGAGGCGCTCGCGCAATCCGAACTTGGCGACACTCAGGATTTTGCGGAAGGCGTGCAGGCGTTTCGCCACAAACGGGCGCCGGCTTTCACGGGCAAGTGACACAGGAGCAGGAATGAAGGCATTGACATTGACCGTCGCCGCGATGGTCGGCGGCGCAGCACCCATTGCGGCGCGGGCCGACCAGCCGCCGCTCATCGACCGCAACCTTTTCTTCGGCGAGATCGCGATCTCCGGTGCGCAGATCTCTCCGGATGGCCGCTTCATTTCGTTTCTCAAGCCCTACAAGGGCACGCGCAACATCTGGGTGAAGGGGGCGGACGAACCATTCAGCGCCGCACGGCCCGTCAGCGCCGAAGCGACCCGGCCCATCCGCAGCTATTTCTGGAGCCGCGATTCGAAGTACATCCTGTACTCGCAGGATTCGGGCGGCGACGAAAATTTCAACATTTATGCCATCGATCCGACGCGGGCGGCCGACCCGACGACCGGCGTGCCGCCGACGCGCGCACTCACCGATCTCAAGGGCGTGCGCACCGAAATCTTCTCTGTGCCGAGAGCCAAGCCCGACATTCTGTACATCGGTCTGAACGACCGCGATCCGCGCTGGCACGATTTGTATGAGCTGCACATATCGACCGGCGAGAAGACTTTGCTGCGCAAGAACACCGAGAACATCTCGGGTTGGGAGTTCGATCACGACGGCGTGCTGCGGCTGGCGGAGCGCACGAACTCCGCGGGCGACACCGAGATCCTGCGGGTCGATGCCGGCGGCTTCAAGCAGATTTACGCCTGTACGGTGCTCGAGACCTGCGACATCTATGGCTTCGACGCGGCCAACCAACAGGTTTACCTGATCACCAACAAGGGGCCGTTGGATCTCATCGAACTGGAACTGCTCAACGCGGCGACGGGGGCCGCCGCGAAAGTAGAGAGTGACCCGGAAAAACGGGTCGACATCGCCAACGGCAAGCTGTCGGAGATCGATCACCGCATCCTCTTCACCGAGTACGAGGATGACACGGTGCGACGCTATGTCAGGGACAAGTCGTTCGAGAAGGACTACCGCTGGCTGCAGTCGAAGCTTCCCGGCCAGCAGATCACCTTCGGCGCGACATCCAATGACGAGAATCTATGGATCGTCAGCGCCTACAGCGACACCGAACCCGGCGTGACCTACGTCTGGAATCGCAAGACGCAGCGCCTGGCGCTGCAGTATCGCGTTCGCGACGAGCTGCCGCGCGCCGCCTTGGCGCAACGCAAGCCGTACCACTACCGATCGTCGGACGGACTCGATATTCCGGCCTACCTGACGCTGCCCAAAGGTCTGCCGGCCAAGAACCTGCCGTTGATCGTGCATCCCCACGGCGGTCCCTGGGCGCGGGATTCTTTCGGCTATGACACCTATGCTCAGTTCCTGTCCAACCGCGGCTACGCGGTGTTGCAGCCCAACTTTCGAGGTTCCACCAGCTTCGGCAAAAAATTCCTCAACGCCGGAAACGGCGAATGGGGCCGCAAAATGCAGGATGATTTGACCTGGGGCGTGAAGGCTCTGGTGGCCCAGGGGCTGGCGGACCCCGCGCGCATCGGCATTTCCGGCGGCTCGTACGGCGGCTACGCCACGCTCGCCGGCGTCGCGTTTACGCCGACCGTGTACGCAGCAGCGGTCGCCATCGTCGCGCCGTCGAATCTGATCACTTTGCTCGACGCGATTCCGCCGTACTGGGAGGCCGGACGCAAGCAGATGTATACGCGCATGGCGGATCCCACGACTCCGGCCGGCAAGGCATTGCTCATCGCCGAGTCCCCGTTGACCCAGGCGAAGTCGATCGTGACGCCGCTGCTGGTCGTGCAAGGCAAGAACGATCCGCGAGTCAATGTCCGCGAAAGCGATCAAATCGTCGCCGCCGTGCGCGACAACGGCAAGCCCGTCGAGTACCTGGTTGCGCCGGACGAAGGCCACGGGTTTGCACGGCCCATCAACAATTTGGCGATGGTGGCCGCGATGGAAGGCTTTCTCGCGCAGTACTTGGGCGGCCGCTACCAACAAGACGTTCCTGCGGATGTCGCGGCCAAGCTCAAGGACATCACCGTCGATCCCAGGACCGTCAGCGGCGCGGTGACTTTGAAGGGTGCCTCGGCGCCGGCGGAAAACTGAACCGCGCTCGAGCCCGGGGTTTGCGCGCCATTCATCGCGCGGGAACGCCCGCCCGCCGGTCGCTCACCGCGTCATCGACGCTGGAATAATCGAGCCCGGCCGCCGGCAGCGCGCCGAAGTCGGCGCGCATCAGCGCGTCGCGGCTGGCCTCTTTCAATCTTGCAACGCGCAGTTCGATCTTGCGCCCGGCGTGCACGCCGCTTGCGCAAAGCGCTCGACGCTGACGAAATCGTGCGCGCCCATGCGTCCGAGCACGGACAGGCGCGGGCTCGACAATGAATGCAGCAGCATGGCGAGACTGAAGGCGATTGCCGCGAGAAGGCCGTCGAGCATGCCGAACGCGATGACCGCGGCCACGGCCGTCATCGTGACCAGGCGATCGCGTCGCCAGCGAAAGTACGGCCGGAATACGGCCAGCCGCAGCGACTTGCCGACCGCATGGATGACGATCGCGGCCAAAACCGGATCGGGTATGCGCTCTATCCACGGCAGAAACAGCAGCACCAACGCCAAAACCGCCGCGGCCGCGTACAAGCCGGCGCCACCACCGTGGTCAAGATTTTCTTGACGCCCTCCTGATGCAAAGCCAACGTCAGGTGATGATGATCGATCACGTAGTAATCTTCTTTCGGACCCCAAATGACGGGAATCAGGTGCTTGCCGAGAAAGTCCGCCTTCTTTCGATCGGGGTGATCGCGCCAGCTCTTGCGCTTGGCCTTCACCTCGCGCATTCCCACCGTGATCTGAGTGGGCCGCAGCGCCGCGATCGGCACGGGATGAATGCGGGGTTCTCTAGGTAAAGTCATGGGCTTGCTCCTGACTGCGCATCATCGATTTTGTCCAGAATGACATCGAGGTGCTGGTGTTTGCGGTCCGATGCTTCGACGGTCGCTCGTTCTTCGCATCCGACTCGCGCGTGCTGGCCGCGTACCCGGTTTTTCCGGGCGGCTCTCGCCATTCGCAAAGACTAGCATGCTCGCTCTCATCGCGCCGCAGGACCCCCGCCCTCCCGCCAGCGGCTACGCCCCCGGCGCCAGACAGCAGCGCGCACGGGCTGGAACGCCTTTTGACAACGAAACAAGTTCGGCCGGATACTAGGTTCCATCGCGGCGGCGGCTCGGCACCCCGATCGCAAAGGAGTTGCAAGCGCTGCAGCGATTTGCCTTCTCAGAAGCAAATAAATAAATCGCGACGGTATGCCGTACGCGAATATGGGATCGAAGTTCGTTTTTCGCCGGGAGAATACCAATGGGGATATCGAAGAATTGCCTCGCCTGGGCAGGCGTCGCAGTATTGTTTGGGTCGTTGCGCGTGTTCGCTGCTGACACTTCAGCGCCATCGACCGAACTGGAAACCATCACGGTCACGGCCGAGAAACGTTCGGAGACTGAGCAATCCGTGCCGCTCTCCATGACGACCTTCAGCGCTGCCGCGCTTCAGCAGAAGGAAATCAACACCTTCTTCGATTACGCCACCAAGGTCCCGAATTTGGCGTTTGCGCCCACGGGCGACGGCGTCGGCACCGCGCGCACGGTGTCGATCCGCGGCATCTCCGGCGACAATGTGACGGGATTCTATATCGATGAGACGCCGCTGCCCGACTCGCTCGATCCGCGCGTCCTGGACATCGACCACATCGAAGTACTGCGGGGCCCGCAGGGCACCTTGTACGGGGCGCGCTCGATGGGCGGTTTGGTACGCATCGTCACCAAGGCGCCGAATCTCAGCACGTTCGAAGGTTCGGTGCATGGCGGACTCTCCTACACCGAGCGCACCAACCAGCCGAACTGGACTGCCGATGGCGTGTTCAACATGCCGATCGTCGAGGACCGAGCTGCGCTGCGCGTGAGCTTCTTCGGCGACGATCAAGCGGGCTATTTCAAGCGCAGCTTCTGCACCGATCCGGCGGCGGCCATGGCCGTCACGTGCACCCCCCTCGCGACCACCGGCATCTCCACCGTGAACAATGTGGCGGCGCTCAATACCTACGGCGGCGCGGCGGCCCTCACCGTCAAGGTCAATGACGCCCTGACCATCACGCCGCGCATCATGCAGCAGCGGTCCGACTACAATGGCTTTCCGCTGGCCGACTATCGCTCGATGCCGGGCAATGGCATCGGCTACCCCGTCCCGTCGGGACCCGTGACGTTGCCGAGGCCGCTGAATCCGAGCAGCTTCACGCAGGCACGGTGGTTCGACGTGCCGGAAGGCGGCTCCGACGCCTGGGCGTTGTATTCGATCGCCGTCAACTGGAAGACAGGCTTCGGCGAACTGGTGTCGTCGACCGCCTACTTTACTCGCAAGGTGAACGAGACCGAGGATGAGAGCGACTTCGTATACGCGGCGATCACTGCGGGCGCCGGCGGCTCACCGCAGCCGAGCGGGATCCAGGAAATCAAGGATTACCAGCGCTTCGTCGAGGAAGTGCGTTTCGCCTCAGATCTGAAAGGACCGATTCAATTCGTCGTCGGCGGCTTCTACTCGGACTTCCACGGCCGCTTGCCGTTGGCCGCCTATTATCCGGGCGCGACGGTTCCGGGGTTCGATGCGACGCTGCTCGGCCCGGGCGGCGGCGAGATCACTCCGGGCTACCCGAACTTGATATTCGCATCGGACTTTCACACGGAGATCAAAGAACCGGCGGCGTTCGGCGAAGTATCTTTTCAACCAATCGACCCGCTCAAGGTGACCGCCGGTTTGCGTTGGTACCAGGT
>WNFL01275912.1_pt1 | contig 36857 bp, 40 predicted proteins | sample 5400361 | NCBI WGS metagenome assembly WNFL01 (sample SAMN13153351, study PRJNA577476) | soil metagenome | isolation source: 40 cm soil on Douglas fir-dominated hillslope | place: USA:California | collected 2013-09-17
AGCTCCGCCGTCATGGCGACCGAAAACTCGACGCCTGCATAATCCGCCAGCTGATAGCCATGCATTCGAGTCATGGCTCGGCCAGGACCGTAAGAATGTGCGCGAGGAACGCTCTTGGTGTCGGAGCCCTGTCGAACCTTCGACTGAGGTACTGCCAATCAATGCCCAAAGGGCTCGCTTGTGAAGAGGCAGTGCCCATTGCGACAAGGTGGGGCCGCACGTGTACGGCTGCTTGGGGAACCCAAGGGTTCGCCGTTGAGCGCAGGATACCAACGTCGCAAGTCTTTCCAGCGTGTGAGCCGGTGGAGATCGACATCGCCTTGATGATGGTATAGCCGTTCCCTCCGATGTCAACGGACCCGATGGCGTGGCCAGTCGAGACGAGGTGTTGCTCAAACTCGTCGAAGGTCATCTCCGTCATCTACGAGGTGGGCGTCGGGCCCTTAAATTTGGCTTGGAACCGTTCGTTCGGATGGATATCGACCGGCTCGTCATAGCGGCTGTCGAAATCCTTCGGAGGATTCTCGCTCGCAAGCGTGTAATCGGTCGCGGGCGTGAAGCCGGCGTTCTCTAGGATCTCCTTGACCATCAACGGCGATCTGCCGGTTGTCTCGTCCTCGCCGTTAACGAAATATTTGATGTCGTGCGGTTGGGGGTGTTGAGGATGGTTCATCTGATTTCCTTTCTCATCGTTCCCTCGCCGTCGAGTGTTTCGATTGGCGAATCCTGTTTCTTATGTGTAAGATACGAAGATTACCGGGATTTGTTTCGCATAGCAAGTCCCGTTTCTTAAATGTACGAGCAGGAGGTGTAAATGCCCAGTCCGTCGCTCGCGACTCTAGGCGGTCAAGTGAAAAAACGGCGTGGTAACAAGACATTACGAGATGCTGGAAAGGAAATCGGAATAGGAGCGGCAACACTCATGCGTGTTGAGGCGGGGCGCGTTCCTGACCTCGACACCTTCGGAAAGATCTGTAAATGGCTGAAGGTCGATCCGGGAAGCTATCTCGGCTTTCCCGCCCCGTCGCCAGCAGCGACAGACAGCGCAGGGATACTCACTATCTCGGCACACCTGAGAGCCGATACCGCTCCAAAACCTGAAACCGCTTTAGCACTGGCAAGAATGATCATCCACGCAGTCGCGCGGCAGAAATCAAGTATCAGCGATGGCGAAGCTTGATCGAGGCTTCAAATCTTGGAGCGAGCGGGTTGCAGCGGCGATGCGTGCCGAGTTCGGAATCGCCGCAGACTCGCCGCTGTCCGCCCGTCGGCTTGCGGAGCACTTGGAAGTGACCGTGGTATCCCCGCATGACATTCCAGACATGCCTGCTGATGTTCTAAAGCAACTAACTGAAACCGACCGCTACGGATGGTCCGCGGTTTCTTTCACCATAGGCCAGTCCACAACAGTCATCCAGAACATCGGGAACTCCCTAGGTCGTCAATCAAGTGACCTAATGCATGAGCTCGCTCACATCATTTTGGAACATGAACCGTCGCAGCTCATACTGTCGGAAACGGGCCAGTTTGCGATGCGAAGTTTCAATGAAAAGCAGGAGGACGAGGCGAACTGGCTCGCGAGCGCGCTATTACTGCCTCGAACAGCGCTAGTTCGGTGTATTGCTCGCCGGCTTTCATCTGCGGCGATTGCTACCGAGTATGTAGTAAGCGAGAAGCTAGTAACGTACCGACGCAGTGTAACTGGCGTTGATTTGCAGCACGCGCGCCGAAGGGCGTAGAGCAAGCGGTTCGGATTGTTGAACCAACCTATGAATGGCTCGTCACCCGCAACTGTCTCTACAGGCCCCTGAATCTTTTTGAGCACTGAGTTACGTAAAGGCATCGAAGCCGACGTGTACAGCTTCCCAGGTGTCACCGCCCTCAGTCGGACGTCCGCTTCTGGCCGATAGCGGAAGTCAAACTGAGACGCTACCGCCCGTCGGCCGTTTCAGGCCAGCACGTCGAGACCGTGTTTCTCGACGACGCGCAACAGCTTTACGGCTATAGCGCCAGGCTTTTTTGCACCCGTCTCCCACTTCTGGACGGTAGAGGGACTGGTGTTCAAATAGTGAGCAAACAAATTCTGGCTGACCTTCACGCGCAAGCGAATGCGGACAACGTCCTTCGCGGTGACTTCCTTCACGGGCTCCAGGCAAAGTTCGTCGTACTCTCTCATCGTCGCTTTGCTGATCGCACCCGCTCGATGCAAGCCCTGTGCTGCGCTATGAATTGCCTCGAAGGCATCACCCTTCGACCGCCGGGGCGCTGCTGCCCTACTTTTCTTTCTCATCTTTGCAAATCTCATGGAGATCTCCGTTCTTCAGCATCTGCTCGACGTCGGCTGACTGGTAGTCACCAGAAAGCTTCTTGAAGGCCTTTAGCTCCTTCGGAGTAATGTTTTCGCGGTCCTTCTTCGCGAAGAGATACACGTACACCCAAAACCCATCGACCTTCGTAATCACAATCGCCCGTTGCCGGTTTTTGTCCAGCCGTTTCTTCCAGACGCCGCCGCCGAGACGGTCGCCCTGACCCTTTCGCAACTCTGTCGTTGCGTCGCACAGCTCACGGTCGCTGATCCCGGCATCTTTGGCCTGTTTCGCAAAGTACGGCGTCTTGAAGACGCGTTCCGCTCGCCGTGCTTTAGCGTCCTTTGCTGGCCGTTGCATTTTGGGGGCTTTTGCACGAGCCATCAAGTTACTATAGCACCTGGTGCTATATGAGTCAAGGCGCGCGGAAGCGCGCGCTTCGACCTGCGGCGCCAGCGCCCGCAGCGGGTTCCATCTCCCCGTCACTCTCCCCGCTTGACGCGCGACCACTCGGCTTTCAGCACCGAGCGTGCGGCGCCCGTCAGCGCATCGAGGACCGGCGTGATCGTCTCCAGGGACGCGCCGCCGTGCACGAGGATCCGATCACAGCGGTCGATGGCCGTACTCAGCTCGAGATGGCCGGCCTCGGCCGGATTGAGCATCAGCAGCACGCGGGTTCTCGCCCGCGCGACTGCCTCGACGACATGCCACAGCTGCGGGTCGTCGCGCACCGCGGCGACGGGCGCTTCCTGCCTCGCCTCCTGCAGCGTCGCAGCACTCAGGGCGATCGCCACATAGTCGGCGATCGAATCGCGCAGCGCCTCGATCCAGCGTTCGCGGTTGCCCGAGATGAGCGACACCCGGGCGTGGCGCGAGGCCACCACGACGGAGGCGAGCGGCCCCGCGGCGGCCGAGACGAGGGCCGTGCACGCGGTAACGAAGCTGATCGTCAGGACGTCCATCCCCGCGCCCCCTAGTCCGGCGGGCCGATCCTCAGCGTGTGCGTCGCGAGGTAGACCTCTTTCAGGAAGAAGGCGAGCCCCGAGATGAGCGCCAGCATCGCCAGGAAGAAGAAGGCACCAACCGCCCAACGCAACTGCGTGCCGAGGAACGCGTCGATGAACAACCCGGCGATCACGAGGCAGACCAGCAGCCCGGCCGCGGCGCAGGCGTTGATGGCCCAGCTCGCGAGGTGCGCTCTGCGCTTCAACACCGCGAGGTCGCGAAGCCCGTCCCGGGTTGCCGCCTCGTCGAGCCCCTTCCATCCCTCTTCCAGCCTGCGGGCCCGATCGATCACGCGCGAGAGACGGCCCGTCATGACGGCCAGCAGCGCCGCCACTCCGCTGAGAAGGAATACCGGGGCTACCGAGAGCTGGATGACATGCGCGATGGCGGCGGCGTCGGGGTCGCCCATGGGGTCCTCACTCCATTTAATACTTCGTGCTCAGCCCGGGAAGGGAGGAGTAGTACTCCGACAGGCCGCGGATGTCGCCGTCGGAAAGCGTCTTCGCCAGCGGGCCCATCATCGCGTTGTCGCGAGTGCCGCTGCGGAAGGCTTTCAGCGCATGCGCAAGGTATTCGTATTGCTGCCCTGCGAGCGAGGGCGCGTCCGGCAGCGTCGGCTTGTCGCCGGGCTTGCCGTGGCACGCGGCGCACGTCTCCTCGGCCTTCTTCCGGATCGCTTCGGAGCCCTCGACGTGCGCGGCGCCGTGCGCCGGGATGAGAGTGCCCGACGAATAGTACCCAGCGATGTCGGCGACGTCCTGCTCGGTGAGCGCGGCGGCCATGCCCTGCATCGCGATGTGCTTGCGCGCGCCCGAACGGTAATCCTTCAGAGACTTCGCGAGGTAGCCCGCGACCTGGCCGCCGAGCCGCGGAACGGCATAGACGTCCGGAAACGCGATGCGATAGTCGTCGATGCCGTGGCAGCCGGCGCACATGCGCGTCTTTTCCTTTCCCGCGATGGGGTCGGCGTCGGCCCTGGCGCCGCCCGAGCCCAGGAAAACGATCGCGCCCATCGCGAGCAGGCCTGCAAGATCCCTTCGCTTCATCGCAAGATCCTCAGAGGGTTCAGATGACGTACACGACGACGAACAGCAGCAGCCAGACGATGCCGACGAAGTGCCAGTACCACGTCACCATGTCGAATCCCAGGTGGTCATGCGGCGTGATCCGGCGCAAGAGCGCTCGTATGAGCATGACGGCGACCATCGTGGCCCCCAGCGCGACGTGCACGCCGTGCAGCCCCGTGAGGAAATAGAACGTGGCCCCGTAGGCGCCCTGCGAAAGGGTGAGGTGCAGCTCGGTGATCGCGTGGCGGTATTCCTGCGACTGGTTGTAGAGGAACGTGACACCCAGGGCGAGGGTGATGAAGAGCGCCAGGACAAGCTGCGCCTGCCGGCCTCGGTTTGCCGCGTGGTGCGCCCAGGTGATGGCCGCGCCGGAGCACAGCAACAGTATGGTGTTGATCGTCGGCGCCCCCTTGGCCGACATGGCGTGCACGTCGCCGGGCAGGCCCGGGCCGGTCGCGGGCCATCCGCCGGCGAATCCCGGCCACAGCATCGCGCTCTCGCCATGCGCGAGGTCTGGCACCGCGATCACGCGCAGGTAGAACAGCGCCCCGAACAACGAGCCGAAGACCATCACCTCGCTCACGATGAGCCACGCCATGCCCCAGCGGATCGAGCGATCGACCTGGCCGTTGTACTGCGAGCCTTCGCCGCTCACGTCGCTGAACCAGCCGAAGAGGATCAGGACGAGCGCGACCAGCCCGATCCCCAGCAGGTACGGCCCCGAGCCGCCGCGGTTCATCCACACGGCGGCGCCCGCGACGAGGAACAGCAGCGCGACCGCGCTGCGGATCGGCCAACGCGAGGGCGCCGGGACGAAGTAACGTTCGTCGGCCGCTGCGGGATTCGATACGGTGGCCATGGTCTTTCCTCAGTCGATGCGCGGCGGTGTGTGGAAGGTGTGCAGCGGCGCGGGCGACGGCACGGTCCACTCGAGGCCTTGCGCGCCCTCCCACACCCGCGCCGTGGCCTTCGGGCCGCCGCGCACGCACTTCACGACGATGTAGACGAAGAGCAGCTGCGCGAAGCCGAAGCCGAAGGCGCCGATGCTCGAGATCATGTTGAAGTCGGCGAACTGCAGCGGATAGTCGGGAACGCGCCGCGGCATCCCCGCGAGGCCCAGGAAGTGCTGGATGAAGAAGGTCATGTTGAAGAAGATCATCGACAGCCAGAAGTGCCACTGGCCGAGCGTCTCGTCGACCATGTAGCCGGTCATCTTCGGCAGCCAGTAGTAGGCCCCGGCGAAGATCCCGAAGAGCGTGCCCGCGACCATCGTGTAGTGGAAGTGCGCCACGACGAAATACGTATCCGTCAGCTGGATGTCCACCGGGGCGACCGCGAGGACCACGCCGGTCACCCCGCCCATCACGAACACGAAGATGAAACCCACCGCGAACAGCATCGGCGTCTCGAAGGTCATCGACCCGCGCCACATCGTCGCGAGCCAGTTGAACACCTTCATGCCCGTGGGCACCGCGATCAGCATCGTCGAGTACATGAAGAAGACCTGGGCACCGGCGGGCATGCCCACGGCGAACATGTGGTGCGCCCAGACACTCATCGAGAGGACCGCGATCAGCAACGTCGCGATCACCATCGAGCGATAGCCGAAGAGCGGCTTCCTCGCGAAGGTGGGGATGATCTGCGAAATGATCCCGAAGACCGGCAGGATGAGGACGTACACCTCCGGGTGGCCGAAGAACCAGAAGATGTGCTGGAACATCACCGGGTCGCCGCCGCCCGCGGCATTGAAGAAGTGGGTGCCGAAGTGGCGGTCGAAGAGCAGCATCGTCACCGCGCCGGCGAGCACCGGCATGATCATGATCAGCAGGTAGGCCGTGACCAGCCATACCCAGCAGAACATCGGCATCTTCATCAGGGTCATGCCGGGCGCGCGCATGTTGAGGATGGTCACGATGATGTTGATGGCACCCGCGATCGAGGAGATCCCAAGCAGGTGCACGGCGAAGATCGCCATGTCGAGTCCCGGCCCCATCTGGACCGAGAGCGGCGGATAGAAGGTCCAGCCCGCCGCCGTCGCCCCGCCCGGCACGAAGAACGAGGCGATAAGCAGCAGGGCCGCGGGCGGAATCAGCCAGAAGCTCATGTTGTTCAGCCGCGGGAACGCCATGTCGGGAGCCCCGATCATCAGCGGCAGCATCCAGTTGGAGAAGCCGATGAGCGCCGGGGTCACCGCGCCGAAGATCATGATCAGGGCATGCAGGGCGCCGAGCTGGTTGAAGAGCTCCGGCTGCATGAACTGCAGGCCGGGCTGGAAGAGCTCCAGGCGGATGAGGAGCGCCATGATGCCGCCGACGAAGAACATCGCCAGGCCCGTGAACAGGTACAGGGTTCCGATCTCCTTGTGGTTCGTCGAGGAGATCCAGCGCGCGAGGCCCTTCCTCTCGCGCGCGGGAAGGGGCTCGTTCGGAGCGAGTACGTTTTCCATGGCTTCTCCCGGATTCAATGCCTGGCGGCCGCGACCTGGGCGGGCTCGACCGTGTCGCCCGCCGTGTTGCCGAAGTCGTTGCGAACGTAGGTGAGGACGGCCGCGATGTCCGCGTCGCTCAGCTGGTCCTTCCACGCGACCATGGCCGGATTCGCCTTGCTGCCGTTCAAGACGATGTCGAGCGCTCCGGCGAGCGGACCGGTGGCGATCTTCCCGTGCGCGAGCGCCGGGAACGCCGGTGGCAGGCCCTGGCCCGCCGGCTGGTGGCATCCCGCGCACTTCGCGGCGTAGACCTTCGCCCCCGCGCTCTTCAGCTGGTCCATGGAGAGGTCCGCCGCGGCGGCGGCGGCGGGTGCGGCCGCGGGGTGCGCCGCGGCGATCTTCTTGGCCATCCAGGCGTCGTACTCGTCCGCCGGCAGCGCCGTCACCACCACCGGCATGAAGCCGTGGTCCTTGCCGCAGAGCTCGACGCATTGCCCGCGGTAGGTGCCGGCGTTATCGACCTTGAACCACGTATCGCGCACGAAACCGGGGATGGCGTCCTGCTTCACGCCGAAGGCCGGGACCCACCACGAATGGATCACGTCGTTGGCGGTGGCGAGGATGCGGACCTTCCTGCCGACGGGGACGACCAGCGGATTGTCGACCTCCAGCAGGTAGTTCTCGCCCTTGGCCTCACGGTTCTCCACCTGCGCGCGCGGCGTGGCGAGCTCGCTGTAGAACGAGACCCCTTCCTTCAGGTAGTCGTACTTCCACTTCCACTGGTAGCCCGTGACCTTGATGACGAGATCCGCATTGGAGGTGTCCTTCATCGCGTACACCGTCCTGGTCGCGGGAATCGCCATGCCCACCACGATGAGGATGGGCACGATCGTCCAGAGGATCTCGAAGAACTTGTTGCCCGAGAAGGTCGCGGCGGCGTGCCCGACCGACCTGCGGTGCCGAACGATCGACCAGATCATGATGCCGAAGACGATCACCATGATCGCCGCGATGACGCACAGCAGCAGCGTATTCAGGTCCGAGATGCGATGCGCGATCTCGGTCTGGGGAGTCTGTAACCAGTAGCGGCTCATTGCGACGGCTCTCGCGGGAAGACGGGGCAGATTAGGCAGCGGCGGGCGGGTCCGCGTCTTTCGGATTCGTTCGCCTCGAATGTGAAAGACGGCCCGCGCCGCCTGGCCCGACACTGGCGCCTCGCAAACGACCGGACCCGTATGGAAACTTCCTATTCGATGGCAGGCGCGGCCGCGCTTCCGCGGGCCGAGGCGTTGTGGCGCCTCGGCAAGCCGCGCGTGGTGGCGCTGCTCACCTTCACGGCCGTGGTCGGGATGCTCCTCGCCAGCCCGGGCGTGCCGCCGCTCGCCGCGCTCGTCTTCGGATCGCTGGGGATCGCGCTGCTCGCCTCGTCGGCCGCGGCGCTGAACGGCGTGCTCGAGCGCCGCATCGACACGATGATGGTCCGGACGCGCCGTCGGCCGCTACCCACGGCCGCGATCAACGTCGAGGAAGCCCTCGTCTATATCGCCGTCACCGGGATCGTGGGGCTCGCCATCCTCTATTTCCTGGTAAACACGCTCACCGCGGCCCTCACGCTCGCGACGTTCATGGGATACGGCGTGGTGTACACGCTGCTGCTCAAGCCGCTCACGCCGCAGAACATCGTGATCGGTGGCGCGTCCGGCGCAATGCCGCCGGTGCTGGGATGGACCGCCGTCACCGGGTCGCTCGCGCCCGAGCCGCTATTGCTGTTCCTCATCATCTTCATGTGGACGCCGCCGCATTTCTGGGCCCTCGCGCTCTATCGGCGCTCGGACTACTCCAACGCCGGCATCCCGATGCTGCCCGTGACCCACGGTGCGCGCTTCACGTGCCATTTCATCGTCCTCTATTCGGTCGCGCTCGCCGCCACGACGCTGCTGCCCTTCGCGATCGGATCCACGGGCCGCTTCTACCTCGGCGCGGCGCTGTTGCTCGACGCGCTCTTCCTGCGGCAGGCGTGGAAGCTCGCGGGCGATCCGCGCGAGGCGAACGCGGTCCGCATGTTCCGCTTCTCCATCACCTACCTGGGCCTCCTGTTCGCGGCCCTCGTCGTCGACCACTACCTTCCCCTCATCCCCTGAAAGGAGATTCCATGAAGCTCGCCATCCTGTCCGCCGCGACTGCCTGCATCGTCGCCCTGCAACCGCTCATCTCGCAGGCCGCCGACGCCGAAGGCGCCGCGCTGGCGGCGAAGTACAACTGCAAGGCTTGCCACACCGAGAGCACCAAGCTGGTCGGTCCCGCGTACCACGATGTCGCGAAGAAGTACGCCGGCGACAGCTCGGCGGGGGCCAAGCTCGCCGCGAAGATCAAGTCGGGCGGAAGCGGCACGTGGGGCCCCATCCCCATGCCGCCCAACAACGTGCCCGACGCGGACCTCAAGAAGCTCGTGGACTACGTCCTGTCGCAGGGCTAAAGCGGATCGCCGCAATGAGCACAGTGGGATTCGCCAGGATATTGGCGCGCGTCGCCTCATGCGCGATCATCGGGCTCGCGGGCCTTCGCGCGATGGCGGTGCCGCCCGCTGGCTTGACCTATGACGAGGCGCGCGCGGCGCTCGGCCAGGCGTCCGAGGCGCGCAAGGCCGGCGAGCACGAGGCGAGCCGCCGCGAGAACGAGTCGTCGGCCGCGCGCACGCTGGGCTATCCCGAGCTCTCGGTCGGCGCCGAGGAGGTGTGGGGCATCAAGACCGCGACACTCGCCTCGCCGCTCGGGCCCATCGACATCAACGAGAATCTCCAGGGACCGCGCGCCGCCGTCACCGCGACCTGGTCGCTCTACAACGGCGGGCGGGTGCGCGCGCAGCAGCGCTCGCTCGCCGCGGCGGTCGACGAGTCGCACGCGCAGCTGGAAAACATCGACCAGCGCCTCGATCTCGAGCTCGCCCAGGTGTACTTCGGCGTCTCGCTCGCCGGCAACGTCGAGCGCACGCGCCGCTCGGTGCTCGAGCAAGCCGATCGCCAGCTCGATCGCGCGAAGCGCTTCGAGTCGCGCGGCGTGATTCCCGCGGTCGAGCGGCTCAACGCCCAGGTCGCGCGCGACGAGGCGGCGCGAGAGCACGTCCGCGCGCAACGCGACCTGGAGATCGCGGCGATGCGCCTGCAGCGCCTGCTGGTGAGCGAGCAACCGGTCGGCGTGACCACCCCCTTGTTCGTGGTGAGCTCCGATGTGGGATCGCTCGCCCATTGGCTCGGGCTCGCCGAAAAGGACAGCCCGATCCTGCGCGCATTCGCCGCGCGCAAGTCCCAGGCCGAGCAGGGCATCGTCGCGGCCGAGGCGCGCTGGAAGCCGGAGGTCTACGCGTACGGGACGTACAACATGATCCGCCACTACCAAACGCTGATCGAGCCGAACTGGAAGGCGGGCCTCGGCGTGAGCTTCACGCTCTTCGCCGGCGCGGACCGTGCCAAACAGGTGGCCGCTGCGCGCGAGGCGCTGCGCGGAGTCGAATCCCAGGACGGCGAGACGCGCAATCGCATTCTCACCGCCGTCGAGGCCGCGTTCCGCAAGGTGCTGCAGGCGCGCGAGCAGTTCGCGCTGCTCGAGTCCTCGCTCGCCGCCACGCGCGAGAACCTGCGGCTGCGCGAACGCGGCTTCGACGAGGGCCAGGCGACCAGCCTCGACATCAACGATGCACGCAACGCGCTCGCGCGCGCCGAGACGGCGCGCTCGCTCGCCGCCTACCAGTTCGTCGTCGCGCTCTCCGAGCTGCTCGAAGCGAGCGGCCAGAAGGAGGCGCTTTCCCAATTCATCCACAAAGCCGACGTGGTCCTCTCCCAATGAACCCATCGAATCCGTCATCCAATCCCCCAAGGGCGAAACGCCTTGCCGGAGCCCTCGCGATCGTCGCCGTCATCGCGTTCATCGTGTACGGCCTGTACCTCGCCAACCGCCCCGTGCGGGCGCCGTTGCAGGGCCAGGTCGACGCGCGCTACATCGACATCTCGCCCAAGATCACGGGGCGCATCGCGAAGCTCCACGTCCGCGAAGGCCAGGACGTCGAGCCCGGCACGCTGCTCGTGACGCTCGACAGTCCCGAGACCGAAGCCCGCGTGAGCGAAGCGCAGGCCTCGCGCGCCGGCGCGGCGGCCCGCCAGGCGCTGCTCGACCGCGGCACGCGGCAGGAAGACGTGCGCGCCGCCAAAGCGGAATGGGAGCGCTCCGGATCGGCCGCGCGCCTTGCGGAAGTGACGTTCAACCGCATCAACGCCCTCTACAAGGAAGGCCTCGTGTCGAGCCAGCACAACGACGAGGTCGAGACGTCCTATCGCTCCGCCGTGGACGCACAGGCCGCGTCGCGCGCGCGCTACGACATCACGCTCAACGGCTACCGGCACGAGGACCGCACGGCGGCGGCGGCGGCCACGCGCGGCGCGTCGGCGAAGGTCGACGAGATCGTGGCGAGCGCGGTGGACATCGCCCTCAAGGCGCCGATCCCGGCCGAGGTCGACAAGGTGATCCTGCACGAGGGCGAGCTCGCTTCCGCGGGATTCCCGATCGTCACGCTGGTGAACCTGAGCGACATCTGGGCCGTCTTCAACCTGCGCGAGGACGAGCTTCGCGACATCCGCGTGGGCAGCGAGATCGCCGCCACCATCCCCGCGCTCGGCGGCCGGGCCGTGAGGCTCAGCGTCTACTACATGAGCCCCAAGGGCGAATACGCGACGTGGCGCGCGACACGCCAGTCGAGCGGCTACGACATCAAGACCTTCGAGGTGCGCGCGCGGCCCATGGAGAGCATCGAAGGGCTGCGGCCCGGCATGTCCGTGCTCGTCGCGAGGAGCTGAAAGCATGTGGCTCGCGGGCGCCCGCGAAGCATGCCTTCGCGAGCTGCGCTACCTGCTCGGGCATCCGTGGGACCTTGCGCTCGTCACCTGGTTTCCGGCGCTCGTGCTCGCGGTCACGTGGGCGATTTTCTCCCCGGGCGTGGCCACACGCCTGCCGATCGCGGTGGTCGACGAGGACCATTCGCCCGGATCGCGGCGTCTCGTGCTCGCGATCGACGCGGTGCGCTCGTCCCGGATCGCGCAGCGTCCCGCCACACTCGAGGATGCGTGGCCGCTCGTGCGCCGCCGCGAGGTGTACGCGGTGGTGCACATTCCCGCCGACTGGGAAAGGCGGTCGCGCCGCGGCGACCGTCTGCCCGTCGTGCTGTACACCAACGAGCAGTTCCACGCCGCCGGGAGCACCATCGCTCCCGACGTGATCGGCGCCGTGGCCAACGTCGCGGCGCAGGACGCGCTCGACGGGCTCGCCCATCTCGGCGGCGGGTTCTCCGGCGCGCAGCACCGCGCGCAAGCCGTGCGCGTGGAGCTGCGCACGCTCTATGCGCCGCAGCAGTCGTTCGAGCGCGTGCTCGCGGGCACCTTCCTGCCGGTGATGCTCCACTTGTTCGTCCTCGGCAGCGCCGCCTATGCGATCGGCCGCGAATTCCGCGACCGCACCGCGCGAGACTGGCTCGACGCGGCGGGCGGCAGCATCACGGCGGCGCTCGCCGGCAAGCTCCTTCCGCTGGTCGCGGCGTCCTTCGCGATCGGGCTCGCGATCATCGGCTGGTTCGCCGGCTATCGCGGATGGAGCGCCGGCGGGAGCCTCCTCCTGTGGTCGGCGGCCCTGTTCACATTGCTCGCGGCGTGCTGCGCCATTCCCGCGATGTTCGTCGGCCTCACGGGGACGCTGCGCGTGGCGCTCGCGGGCACGGCGGTGCTCAACGTCACGGCCGTCGCCTTCGCGGGGCTCTCCTATCCCGCCGTTTCGATGACCACGGCGGCGAAGGTCTGGACCGCGTTCCTGCCGTTCACGTACTACTTCGACATCCAGCAGGGCCAATGGCACATGGGCTCCTCCGCGATCCATTCGGCGCTCGACTTCGCCGTGCTGTGGGTCGTCTTCATCGCCGCGCCGCTCATCGTCGCGCTGCCGCGGCTGCGCGCGCTCTGCTACACGCCCGCCGCGTGGGGACGCCGTTGACGTTCCTCCAGGCGTTTCGGCGCGCCGCCCTCGCCATCGTGACCGACGTGGGCCCGTTCATGCCGGCCATCGGAGCCGTCGTCCTGTACTGCGCGCTCTATCCCCTGCCCTACCTGCCGCAGGCCGTGCGCGACATCCCCGTGGCGGTGGCCGACGCCGACGGCTCGCCGCTCTCGCGCGAGCTTGCGAGGAACCTCGACGCCACCCGCGAGATCGAGACCGCGGCCATCACGCGCACCGTGGAGGAAGCGCTGCCGCTGCTGCACTCGGGCCGGATCGGCGGCATCGTGTCGATCCCCGAGCACTTCGACCGCGACGTGCGGCGCGGCACGGCAACCGGCGTCACCGTCATGGGCAACGGCGGTTTCATCGTGCTCGACGGCGCCCTCCTCGCGGCCGCGGGAAAGGCCACCGGCGCGACGGTGGCGCCGGCGCTCGCCGCCAACCTCGCGCGCGCCGGAGTGCCGGGGGCCTCGTTGCAGGCCTCGGCGCGCGCGGCACCGCTCATCGTGAAGCAGCCGCTCTTCAACATGGTGGAAGGCTACGAGAGCTATGTCGTCTCGGCCTCGATCGGCCTCATCATCATGCAGCTGCTCACCATCGCCATCGCCACGGTCGTGGGCACGTGGTGCGAACGCGGCGAATGGCCCGTGGCGCCCGGCGGACGTCTCTCCGCCGCGGCGTACGCGGGCATGATCGCGGGCTTCTCGGCGTTCGCGCTCGCGGCCGCGCTCTTCTGGATCGGATTCGTCTTCTGGTACCACGACCTGCCGCGCGCGGGCAACCCGGGGGGTGCCATCGCCTTCGCGGCGCTGTACGCCGTCGTGATCGCGGCGTACGCGGTGGCGCTGGGCGCCTGGATGGCGGAGCGTGAGCGCGCGTTCCAGTTCATCGCCGCGGTGTCGATCCCGCTCCTCTTCTTTTCGGGTTTCGCGTTTCCGGTCGAGTCCTTCGTCGAGCCCGTGCGCTGGCTATCGCTCGTCTTTCCGAGCACGCCCGGGATCCGCGGCTTCATCGCGTTGAACCAGATGGGCGCGAGCCTCGAGGAAGCCGCCCCGCAGGTGCTCCACCTCGCCATTCTCGCCGCCGTGTTCCTCGCCTGCGCCTGGCTCGCCGCGTCATGGCGCGCGCGCGGCCCGAAGCTCGCGCCGCACGAATTGCAAAGCGCGCGCACGATTACACAAGACGGCCCGCACGGCGCGGCGCACGATGGCCTCGAGTCTTGATTAGGCTCCTCCCTCGAACGCTCCCCTGCGTTCGTTCAAGGCCGGGCTGGCCAACAGCCCGGCCTCTTTCTTTGCGGCCGGCATGAGCACGAGCGAGCTGATGCTCGGGGCGTCGATGATGTTCGCGGTGGCGGGGCTCGCGCTTCTCGCCGCGCGTCCGCTGCACGTGGGATCGATCGTGGCACTCCTCTGCGCGGGCGTGGCACTCGGCGCCCATTCGCCGCTCTCGCTGGCGGCCGGCCACGCGGAGCAATTCCAGGCGGTCGGGCAGATCGGCGTGATCCTGTTGGTGTTCGCGGTCGCCCTCGACGTGCGGCCCGGCAAGCTTTGGGCGTCGCGCCGCATCGTGGCGGGCGTGGGAGCCGGCCAGTACCTCGGCACGACGCTGGCGACGATGGCGCTGGTCATGATGGCGACATCGGCGCCGTGGAATGTGGCGCTCACGATCGGGCTGGGACTCGCCATGACGTCGAGCGCCGTGTCGATTCCCTACCTCCAAAGCCACGGCGAGATGGGCACGCCGCGCGGCCGGACGTTCATTGCGGTGGACGTGTTCCAGAGCCTCATGGTGGCGCCGGTGCTGCTGGTCCTGCCCATCCTCGCGAAGCATCCGGTCGCTGCCGGCACGCCTCCGGCGATAGCCCTGCTGAAGGTGGCGGTAGCGATCGCGGCACTGGCCGCGCTCACGCTGGTCGCGTTGCCGCGCCTGCTGCGGTGGGCGTCCGGGTCCCTGGGCTCGGGCGCCTTCTCCGCGCTCGTGCTCGGCGCCGTGCTGTTCGGCTCCTGGATCACGGACTGGGCCGGCGCCTCGGCGGCGGCCGGCGCATTCGTCATGGGCCTCGCCCTCTCGAACAGTGTCTTCGCCTCGCAGATCAAGGCGGTCGTGGCGCCGGCGCGCCAGCTCCTCATCGCCCTCTTCTTCATGTCGATCGGAATGGCGATCGATCCGGGCGAGATCGCCTCGATGTGGCGCGAGCTCCTCCTCTATGTCCCCGCGATCTTCCTGGTGAAGCTGGCGGTGGGATACGCCGTCATCCGCGTAGCGGGCCTCGCCACCCGCGATGCCGCGATTGTCTCGCTGCTGCTCATGCCGCTCGACGAGATCGCCTTCGTGATTTTCGCCGGCGCCCGCGACGGCGGCCTGATGGACCCGCGCGGCTATGCCCTGAGCCTCGCCGTGCTCTCGGCCTCTTTCCTGCTCGCTCCGCTGGCGATCGAGGCGGGATACCGCATCGCGTCGCGCCGTGGGGCGGCGCCGGATGCGCCGCCCGAGGCGCTCGCCCTGGACGCGCCGGTCCTGGTCATCGGCTACGGACTCCTGGGCCACAGCCTCTGCACCGGCCTCGAGCAGGCGAAAATCGCCTACCGCTGCATCGACGACGACCTGGACAACGTGGGCCGCGGTACCAGGCGCGGCCACAGCGTCACTTACGGGCGCATCGACAGTCCGTTGTCGCTCTGGTCATTCGGCGCGAATCGCGCGAGGCTGGTGGTGGTGGCGCCCGAGTCGTTTCCGTATGCCGTCGGCGTGGTCGAGCGGCTGCTGCAGTTCCAGCCGAACGTGCCCGCGACCGCCGCGGTTCTCTTCCTCGCGCAGCGCGACAAGCTGCGCGCCCTGGGGTGCGAACGGGCCTTCGCCATCGCGCCGGAGGGCGCCCTCGACTACGCGAGCCAGGTGCTGCGCTCGCTCGGGACGGGCGATGAGCGCACCGCGTCGATCGTCGATGCGCTCAGGCGTGGCGACTACGGCGAGCTGCGCCCCGCGGGCGGCCCGTCCTGACCAGATCGGGAGGATCGCGGCGGGCCTCGCCGGCGCGATCCTGCGATTCGCCGCCGTCCTGCAGCCGGAGGGCGTTTTGCCTCGCGATCTCGAAAATGACCACGGCGCCTTCCGACATCGTGCGTGCTTTCGCGAGGAGATCCTCCGCGAGGGCAAGCTGCGCTTCGGCGATGAGCTGCTGGTATCGCGCGGACTCCGACGCAGCCGGTTCGGATTCCTTCTCGCGCGCCTCCACGTTCTCCCGCGAGATCTGCGCGAGCCTCGCCGCCGTCCCGCGCAGCGATTCGGCCTGCGCCAGGCTCTCGCGCGACGATCGGACGAGCTCGATCGCGGCCGCGAGCTGCGTCCACGCCTGCATGGTTTCGGTTTCGGTTTCGGTTTCGGTTTCGGTTTCGACCTCAGCCTGGGCCGGCACGTAGAGCGCCGTGCCATATCCCGGCGCCAGCCCCTGGATCACCGGCGGCGCGCCGTCCGATGGGCCGCCCCACACGGAGAGGATCATCGACGCGCCGACGACTCCCGCGGCGGCCGCGAACGCCGCCGCATTCCCGCGGAGTCGCCGCGCATGGCGCGACACGTTCACCGGGCGTCCTCCCGGTCGTGCGGCGTCGCGTATCGCGAGTCGGCGATGCGAAGGAGCAGCACCGCCGTGGCGAGCAGCAGGATGGAGGCCGCGACCGTGAGGACGCTCTCCAACGGCAGCTCCTTGGCATCGACCGCCATGTAGCGCGTGAGCGCGGTGATCGCCACGTAGAGCAGGAACAGCACCGGCAGCCGCTCGGTCTTGAAGTAGATCCCGACCATGGCCCCCAGCTCGAGGTAGATGAAGAGCAGCAGGATGTCGTCGAGCCTTCCCCTTCCCGCATGGATCATCGCGACGTAATCGTGCACGGCGGACCACACGATCGTCCCGCCGATGACGAACAGGGCGACGACCGCGAAGCCCTCGACGAGCCCGTTGCCGACGCGGTGGATCTGGTCGCGAAGGCCGGCCATGGGCGCTCGCCCGGCGACCGCGCTCACAGACCGAGGACCACGATCGCCGATGTGCCGGAGCCGCCGTGGAATCCCGAGATCAAGCCGGAGGTCGTCGCGACGTACTGCTTGCCCTTGACCTCGTAGGTGATCACGCCGCCGCCGATCGATCCGCCGGTGTTGAAGCGGTACAGCACGTTGCCGTTCGCCGCGTCGAGCACCACGAAGTCATTGTCGTGGTCGCCGGTGAAGAGCACGCCGCCCGAGGTCGCGACCATCGCCGCCGACATCGGAGTCGGCCACTGCTTCTTCCATTTGACGCGCCCGTTCACGGCGTCGATCGCGGTGATCCAGCCGCGCGACGCGTCGTGCGGGTCCGGCGTGACGGCGCCCCCGTAGTAATGGGTGCCCGGGGCGAACGACGGCGGCGCGTCGTTCAGCGTGAACGTGGCGCACCAATCGACGGAGCCGATGAAGAGCGTCCGCGTGATGGGGTTATAGGCGGGTCCGTTCCACTCCACGCCGCCGAGCAGGCCCGGGCAGCGGTGCGTGCCCTCCACCGTGGGCGCGGCGTCGACGTTGGTGCGTGTCGTCACGGCCAATTCGGAGAGGACTTCCTGCGTATCGCGGTCCATGATGTGCAGCAGGCCGTCCTTGCCCGTCACCGACATGAGGTTGCGCGAACGTCCGCCGATGGGGGCCGAGAACAGGGGACTCACCTGCGTCAGGTCCGTGTCGTGCACGTCATGCGGAAGGAACTGCTTGTACCACTTGAGCTTGCCGGTGCGCACGTCGAGCGCCACCACCGAATTGGTGTAGAGGTTGTCGCCGGTCCTCACCGAGCCGTAGAAATCCGGCGCCGGATTGCCGACCGGGACGAACACCGTGCCGGTCGCAGGGTCGAGGGCGAACGGCGTCCAGAGGCTGCCGCCGCCGTGCTCGCGCGCCTTCGGGTCCGTCCACGTCTCGGCGCCGGGTTCGCCGTCGTCGGGAACCAGATTGAAGCGCCACACCGGCTCGCCCGTCGCGATACGGAAGGCGCCCACCCAGGCCTTCGAGCCGAAGTCGGCGCCGGCGGGGCCGAAGATCACCAGGTCCTCGAACATGAGCGGCGGCATGCTGAGGTACTGTCCATCCTCGTAGGCGGCGATCTTGCGCGACCAGAGGAGCTCGCCCTTGTCCATATTGAGCGCGATGAGATACCCGTCGGAGGTGCCGCGCACCAGCACGCCGTCCTTGATCGCGACGCCGCGGTTCGATAGCGAGATCGACTTGCCCTTCGTCGCCCACTTGTACTCCCAGCGTTTGCGGCACGTGGTCGCGTCGATCGACACGACCGAGTTCTCGACGCCGAAGTACATCGCGCCCTCGTAGACGAGCGGGTTGGTCTGCGTCGGTGCGGAAATGTCGGAGCGATAGATGCAGACCGGGCGCAGCCGCGCGGCGTTGGCTGCGTTCACCTGCTTCAAGTCGGCGAAGCGCGTGCCGGCGTAATCCTTCGTCGCGTAGAGCCAGTTCGTCGCGTCGCGTCCGGCGGCGAGCAGCTCCGCCGACGTCGGGCCGCCGTGCGGCGGCGTCGGCGCCGCGGGAGCAGCCGCCATCGGCGCGGACCCCGGCGCGCCGGGAATCGTGGCGAGATACGCGGCGATGGCCGCGCGATCCGCGGGATTCGCCAGCGTGACGTCCATCGCCGTTCCCGGCACCTTCTTCGTGCTGCCGGCGAGGAAGTCGCCGAGTGTGGCGGCATCCCACCGCAGCCCCGAGTTCTTCATGGCGTCGGTGAACCCATAGCCGGGCAGGTGTCCAGCCTCGCGACCGGCGACCCCGGCAAGCGAGGGGCCGAAGCCGTTCACTCCGGGCTTGACGGTGTGGCACGCGGCGCACTGCGCGTCGAACAGGGTCTTGCCGCGCGCGGCGTCATCGTCGGCGAGTGCGATGCACGCCGTGAGTGCCGCCCCGAGGGCGGCGATGGATGCAGCGATTCTCATGAAGGTGATCCTCGTCAGGGATTCACTCCGACCTTAGGGCGGGAACCCGCCGTGATCTTGCAGAATCGTGATGCGTTTTCCGGAAAAGGAGACCGTGCGGCCACATGCGATCGAGGACGCCGTCGCGCTTCCACGCGTGGTAGAGCGCGGCCGCGAGGTGCAGCGCCAGGAAAGCCGCGAGGACCCACGCGGCCGCCACGTGAAACCCGTTGAAGAGCGCGTACAGCGACGCGTCGTCACGGCCCCACGGACGCAGGCGCACGAGGCCGAAGAGCAGGATGCCGTGCTTGCTGAAGTTCGACGCGAGATACCCCGCGAGCGGCATCGTGAACAGGGCGGCGTACAGGACGGCATGCGTCGCGCGCGCCGCAACGCGCTGCCACGCAGGCCCGCCGGAGGGCGGCGGCCGGTGGCTCCATCGCCAGCCCAGGCGGATCGCGACCGTGAGCCAGATCGCGAGCCCGATCGACTTGTGCAGGTTCACGAGCGGCGCACGCTCCGGCGAGCCGCGCGGAACATCCGTCAGATACCAGCCGAAGGCGAGCTGCGCGAGGACCGCGATGGCGACGACCCAGTGGAGCGCGATGGCAACCCTGTCGTAGCCCGGCCGGTCCATGTCGTAGCGCCTTTCCGATTGATGACGCCGGCAGTCTGGCCGGCGGCCCTCGCGCCGTCTTTGAATTCCTTGAATCAGGGCGCCGCAAGACCGCGAGGACGAGCTTTGTGATGCTGGCGCGATGCTGCGCTACATCCCCCGTCCCGCACGGCTCGGTCTCGCCGCGCTCCTCTCGTCGGCTTCGATCGCGCACGGCGCATGCCACGCGAACCACGTCGAGATCGAGGCGGGGCGTGGCGACGAGGTCGACGCCGTGGGCCTCGGCTGGCGGCACGCGCTCGGCGACGACTGCGGCGCTTCCCGGTTCGCGCTGCTGCTGCGCGCCCGCCAACCGTTCGATCTGGGACGCGAGCGCCACGCCGGTACTGGAGCTGCCGGTATCCGGCACTCCTTGGCCGCTGCGCGTTGATCTCGGCATCGGGGTGCATGCGATCTCGCACACGCACATCAACGCCGCGCGCAGGCTGAGCACGAGTTTCCAGTTCGGCGAGTTCATCGGCGCGACGCTGGACCTGGGTCGCGTCGGGATCGGGCTGCGCGTGCAGCACGTGTCGAACGGCGGCATCAAGCATCCCAACGACGGCATGACTTACACGCTGCTCACGATAAGCCGGGGTTTCTAGCCGGCGCCACCCCGAAGCACCCACAACCACCCGAAAGGAAACATCGATGTCACGCAAACCCATTGCGGCGCTTGTCCTGGCGAGCGCCGCGCTCACGTTGTTCCATCCCGCCCAAGCCCAGGTCGCCGGAGGTACCGTGCTCGGCGTCGAGGCGACCGCGTTGAGCGAGGTCGCGCTCGGCTGGAGCGCAAGGAAGCAGGTCCTCGGCAAGAAGGTGTTCAATGACGACCGCCAGGCGATCGGCACGATCGACGACGTGGTAATCGCGCCGGACAAGGCGGTGTCCTACGCGATCATCCGGACGGGCGGCTTCCTCGGCCTGGCGAAGCACGACGTCGCGATCCCGGTAAGCCTGATCCAGTCGATCGACGGCAAGTTCGTGATCGCGGGCGCCACGAAGGAAGCGCTGAAGGCGATGCCGGCCTTCGAGTACGCGCGCTGACAGCATTGCGCGGCGGCCTCGCCGGCCGCCGCGCAACCCTCACTTCCCGCCGCGGCTCGACCATTCCGCCGCGGCTCTGGTCGCCGCTGCGCACGTATAGAAGAACCCGTGGCGCACGTATCCGGCGATCACGGTCGCCTTCAGGCGAATCACCCGCCCGGAGGCCGCGCGGTCCGCGACGAGCTCGTCGGGTAGCCCGTCGATCCCATGGACCTGGCCGATGCGTCCGCCGGCGAAGCGCGGCGAATAGATCCGCTGGCTCTCGAAGTCGAGAAACGCCGGGAGGAATCCGAGCAGCTCCATGGCGTCACTACTTCGCCGCGGCCTTGTCCTCGTTGGCGCGCTTGATCAGGTACGCGCGGATTGCAGCGACATCGTTCTGGTTGAGCTCTTGTTTGAAAGCCGCCATGCCGGCGTCCTTCATCGCGCCGTTGAGCACGATCTCGAAGAAGAAGTCGTTGCCGAGGAAGCTCGAGGCGCGGAGGTCGGGCACGACGCCCCCACCGATTGCGTTCTCGCCGTGACAGACGCTGCAGTACTGGACGTACAGGCCAGTGCCCTTGGCGACGGTGTCCGCCGCCGCGGTCGCCGGCGGCGGGTTCAGCACGAGCTGCGGTTCCGGCGGGAGCGCGGGAAGCGTAGCCGTGCCGCCCACCTTGAACGCGAGCACGCGGCTCACGTTGCGCAGGTTGCCGGACTTGGCCGCTTCCTTGCCCTCGAACAACGGGAAAGCGCCGCCCCATCCGGACATGACGGCGATGTATTGCTCGCCGTTCACCTCGTACGTCATGGGGCCGGCCATGACCGCGCTCTGCGCCGGCGTCGACCACAGCTTCTCGCCGGTGTCGGCCCGGTAGGCGTTGAACCTGCCGGAGGCGTCGCCCTGCACGACGAGATTTCCCGCCGTGGTGAGCGTCCCGCCATTCCACGGGCCCAGGTAGTTCGAGCGCCACACTTCCTTGCGGCGCACCGGATCCCACGCGATGAGATAGCCCTTGGTGCCGGGCGTGTTCGTGATCGCGACCGCGACGTTCCAGCCCAGGTCCGACCGCCCCAGGCCCTCGACCGGCGTGAACTCGAGGCCGACCTCCTGCGCCGGGATGTACACGAGCCCCGTCTTCGGGTTGTAGGCCATCGGCTGCCAGCTATGGCCGCCGAGAGCGCCCGGCATCATGTGGGCCGTCTTCCCGGTCTCGTCGTAGCGGATCCCGGGGTTCTCGATCGGGCGCCCGGTCTTCAGGTCGACGCCGCTCGCCCAACTGACCGGCACGAAATTCGTGGCCGAGATCAGCTTGCCGTCGCGGCGGTCTAGGACGTAGAAGAAGCCGTTCTTGTTCGCCTGCATGATCACCTTGCGCGGCCTGCCGTCGATCGCGAGATCGGCGAGGATCAGCTGCTGCACGGCGTCGAAGTCCCACTCCTCGCCGGGCGTGGCCTGGTAGTGCCAGACGTATTCGCCGGTGTCGGCGTTGAGCGCGATGATCGAGGACGTGAACAGGTTGTCGCCCTTGCTCTTGGTGCGGTAGTTGCGCGCCCATTCGAATTGAGATCGGGGTCATAGGAGATCGCGTCCCACGTCGTGCCGCCGCCGCCGAGCTTCCACCACTCGCCGTTCCAGGTCTTCGCGGCCATCTCCATGGCCTTGTTCTCGAACGGCTTGGAGGGATCGCCGGGCACCGTGTAGAAGCGCCACGCGAGCTTGCCCGTCTCGGCGTCGAACGCGGAGAGGTAGCCGCGGATTCCGTACTCGCCCCCGCTCATGCCGATGATGACGCGGCCCTTCACGACGCGCGGCGCGCCCGTGATGGTGAGGTTCTTGTGATCGCCGGTCGCCACGCTCCACGCGGGCTTTCCGGTCTTCGCGTCGAGCGCCACCAGGCGGCCATCGAACGTGCCGACGTAGATCTTCCCCTTCCATGCGGCGACGCCGCGGTTGACGACGTCGCAGCAGCCCTTCACGCCGAGCTCGCGCGGGACTTGCGGATCGTAGGACCAGAGAAGCTTGCCGGTCGCGGCGTCGTACGCCTTGACCAGGCTCCACGCGGTGGAGACATACATCACGCCGTCGATGACGAGCGGAGTCGCCTGCTGGCCGCGATTGGTATCGAGGTCCGCGTACCACGCGAGGCCGAGCTGCTTGGCGTTGTCGGCGGTGATGCTCGATAGAGGGCTGAAGCGCTCCTCGCTGTAGGTGCGCCCGTAGCTCATCCAGTTGGCCGCGTCGCGGTCGGCGCCCTTCATCCGTGCCGCGTCAACGCGGGCCGGCGTTTCCGCAGCGTGGGCGAATCCGGCCGAAATCCCGGCCACGACAAGCGCCGCGAGCAACGCGGCAACGAACCTCGGTGTTCCTTTCATCGCTTTTCCTTTTCAAGTAATCCGGGTCCTCGTCACTTTGCGCAATGCCGCGCGCGCGGTCTTCAATGCGGTTGCACCGATTTTCGTGAAAGCCGACGCAGGCGAATGCAAGAAAGCGCGCACCCGGGGCCGTAACGTGGCCAGTGTCAATTACGAAGCAGGAGAATGCGATGAAGAAGCGAAGCCTTGTATCTGCGATCGCCTGCGGCCTCGGCGTGGCGATCTCGGCCGGCCCGGCCTGGGCGATCGACTATCAGCCGTTCGACTGGGTTCCCCTGCCGCCAGGAACGAAGGTGCTGTCGCTCTACTACGAGTATGGCGCGCACGATTCGTACAACAACACGATCGCCGGCACCTTCGATCGCGACACGAACCTCGACAGCCATGTCGGCATTGCCCGCTACATCCATTACGGCAAGGACCCGTTGTTCGGCCACCAATGGGATTGGAACGTGCTGGTGCCGTTCGGCGGCCTGCGTGACGGCCGGATCAACGGGCAACAACTGGGCAACGCGAACGGCGTTGGGGACCCCGTCGCGTCCATCGGCTACTTCTTGATCGCCGAACCCGAGAAGAAGAGATTCCTGACCTTCGCGCCCTATCTCACGATCCCGATCGGATCCTACGACCGGAACAAGCCCCTGAATCTCGGCGGCAACCGCTGGGTCTACAACTTCCAGGGCGACCTGACGCAGGGCATCGGCGACAAACTCACCGTGGATGTTTCCGCAGGTTGGACCTGGTACGGCGACAACACGAAGGCCGGCAACGGCTCCCAGAAACTCACGCAGAAGACGAGCTACGAGCTCTACGGCTGGCTCGCGTACGACGTGAGCGATGCCGTCCGTCGCGCCTTTCCGGGCGCATCGAACGCCAAGGTCGCGGTCGGATACATGGGCATCTTCGGCGGCGAGCAGAAGCTCGACGACGTCTCCAACGGACAGAAGGCTCGCCAGGACCAGCTGCGGGCCGCCTACATGATGAACTTCTCACCGACGCAGCAGGGCCTGATCGAGGTCACCCGCGACATGAAGGTCGAAGGCCAGTTCAAGCAGAACTTCGGGTTGACCCTGCGGCTCGTGACGGCGTTCTGACTTAGAACGCGAGGCTCGCCTGCGCGCCGGCAAGCGCGTTGCGTCCGGGCGCCGGCTCGAAGAAGCGGCCGCGCGCCTCGGACACGATCACCGATCCGGCATAGCGCCGGTCGGCCGCGTTCTCCACGCGCACGAACTCCTTGAGCCTCCAGCGGCCCCAGCGCTGCTCGAGGCCCGCATGCAGGTTCACGATCGCGTAGGAGCCCGCGGCATCGGTGTTCGCTTCGTTCACGAAGATCTTCGACGCGTAGTGGAGCTCCGCGCCCGCGTGGAAGCCGCTCGCGTGGCGCCATGTCGCCTCGGCATGGAAGACGCTGCGCGGCACGCCGGGCAGCTTGGCGCCGGCGGGCACGATAACGGCCGGCGTGCCGCTCGCGAAGCCTTCGGTGAAATGCGCGGCGAGCCAGGTCTGCGCCAGCGTCACGTCGAATCCGCCGGGAAGCTTCGCGCCGAACGAGGCCTCGAGGCCGTCGCGACGCGTATGCGACGCGTTCTTGTAATCGCTGCGCCCGCCCGAGGATCTGTTCACCACGATCTCGTCGTCCGTCTCGATGCGGAATGCCGCCACGTCGAGGCGCGCATGCTCGCCGAGCAGCGCCTTCGCGCCGATCTCGCCCTGGCGCGACTTCGCCGGCTGGAGCGCGAAGTTCAGGCCCGTCGCGCCGCCCGGGCGATAGGCGAGCTCCGCGAAGGTCGGCGTTTCGAACCCGCGGCCGGCGCTGGCGTAGAGGTTGATGCGGTCCGCCGCCTTGAAGAGGATCCCCGCGACCGGCAGCGTGCGCGTGTACTCGATCGAACCGCTGTCGTCGGGATTCGCGCCGGTGATGAAGTGGTCGCGCGAGTCGAAGCGCACGCGGCTGTAGCGCACGCCCCCGCTCGCGATCCAGCGCGGATGCAAGGCCCATTCGACCTGCGCGTAGGCGTCCGTGTTCGTGACCTTGTCGTCCTCGTCGCGGCGCGGCGCCCCCTGCGAGCCGAAGTTGTTGACGAAGCCGCGGCGATGCTCGTTCAAGCGATCGGCATCGAGCCCCGCGGTGAGCGTGAGGGGACGCACGGTCCCGAAGACTCGCGTGCCGCGCAGCCCCAGGCCGCCGTAGGTGCGGTCGAGATCCACTACGCCGCCGGCGCCGAGCGGCGTGTCGCCCGTCTGCCCGAGGTACTGCGTCACTTGCCGGTCGCCGCCGTAGACCTTCGCCTGCCATTGGACGCTCGCGTTGTCGAAGTCCAGCACCGCGCCGGCCTGGTTCTGGCGCACGCTCTTGCGGGTGTCGAACGCGATCGCCGAGGAATCGGCCTGCCGCGGATTCGCCTCCCACTGCGCGCGCGTGAGCCCGAGCGGGTCCTGCGTGTCGGGCTGCTCGAGCGCATTGAAGAGCAGCGTGAGGCGGCCGATGGGCAGCGCGAGCTTCACCTTCGCGTTGAGCGCGTCGCGGCGCGCCGCGCTGTGGTCGCGATAGCCGTCGGTCTCGAAGCGGGAAAGATCGGCGATGTAGCTCGTGTTCCCGGATTGGCCACCGAACTGCACGCCTTCCCTGCGCTGGCCGTAGGATCCGAAGTCGAAGGATCCCGTGACCGTCGGCTCGGGCGGACCGTCGGCGGTGAAAATCTGCACCACACCTCCGGACGAGTTGCCGTAGAGCGCGGCGAACGGACCTCGCAGCACCTCGATACGCTGCGCCGACGGCAGGTTGAAGGTTGCCGCCTGTCCTTGCCCGTCGGGCATGGTCGCCGGAATTCCGTCGGCGATGAGGCGCACGCCGCGCACCCCGAACGTCGAACGCGCGCCGAAGCCGCGCGAGGAGATCTGCAGGTCCTGCGCGTAATTCTGGCGGTTCTGCACGACGATCCCCGGAACGCGGTTGAGCGTTTCCGACAGGTTTACCTGAAGCTTGCCTTCGGCGATGGCACGCGCGTCCACCGCGTCGATCGCGGCGGGCACGTCGAAATCGGCACGCTCGATGCGCGTGGCGGTGACGACGATGCGGCCCAGGGCTTGGGATGCGTCGGGAGATTCGGCCGCGGCACATGCGGGGATGGTGGCGGCCACGAGGGCCGCGAGGTTGGAGCGAGGGCGCATGGGTCAGTGATTCCGTGAGATCCGCTCGCGCATGTACTCATGCACCAGCGGGGAGTTGAGGGTCGCATCGCGTCCGCCCTGGACTGCGCGGTCGATCGCCTCGCCTGGAAGCGTGAGGCGCGTCGGCGTCGTTTCGATCGCGGCGCGCAGCCGCTCATCGTCCAGGCGGTCGGGTGAAACGAAGGCCAGGGTGAACTTGACGTCGCGGCAATTCCAACCGGCCCCGGCGCCGAGCTTCACCGCCTGCTCCGGGGAAAGGGAACAGCGGAAGGCGATGACCACATCCTGCCAGGCACGCAGCGTGCCGCCGAACGCGTCGGCGGCGAGGCGCGCCGCCGAATCGATCGCCGCGTCGGCCCCCGCGAGCGCGAGATCCGCGCCCTGGGGCCCCTGCTCGCGCGATGTCCAGTCCCCGCCGGGCGGACGTGAGGCGTCGACGACGATGAAGAGCAGCCGGCGGATGCGCACGGCGTCGGCGTCGGTGAGAGGCGCATGGGGCGAGCCGTAGAACGCGCGCGCAAGCAGCAACGTCGAGACGCCGAGGTTGTCGCTGAGCCCGCCATCGCCAAGCTTGATGAAGCGCTCGGTCGGCTGCTCGCGATAGTAACGGACCGCCGCCTCCGTGGCCCTCTCCAGCATCGGCGCATCCGGGTCGTAGCGCACGCGCAGGAACGAATCCGGCAGCGACGATCGGCAGGTCTGCGGATACGTCCGCAACACGACGGGCGCAAAGACGATCGGGACCGCCATCGACGCCGCGACCGCCTCGGCGACGCTGTAGCGCGACAGGTCGCTGCAGATCAGCGAGAACGCGAGCGGAGTGAAGACGAAGGCGACGCGGTTGTAGAGGTCGGTCGCCTGGATCCAGACGTCCGGCTTCGGGCGCCGGAACATGTCGGCGAAAGTCGCGCCGTGGAAGACCTCGGTGTCGAGCGAAGCCGAGAAATTGTCGTTGAGCCCGCCGCCGAGGATGCGCAGGAAGTTCGAGGGCAGGAACGGCAGCACCCGCATGCTGCTTTCGAGATCCCGCGCGAGCACGTCGTCGCGGAAGCGCTCGAGGCCCTCGCGGCCGTGCAGGCCGTAGTAGGCGGCGGTCAGGGAACCTCCCGAGACGCTGCTGATGAAGGTGACGTCGTCCAGCAGGTCGCCTTCATCGGTGCTCGTCTGCGCGAGCGCCAGCAGCACGCCGTGTGCGAATGCCGCCGCGCGCATCCCGCCGCCGGAGAACGACAGCGCGATCGCATTCGATCCCACGATGTCCCGCGGCCGGACGATCTCTCCGGATGAATCCGCCGCCGCCGGCACATTGGACGCGTGATTGAAGGTGATCACCGCGCAGCCGCTCAGCACGGCGAGTCCGGCCACGAGGCCGAGCCGAAGGGCGAGGCGGAGGAACACGACGACAGAGTAAGTGTTCATCCGCCGCGAAAGCTTCGCCGGTTACCTTGCGACGCGGAACGCGACGCCCTCGAGCGAGAGGTTGGCCTGCAGCCCCTGGTTGGAGGACACGAGCTTGATCACCACGCCGTTCTGGTTCTGCATCGCCGTGGCACTGCCGCCGCCGGCGAGGGTCGCACCGACCGATGCCGCCGTATAGTTGCCCTCGAAGTCGTCGAGCTTCGTGAGGTGGTAGACCTCGCCGCTCGCCGTAATGCTGTCGGCGCCGGCCGAGACGAGGCTCAGCCCTTTGAAGGTCACGGGAATCGAGCGGCCCTCGTAGCGAAGCGTGCCCTTGCCCCAGGTGAAGCCGACCCCCGCCGCCACGCTCGCTCCGGAGAGCTCGATCGTGCCATCCGGCGCCTCGTCGGCCGAGGCGGCGACGGGCATGGCGAGTACGCATGCGGCCGCGATGGCCGCGAAAGTGCTTCGAAACATTTTCAGCTCCTGTTGGTGAATGACGCGGTAAGGAGCATCGCGCCGAGCGGCCTCCGCAGTCTTTTGTCCGTTTGCATCGACGGCGCGAGGCGCGGCGCAACTTTGTCGAAGACCGGGGCCCTTCTCCCGGCGACACTGGCCCCATGGACACGATCGCGAGCCGGTGGCAACTGATCTTTCTTGAAAGCGCCATCCTGGCCGTTTTCACGATCGGCGCGTACCTCATGGTGGCGTTGCTTGCGGCCTGACCGACAAATCCCAAGGAGAAGACGATGATGCAAGGCGATGCGGCCACGATCGCGGTCTACGACAACCATCCCGCCGCCGAAGAGGCGGTGCGGACGTTGCATGAGGCGGGCTTCGACATGACGAAGCTGTCGATCGTGGGCAAGGACTTTCTCACCGACGAGCGCGTGGTCGGCTTCTCCAACATCCGCGAGCGCGTGAAGTACTGGGGCGGCACGGGCGCGCTTTGGGGCGGGCTCTGGGGCCTGCTATTGGGTACCGCGTTCTTCGCCGTGCCCGGGATCGGGCCGGTTCTGGTCGGCGGCCCCCTGGTGGCCGTCATCGCGGGCGGCCTGGAAAGTGCCTTGATCGTCGGCGGCCTGAGCGCCATCGGCGCCGCGCTCTACTCGATCGGCATCCCGAAGGATTCCGTCGTGCGCTACGAGACCGCGCTGCGCGCGGACAAATACCTCGTCGTCGTGAACGGGGCGTCCGATGAGGTCGCCCGCGCGAGCGACATCCTGAAGACATCCAATGCAGCGAGCATCGACCAGCACAACGGATTGCAGCCGGCAGCCGCTGCTTGAAAGGGGAGGACTGCTCGAACGACCTCCTGTCCGTGAAGCACTTCCCCATCTATTTCCACGGTTCGATTTCGCTCGCGGAAATCGAGGAGGCGTTGCATTCCAGGGGCATGCATTTGCGCGATGACGGGCGCGGGCGCTTTCTTGCGGACCGCGTCCCTCGATTCCTCGCCCGTGCCGCCTCGCCCGCCATGCGTGTGGTGGAGGGCCGCAAAGCACCTCAGCGCGGCTGACGATGACGTAGCCCAGTAAACTACGAAAAGGTGAACAACCTCCGACGAAAAATCCCATGAGAAGCCCGAAGAAACCCCCGCGTTTCGCCACCCGCGCGATCCACGCCGGGCAGCCGCCCGATCCCTTGACCGGAGCGGTGATCACGCCGATCTACGCGACCTCGACCTACGCGCAGGAAAGCCCGGGCAAGCACAAGGGGCTCGATTACGGGCGCTCGCACAATCCGACGCGCTACGCCTACGAGCGCTGCGTGGCCGATCTCGAGGGCGGAAAGCACGGCTTCGCTTTTTCCTCGGGCATGGCGGCGACCGGCACGGTCCTCGAGCTTCTGGACTCCGGCGCGCACGTCGTGGCGTTGGACGACCTCTACGGCGGGACGCGGCGCCTCTTCGAGCGCGTGCGCCGGCGCTCCGCGGGGCTCGACTTCACCTACTCGACGCTCGCCAGCCGCAAGGAGCTGCTCGCCGCGATCAAGCCGAAGACGAAGATGATCTGGGTCGAGACGCCGTCCAACCCGCTCCTGAAGCTGGTCGACCTCGCGATGGTCGCCGAGGTCGCACGCGCCAAAGGCATCCTCGCGGTGGCGGATAACACCTTCGCGTCTCCCTGGGTGCAGCGCCCGCTCGAGCACGGCTTCGACATCGTCGTGCATTCCGCCACCAAGTATCTCAACGGCCACTCGGATTTGATCGGTGGGGTCGCGGTGACTTCAAGCAAGGATCTCGGCGAGAGGCTCACGTTCCTGCAGAACGCGATCGGCTCGGTGCCGAGCGCCTTCGACTGCTTCCTCGTGACGCGCGGCCTGAAGACGCTCGCGATTCGCATGCAGCGCCATTGCGAGAACGCGCTCGCGATCGCGCAATGGCTCGAGAGCCACGCGAAGATCGAGCAGGTCTTCTATCCGGGCCTGAAGAGCCACCCGCAGCGCGCTCTCGCCAAGCGCCAGATGGCCGCGGGCGGCGGCATGGTCTCCGCGATCGTGAAGGGCGGGGAGAAAGCGGCGCTGCGCTTCCTCGAGCGCTGCGAGATCTTCACGCTCGCCGAAAGCCTCGGCGGCGTGGAGAGCCTGATCGAGCATCCGGCGATCATGACGCACGCCTCGGTGCCAGAAGAGGTGCGCGACGAGATCGGCATCAGCGACGCGCTGGTGAGATTGTCCGTGGGCGTGGAGGACCTCGAGGACCTGATCGCCGATCTCGACCAAGCCCTCGGCTAGCTAATCGGCGCGCGCCTCGACCACCACCGCGCTTGCCGGGGCCCGGTACGGATCCGCCCCGCCGAATTGAGCCAGTGAAGCGGCGAACCTGTTCACCACATCGTCCAGCGAGACGCCGCGCCTCTCGAACAGAAGCGAGCGGGGAGTGCCGCGAATCGATCCCAGCGCGATCTGCCGCGCGCTGACGCCGTCGATGAGGATCCGCTTCGTTTCGATCCGTACGTCGCCGAAACTCGCCGCCTGAAGCAGCCGGCGGAGCAACGCAGGGTCGTGCATTTCGAAAGCCACGCCGAAATGCATTTCCGGGTCTGCCGGAAAAAGGTCCTCGATGAGATTCGCGGCGATCACCGCATGAGGATTTCTTTCGATGCGGTCCCAGACGTTGAAAAGAAGGACGCCGCCTTTGCGCAGGACGCGGCGCATTTCGCCGAAGAGCGCCTCCCTGTCCGGAACGAACATCACACCGAACGCACAGACCACGGCACCGAACTCCGCATCGCCGAACGGCAGGTGCCCCGCGTCGGCCTCGCGCCATTCGATTCCCGGGCAGGCGGCCAACTTGCCTCGCGCATAGTCGAGCATCGGCTTGCTGATGTCGCTTGCGACAAGGCGCAGTGCCGGATCGAGGCGTTCGCGCAAGCGGCGGGTCACGATGCCCGTTCCACAGGCGATTTCCAGCACGTCACCTGGCGGCTTGACCGGCAGGCGTTGCACGAGATCGGCCGCAAAAGCGTCGAACCAGGCCGGCCCGAGGTACCGGTCGTAGTACTCCTGAATCGATCCGGAGAAGCTCGTGGCGACGTTGAACACGCCCGCCGCAGCCGTCTAGAAATCCGACTGACCCGCCACGGCGCCCTCGATCCGCGCGACCACCTCGGCCGTCAGCTTCGGAATCGTCTCCGCGGCGCGCAGGTTTTCCTCGACCTGCGAGACTCGAGAAGCGCCGGTGATGACCGTCGAGACATTCGGATTGCGCGCGCACCACGCGATCGCCAGCTGTGCCAGCGTGCAGCCGAGTTCCTTCGCCACGCCCTCGAGCTTCCCGACCGCGTCGTTCTTGGCCTTGTCGGTGAGGTCCTCCACGAGGAACTTCATGCGCGGGATGGCGCCGCGGCTGTCGGGCGGAACGCCCGCGCGGTACTTGCCTGTGAGAAGCCCCGAGGCGAGCGGGCTCCACGTCGTGAGCCCCAGGCCGATCTCGTCGTAGAGGCGCGCGTATTCGCGCTCGACGCGGTTACGGTGGAAGAGGTTGTACTCGGGCTGCTCCATCACGGGCTTGCGCAGGTGGTGCTTGTCGGCGATCTGCCACGCACCCATGATCTCGGCCGCGCTCCATTCGGAAGTGCCCCAGTAGAGCGCCTTGCCGCGCTCGATCATGTCGTGCATCGCCCACACCGTTTCCTCGAGCGGCGTGGCGGGATCGGGACGATGGCAATAGACGAGGTCCACGTAGTCCATCTGCAGGCGCTTGAGAGAGGCGTCGATCGCGTTCATGAGGTACTTGCGGTTGAGCGTGCTCTTCTCGTTCGGCCCGTCGGTGATGCCCCAGAAGAACTTGGTCGAGACGATCACCTTCAGGCGCGGCCAGGCGAGCTTCTTCAGCGCCTCGCCCATGATCTCCTCGCTCTTGCCGGCGGCGTACACCTCGGCGTTGTCGAAGAAGTTCACGCCGCGCTCCCACGCCGCGGCCATGCATTCGCGCGCGGCACCCGTATCCAGCTGGTTGCCGTACGTCACCCACGAGCCGAAGGAAAGCTCGCTCACCTTGAGGCCGGAGCGGCCGAGTCGCCGATAGTTCATGTTGTCCGATTTTGGAAAAGGGGTCAGGTTACATTAGATCCCCATGGAACATTCCCGCCGCAACGTCTTTCTCCTCGCATGCTGCCAGGCGCTGCTGCTCACCAACGCGGTGACGCTGATCGCCATCAGCGCGCTCGCCGGGTACGCGCTGGTGGAGAACAAGGCGCTCGCCACGCTTCCGGCGACCACCTACGTGATCGGCGGGATGATGGGTGCTTTTCCCGCGTCGATGTGGATGAAGCGCGTCGGGCGGCGCAACGGGTTCCTCACCGGCGGCGCCTTCGGCCTCGCCGGCGCGATCCTCACGACCTGGGCGATGGTCGCCGCGAACTTTGCGCTGCTGTGCGTGGGCACGCTCCTCTTCGGCGTCTACAACGCTTTCGGCCAGTACTACCGCTTCGCCGCCGCCGACACGGCCACACCCGACTTCAAGGCGAAGGCCATCTCCTACGTGCTGGCCGGCGGGCTCGTGGGCGGCATCATCGGACCCGAGGTCAGCAAATACACGCGCGACATGGCGCAGCCGCAGTTCACCGCGTCGTACGCCTCGCTCTTCCTCTTCTGCCTCCTGGCGATGGCGATCATGTCGCGGCTGCGCATTCCGAACGCCGAGGAGAGCGCAGCGGGGGGGCCCGCGCGGCCGCTCGCCGAGATCGTGGCGCAGCCGGTCTTCGTCGTCGCGGTTTCGGTCGCCGCCCTCGGCTACGCGGTGATGACCCTGCTCATGACCGCGACCCCGCTCGCGATGGGATTCTGCGGCCACCCGTATGCGTCCTCGGCGAGCGTCATCGCCGCGCACGTGGTGGCGATGTTCGGCCCTTCGTTCTTCACCGGATCGCTCATCAAGCGCTTCGGCCTCCTGCAGGTAATACTCGCGGGGGTTGGCGTGATGCTGGCGTGCGTGGCGGTCGCGCTCTCGGGGCAGCTCGTGATGGATTTCTGGTGGGCGCTGGTGCTGCTCGGCATCGGCTGGAACTTCATGTACATCGGCGGCTCGACGCTGCTCACCGAGGCCTATCGCCCCACGGAGAAGGCGAAGGCGCAGGGCTTCAACGAGATCACGATCTTCGCCGTGCAGGCGCTGTCGTCGCTTTCCTCGGGCGTGCTCGTCAACACGCGCGGCTGGGACGTCCTCAACTACGTCGCGTTGCCGCTCATCGCTTTAGCCGGCGCCGCGGTGGTTTCGCTCTGGTGGCGGCGTCGGACGATGGCCGCGCCCTCCTAGATTTCTTCGCCGCCGAGCGCAACGCCGCGCCATAGGCGCTGCGCGCCCACTTCGCCATCACGGCGGCGTTTTCGAATCCCTCTTCGGGCGCCTGGCGATATTTAGTCACGATGCGCTCGCCCTTGCGCGGTTCGTAGACCCAGTGATCCAGGCCGCGCGCGTCGAATTCGGCGCAGTTCTCGTCGTCAGCCTTGAGATAGAGGACGTCGTCGGCCACCAGCGCGAAGAAGAGACCCTCGTGGTAAAGGCCCCAGCCGCCGAACATCGAGCGCGCCTCGACCGGGCCGAAGGCTCGCAGGCTCTCCACCACGTGTTCGACGAATTCGCTGCGTTTGGGCACCGTGATATCGAGGTCCGAAAATGGCGAGCGCGACGTTTTCAAACGTCCGATAATGGCTACATGCTACTGGATCCCCAGCAATGCTATCGCGCCCTACGCACCCATGATGCACGCTTTGACGGGCGTTTCTTCGTCGGCGTGGGCACGACCCGCATCTACTGCCGCCCGGTGTGCACGGCGCGCACGCCGCACCTGCACAACTGCCGCTTCTTCCCGAGCGCGGCGGCGGCCGAGGTCGAAGGGTTCCGTCCCTGCCTGCGCTGCCGCCCGGAGCTGGCGCCCGGGTACGCCTCGGTCGACGCGAACCGGCGCCTCGCGCAATCGGCCGCGGGATTGATCGAGGACGGGCACCTGGCCGACGCGAGCCTTGCCGATCTCGCCGCGGAGCTCGGCGTCACCGACCGGCATCTGCGGCGCGTGTTCCAGCAGGAATTCGGCGTCTCGCCGGTGGACTATGCGCAAACCCAGCGCCTGCTGCTCGCCAAGCGCCTGCTCACCGACAGCCGCATGCCGGTGATCGACGTCGCCATGGCGAGCGGCTTCGCGAGCCTGCGGCGCTTCAATGCCCTCTTCCGCACGCGCTACCGCATGACACCCGGAGAGTTGCGGCGCAACGCGTCGGTGGGCGAGCCCGCCGAGCGCCTCACCTTCGACCTTGCGTTCCGGCCCCCATACGACTGGGAGGCGATGCTCGCATTCCTCGAGAAGCGCGCCGTCACCGGAGTGGAAGCGGTCGAGGGCCGCAACTACCTGCGCACCATCCAGGTCGAGAGGCAAGGCAAGAGATTCGTCGGGTGGCTTTCCGCGACACCCTCGAGCCGCCGCTCGGCGCTGCGCATCACCTTGAGCGCCTCGCTCGCCGGTGCGCTGCCGATGGTGCTTTCGCGCGTGAAGCATCTCTTCGACCTGGCGTGCCGCCCCGACGAGATCGCCGCGGCGCTCGGGCCGCTCGCCGCGACCCATCCGGGGCTGCGCCTGCCCGGAGCCGTCGACGGATTCGAGATCGCGGTGCGCGGGATCCTCGGGCAGCAGGTCACGGTGAAAGCTGCGACCCGCATCGCCGGGCGCCTCGTCGCCGCGTTCGGCGAGCCGATCGAAACGCCTCACGCTCGCCTGCAAATGCTTTTCCCACGCGCCGGCGCCATCGCTGCGCTTGCCCCGGAAGAGATCGCCGCGCAAGGCGTGATCGCCACCCGCGCGGGCTCGATCGTGGCCCTTGCACGCGAGGTCGCCGCGGGCCGGTTGCGCCTCGAGCCCTCGGCGGACATCGGCGCCACGGTCGCCGCACTCGACGCATTGCCGGGCGTCGGACCCTGGACCGCCGAATACATCGCGATGCGCGCGCTCGCCTGGCCCGACGCTTTTCCCCATCCCGACGTCGCCGTGCTGAAGGCGATGAAGCGATCCAAGCCGGCGCAGGCACTCGCGCTCGCCGAAAGCTGGCGGCCGTGGCGCGCCTACGCCGTGCTCCACCTTTGGAAATCACTGGAGAAACACACATGACCCGCTTCAAGCGATTCACCACTGCGCTCGGTCCCGTCCTCGCGACAGCGAACGAGCGCGGCATCAACGGAATCTATTTCGTCGGCCAACGCTACGAGATCATCATTGAAAGCGACTGGCGCGAGGACGGCGACGACCCGGTGCTCACCGAATGCGCGCGCCAACTCGGCGAGTATTTCGAGGGAACACGGCGGGATTTCGACCTGCCGTTGGCCGCCGCGGGCAGCGACTTCCAGCAGCGGGTGTGGCGCGAGATCGCGCGCATCCCGTTCGGCGAGACCATCAGCTACGCCGAGCTTGCGCGCCGCGCGGGTGCGGCGGGATCGGCCCGCGCCGCGGGCGCGGCCACGGGACACAATCCGCTCTCGGTCGTCGTGCCGTGCCACCGCGTCGTCGGAAGCGACGGCAGCCTCACCGGATATGCCGGAGGGCTCGAGCGCAAGACGCGGCTGCTCGAGATCGAGGGCGCATTGGCGGGGTCGCTCATTTGAGGCCTGCCGATCTCGCCCGTCTCGTGGCCCTCGCGGCCATGTGGGGCGCGTCGTATCTCTTCATGCGCTACGCCGTGCCGCACTTCGGCGCGGTGGCGCTCATCGAGTGGCGCACGCTCATCGCCGGCCTGGCACTCGGTGCATTTCTCCTCGCGACGGGCGCCACCGTCGGATGGCGGCGCCATTGGCCGGACTATCTTTTCGTGGGCGCCGTGGGGCTGGCGCTCCCGTTCGTGCTGATCGCGGAGGCGCTCACCACCATCGACGCCTCGACGGGTGCCATCCTGAACGCGCTCTCGCCGCTCTTCGCTTCGGTGGTGGCGGCGGTGTGGATTCGCGATCCTCTCACCCCGGCGAAAATGGCGGGCATCGCGCTCTGCCTCGCCGGCACCGCCGTGCTCGTGGGATGGACGCCGAAGCCGATGAGCTCGCACGAGCTCCTCGCCGCGGGGATGTCGGTCGCCGCTACGGCGGTCTACGGCTACACGATCGTGTTCACCAAGGTGCGCCTCAAGGGTGCGAGCCCGCTGGGGACTTCGACGGCCACGCTCCTCATGGCGGCGTTCGCGTTGATGCCGCTGCTGCCCTTCACGCACGCGCCGCGCGAGATCGCGACCATCCCGGCGGGCGCGTGGCTCGCGATGCTGGGGCTCGCGATCGTCTCGACCACGTTCGCCTTCATTCTTTACTACCGGCTCATCGCCGACGTGGGACCCGTGAAGGCGATCACGGTGACGCTGCTCGTGCCGATCTTCGGGATGATCTGGGGCGTGCTTTTCCTGGGCGAACCAATCACCGCCGGGCGCATCGCCGGCTGCGCCATCATCCTGGCCGGGTGCTCCCTCATCCTCGGTCTCGTGCGCTTTCCCGTCCGCCGTCCGGCGAGCTAGAGCGGGAACCGCCGATAACGCCGATGAGCACGCCGATGGCCGCCGATGAACCCGGACTAGTAGAGAATGTCAGAATCGAATCCCACGCCTCATAGCTTTTATCGGCGGTAATCGGCGCGGCATCGGCGTACATCGGCGGTTCCAAAGATTTTGGCTCGCATCACTCCCTAACTCATGCCCAACCGCCTAGCCAAGGAAACCAGCCCGTACCTGCAGCAGCACGCGGAGAATCCGGTGGATTGGTATCCGTGGGGCGAGGAGGCGCTCGGCGAGGCGAAGAGGACCGGCAAGCCGATCCTGTTGTCGGTGGGCTACTCCGCGTGCCACTGGTGCCACGTGATGGCGCACGAGTCGTTCGAGGATGCGGGAATCGCGAAGGTGATGAACGACCTCTTCGTGAACATCAAGGTCGACCGCGAGGAGCGCCCCGACATCGACCAGATCTACCAGGTCGCGCAGGCG